>PDWI01003567.1_pt1 | contig 38843 bp, 33 predicted proteins | sample 1430891 | NCBI WGS metagenome assembly PDWI01 (sample SAMN01162508, study PRJNA174530) | Oral metagenome, whole genome shotgun sequencing project. | biome: Marine environment; feature: Marine mammal; material: Swab sample of the gingival sulcus; isolation source: swab sample of gingival sulcus... | reverse complement strand
TGCTGGAGGTAAAGTTGTATTAAAATCAAATCCACCTGCATTATATTCTGCAAGAGCAGCTGTTCCTTCATTAATCATTTTAGCTACGATTTTATCAATCTTAACTTCATCCGCTTTCCAGTACATTGGGTTCTTTTCAAGAACAATTTTATCTCCAGGAACATATTCTGTTAAGATAAATGGTCCATTACAGATAACGATTTCTGGATCTGAAGCCCATGCACCATCTGCTTTTGCTTCTACCGCATCTTTTCTAAGAGGCATTAAAGTAGCAAATCCAGTTAAACCTACAAAGTAATCAGCAGGAGCAGATAATTTTACTTCAAAAGTACTATCATCGATTGCTTTACAGTCTTCATAGTTAAACTCATCAAAAATCCAAGCATAGTCTGATGCTGTTGCAGGATCTGTATTTCTCTTCCAAGCATATTCAAAGTCACCTGCTGTTACAGGCTTTCCATCTGACCATTTAACGCCATCTCTAATATGGAATTTGTAAGTTAAACCATCTTCAGAAACTTCATAAGAATCTGCAATTGCATATACAGGCTTTCCATCAACCTCTCTCATTAAACCTTCGAACGTATTATTGATGATATGTCCTGAGTTTACAGCAGCTGATAAACCTGGATCGATAGTTTCAATAGTTGCACCTAAGTTCCAGTTAAGAACCATTTTATCCTCTGCAGGTTCTTTTGACTCTTCTGCAGGTTCTTTTGATTCTTCAGCAGGCTCTTTTGATTCTTCTGCAGGCTCTTTTTTCTCTTCTACTGGAGCCTTCTCTTCTTCTTTTGGTTCAGCATTTTCTCCACATCCTATAAACATTGTGAAGGCAAGTACTAATACCAACATGATTGTTAAAAATTTTTTCATTTTCCCTCCTTTTTAACTATATTATTAAGATTTCTTAATAATTCTATTTTATTATATACTACTAGATGAAAAAAATCAACATCTATAAAGTATCAAATTTATCATTATTAACCTTATGACATGCTACAAAATGATCTGGATTTGTCTCAATTAATAATGGCGTCTCCTCACTGCAAATATCTTTTGCATAAGGACATCTTGTTCTAAAAGTACATCCAGATGGTGGATTGATTGGCGAAGGAACATCTCCTTCTATAATAATCCTATTGGAATTTCTCATAATATCTGGATCAGGTATTGGAATCGCAGATAAAAGCGCTTGAGAATATGGATGTAAAGGCGTTTCGTATAAATTATCAGAAGAAGCAATCTCTGCCATCTTTCCTAAATACATAACACCAATTCGATCTGAAATATATTTAACCATGGATAAATCGTGAGCAATAAATAAATACGTAAGTCCTCTTTCCTTTTGTAAGTCTTCCAGCATATTTACCACCTGAGCCTGAATCGATACATCCAGTGCAGAAATCGGTTCATCACAGATAATAAAATCTGGATCCACAGCAAGTGCTCTTGCAATACCGATTCTCTGACGTTGACCACCCGAGAACTCATGCGGATATCTACTCGCATGATCTTTTGAAAGACCAACTGTTTCTAATAAGCTAAATATTTTTTCTTGACGCTCTTTTCCTTTATATAAATTATGAATATCTAAAGGCTCTCCAACAATATCTGCCACTGTCATTCTCGTATTTAATGAAGCATATGGATCTTGAAAAATCATTTGAATTCTCTTTCTATATTCCAAGAGCTCTTTATTGGACTTCTTTGCAATATCCACACCATCAAATATAATTTCACCAGCAGTTGGTTCATATAAGCGAATCAGCGTTCTTCCTGTTGTCGATTTACCACATCCACTTTCACCAACCAGCCCGAATGTTTCTCCTCTATTGATTGTAAACGATATATCATCTACTGCTTTTACATTAGTTATTGCTTTTCCAAAAAATGTTTTCTTTATTGGAAAATATTTCTTTAAATTTTTTACTTCAAGTAATACTTCACTCACTTTTTACCTCCCTTCTTACACCTGTACTAACTTCGATTTTAGGTGCATCTGGGTGATTCAACCAGCAAGCTGATCGTCTACCCGAATCTTCTACAAGATATTCTGGCATCTCATCTAAACAAATCTTCATTGTATATGGACATCTACTAGCAAATGGACATCCCTCTGGTGGCTTTAATAAATCTGGAGGAGACCCCGGAATCGGAATTAACCTTTCTTCCTCTCCAATATCCAGTCTAGGTATTGATTTAAGTAGTCCCATTGTATATGGATGACGAGGACTATAGAATATTTCATCGATACTTCCTTCTTCCATAACAAGTCCACCATACATCACAACAACTCTTGAACATAAATCTGCAACAACCCCTAAATCATGCGTAATCAGAATAATTGATGTTTTTACCTTTTCTTTTAAATCCCTTAAGAGTTCTAATATCTGAGCCTGAATTGTAACATCAAGTGCTGTTGTTGGCTCATCTGCTATCAAAAGTTCTGGCTCACAAGCAAGTGCTATAGCAATCATCGCACGCTGTCTCATTCCCCCTGAAAACTCATGCGGATAGTTATCCACTCTTTTTTCTGGTGAAGGAATACCAACAAGCTCTAACATATTAATGGCAACTTTTCTAGCCTCTTCTTTTCCAAGCCCTCTATGGAGCTTTAATCCTTCCATAATTTGATTTCCAACTGTGTACACGGGATTTAAAGAAGTCATTGGATCCTGGAAAATCATTGCAATTTGATCCCCACGAATATCTAACATTTCCTTCTTAGGCTTTTTTGCTAAATCTTCTCCTCTAAATAAAATCTGTCCTGATTTTATTTCTCCTGGGAATTGAAGAAGTCTCATAACAGATAAACTAGTAACACTCTTACCACTTCCTGATTCTCCAACAATTCCTAATATCTCACCTTCTTCAAGGTTAAATGAAACCCCTCTTACCGCTTGAACTTCACCAAGGTGGGTATAAAATGAAGTTCTTAACTCTTTTACTTCTAAAATGTTTTTCTTCATATATACCTACTTTCTTAATCTTGGATCGAGAGCATCTCTTAGCCCATCGCCTAAGAAATTAAATGCCAATACTGTTATTGAAATAAATAATGCTGGGTAGAATAATTGATATGGATACGCATTAAGGTTCTGCGTTGCTTCATTCGCCATTGTTCCCCAAGAAGCTACTGGTACAGCAATACCAATACCAATAAATGATAGGAATGCTTCTGTAAAGATAGCCTGAGGTATACTCATTGCAAGAGATACAATAATTGGTCCCATTGCATTTGGTATTAAGTGACGAGAAAGAATTCTCCATGTTCCTGCTCCAATTGTTCTAGCAGCAAGTATGTATTCTTGTTCTTTAATACTAAGTATCTGACCACGAACAAGACGTGCCATTCTTACCCAGAATACAATTCCAAGAGCAAGACATATTGTAAAGAGTCCTGTTTGATCAAAGAACACTTGTATTAAAATAACATATATTAACAGTGGCACTGTAGATATAATATCAACAATCCTCATCAGTAAATTATCGAGTTTCCCACCAATATAACCAGATATTCCACCATAGAATACACCGATAACAAAGTTAACAAGAGTCGCTACAAACGCAACAGTTAACGAAATTCTAGCACCGTACATAATACGATAATAAATATCTCTTCCTAATTGATCTGTACCAAACCAATATTTATTATTTCTCATACTATCTGTTATCTCTATCTGATTACCATTTAAATACACTTCATATAATTTGTATTTCTTTAATTTTCTATCAATTTCTAACTTATCTTTTTCTCTTTCCGCTTCATCTTTAATTTTTCTATTTTCCTGTTCTAAGCGGGCACGTTCTTCTTTTGTAAAGTAATATGGTAAGTAAATAATACTATCTTTCACTTTAAAAAATTTAAATTGCTGCATTGCTTTAGGCATAGTTAAAAATTTACTGATATGCTCCATCTCATTTTTTTCACCTAATTGATTTGATGCAAGCATCTTTTCAATTTCTTTTTTATCACGACGATAAATCATTTCATTGAGCGGCTTATCAGCGATCTGTCCATCTTCTACAAGAATCACCTTAAATTCATAAGGTATTACATAGAAAAATGTTTTATCATCTATTTTATATAATTCTAATTTAGCAGGTAAATTAGAATTACCATTATTTATTTTTCTTTCTGGTCTCAGTACAAATAAAGAATCCGCTTCTTCTTGTTTGCCTTCGCTTACAAGTTTATTATATTCCTTTTCATATTCGCTTTCTTCTTTAAATTCTGTATACCATACGCCACCAAATCCCCATACGATTAAAAGAATAACGCATATAAGACCTAGCATCGCTAATTTGTTTTTCTTAAGTCTTCTCCAAGCATCTTGCCAGTACGTAAGACTCGGTCTTGAAATCTGTTCTTTTTCAAGAGTTTCTGTAGGAACTCTTTCCCACATATTCTCTGGTATTTTCTTCATGTAGCCCCCTAATTATTTAATTTAATTCTTGGATCGATAAATACATAAATGATATCTACTAGAAATACCATAAATATATAAAATGCTGCATATAATATAACCGTTCCCATAATCATTGTATAATCCCTATTTTGAACACTTGAAACAAAGAAATCTCCCATTCCTGGTATACCAAATAATTTTTCTACAACGAATGATCCAGTCATAACAGCCGCAATCATAGGCCCCATATAAGTAATTACTGGTAAAAGAGCATTTTTAAGTGCATGCTTTAAAATTACCACTCTCTCAGATAAACCTTTTGCTCTTGCTGTTCTAATATAATCCTGGCGAAGTACCTCAAGCATACTACTTCTTGTTAGTCTTGAGATAAATGCTAATGAGAATCCACTAAGTGCTATAACTGGCATAATATAAGAACTTGGACTATCAAGCCCTGTGGCGGGTAGAAGACCCCATTTAGTGGTAAAAAAGTACCTCAGCCCTGCCCCAATAACAAAGGAAGGTACTGCAACCCCTATTGTAGCTATAATGGTCACAACATAATCTTGCCATTTATTCTGCTTTAAGGCGGATATAATTCCAAGCGGCATTCCTAGAACAAGTACAAAAAATGCAGAAACAAGTCCTAATTTTCCTGATATAGGGAATGTTAATTTTAAAAGACCTTTTACTGTCTCACCTTTTCTTTTATAAGACGGTCCAAAGTCAAAATCTAAAACGATTCCTAAAAAATAATCCTTAAACTGAACAATCAACGGATCATCCAAATGATATTTTTCCTTAATAGCAGCCTCTATCTCTGGTGGTAATTGTTTCTCTCTTGTAAACGGTCCCCCAGGTAGTGCTTTCATTAAGAAAAACGTAAGCGCTATAACAAATATAAGCGTTATAACCATACTACCAACTCTTCTTAAAAAATAGCTTCCCAAATTAACTCCTTTCTTTATTACAACAAATATTTTTATATACTCTTATATATATAATACACTAAATTTTAAATTTTTTCAACATTTAACTAATATGTTTGATTTAAAACATAAATTATATGAAACATTTTTAAGTTGTAAAATAACATCATTTTTAAAAATCAGTTATATCAATAAATATATAACTTATTTACTTTTTAATTTTAGATTCAAAAGAAAACATTTTTTAAATAAATTATTAATTTTTTTTAATTTTTTAAACTCATTGTGCATAAATATATTTTATGTTGTATATTAATCTAAAAAAACAAATAAAAATTGCCGATAAACTATGTTTATCAGCAATTATAACTTCCATTCTAAATTTTTATTGATTCCCAATATAATATTTACTCCTTGATTAATAATCATGGTCATCTCTGTTGCATATTTTAAAATTTCCTTATCACTCAAATCATAAACTATAATATTTTCAATCGAATCAACAATTAAAGAAGCAATTGTTTTTTTAAAAGTCTCACTTATTTCAATTTCTGGAATCATTTCTCTTTTTACAAGCTCTTTAATATAACAGTCTATTGTAATACAAATTTTTTCACGAGTCTTTTTTCTAAAGTCTTTATAATCAGAATACGCCGACTTAAAAAACAAAATATAAAATTCATCTTTTAAAGCATGTATTTCTTTATATAATTTAATGTTTCTTGTATGAAATAAATCAAAATCTGCATACCCTCTAAGCCACTCATCAGAATAGTCACATGGCTTAATAAGAGTATTTTCTAAAAAGTCTACAGCCGGTTCTATCACCTTTTCAAAGAGATGTTCCTTATTCGTAAAATACGTCATGATATTTCCATGAGACATATTTAAAACGCTTCCTATTTTTCTCAGCGAGGTCTTTTTATAACCCGTTTTAAGAAATTCATTTTTTGCAACTACTAATATTTCATTTTGTAGTTCAAGTTTTTTTCTTTGCATACTTCCTCCATAAAGAACATCTATCAATCAAGATTAACATTTTATATGATAGTTTCTTAAAAGTGCTAATCCTTCTTCTTCATTAAGCGTTTTAACGCCGAGTTCATTTGCTTTTTTCAATTTAGAACCTGCTTTTTTTCCATAAATTAAATAATCCGTCTTTGCACTAACAGAAGAGCTTACACTTCCTCCATTATCTTCTATAATGAGCTGAAGCTCCTTTCTCTTATATGATTCTAAAGTCCCTGTTAAAACAAACGTTAGATTATTTAACGAGGTCTCTTTTTCAACAATTTTAAACTTCATTCCAATGGATTTTAAAAACTCTATTTGTTCTTTTTGCTCCTCTGTTTGAAAATTATCTCTGATACTAACAGCCATCTTATCACCGATTTCATCGATTGCTACTAGTTCTTCATAACTGGCATTTAAAAGAGCATCCACATCAAAACTATCGGCTAATAATTTCGATGCCTTAATCCCAATCAGAGGGATTCCTAAGCCTGATATATATTTATATAATTCATTTTCTTTAGACGCCTCTATGCTATTTAAAAGTTTCTCAACTGACTTTTCTGCAAAACCATCTAATTCTTTTATATCAGCCTTATATCGATCTAATTGATATAAATCCTTTATCGATGTGATAAATTTTTTTTCAATAAGCGTTTCAAGAACCGCCTTGCCAAGTCCATCAATATTCATTCCTGCTCTTGATACAAAATGCTCTAGTCCTCTTTTTAATTTAGAAGGACAGTTTTCATTGATGCACCTCTTTGCTACCTCCCCATCTAATCTAATTGCCTCTGCACCGCAGATTGGGCAGATATCAGGAAGTTTAAATGGAATTTCTTTGCCCGTTCTTTTCTCTTTTACTACTCTAACAACAGACGGAATCACATCTCCTGCTTTTTCAATAATAACAGTATCAAGAATTCTAATATCCTTTTCTATGATATAATCTTCATTATGAAGAGTTGCTCTTGATACGGTTGAGCCTGCAACAAAAACAGGATCAAATTCCGCTTTCGGCGTAAGTACTCCCGTTCTTCCTACCTGAACGATAATATCTCTTATCACCGTTTCTTTTTCTTCTGCAGGGAATTTATAAGCAATCGCCCATCTAGGAGATTTTGCTTTTTCTCCTAAGACCTCTCTTTTTTCTATTTCATCGATTTTTACAACCATTCCATCAATATCATAAGAAAGCTCATGTCTCTTTTCAATCATTGATTCACAGTATGTAACAACTTCATCTATGGTATTATATTTTTTAGACTCTGCTATTTTAAAGCCAAGTTCTTTTAAATAGTCCATATTTTCATGGTGTGTAGGTTTTTTATCTCCTACTAAAATATCAAATACAAAGATATCCAATCTTCTTTCTGCTGCGAGTTTTGAATCGAGCTGTCTTAAAGAACCAGCTGCTGCATTTCTTGGATTCGCAAAAGGTTTATTTCCGTTTATTTCATTCTCTTCATTGAGTTTTTTAAAAGAATCTTTGGATATAAACACTTCTCCTCTCACTTCGATATCCACTTCCTTTGAAAGCCTTAACGGTAATGATTTTATCGTTTTTGCGTTTTCTGTTACATCTTCTCCTACTTCTCCATTACCTCTAGTAGCAGCCCTTACTAAAATTCCATTTTCATACTTTGCAGAAAGTGTTAATCCATCAATCTTCATTTCCACCATATAACTAGGGTCTTTTACTTCTTTTTTTACTCTAGAATCAAAATCCCTCAAATCCTCTTTATTATAGGAATTATCAAGACTTAAAAGCCTTACCGAATGCGTTACAGACTGGAATTCTTTTAATGCCTCTCCACCCACTCTCTGACTAGGAGAATCTGGCATCTTATATTCTGGATATTTATTTTCCAGTTCAATAAGCTCTTCTAATAATTTATCATATTCAAAATCTGAAACACTTGGATTATCTAATACATAATAATCATGATTATATCTCTTTAAAAGATTTGAAATATGAATTATTCTCTCTTTCATAGCACCTCCAAAGGAGCAAATCCTTTTTGTAATTTTTTAATCCCTTTTTTATCAAACGCAATCGTAAGCACATCGCCACTAATCGATACAATCGTGCCTACTCCAAATAATTTATGTTTTACTTTCATTCCAGAAGTATAATCCTTATCTTCCTTCTTTTCAATTTTATAGGATTTTTTTGTTTTTTCTTTGGTTTTTTTCTTTACAAAATTATCCTTCAGTTCATATTTTTCAATATGTTTTTCATCCTCTCCCTTTAAGCAATCTGAAGGAATTTCCATCAAAAACCTTGATGGTCTATTATAAATCGTTCTTCCATATTGCATTCGATTATCTGCACTCGATAAAAAGAGTTTATCCATTGCTCTAGTAATTCCAACGTATAAAAGCCTCCTCTCTTCTTCTACATCATCTTCTTCTATGGAGCGGTAAGAAGGAAAGATATTTTCTTCCATCCCAACAATATAAACAACAGGAAATTCAAGGCCTTTTGCACTATGAAGCGTCATTAATAAAAGAACGTCATCCGTCTCTTCAGCATCCATATCTGTCATTAAACTCGTTTCTGATAAAAAGTCTTCTAACTTTCCTGTAGATATATTTTCAAAGTCCTTTGTAGCAGATACGAGCTCTTCAATATTTGCTATTCTGCTTTCACTCTCTACGGTATTTTGCTTTTTTAAAAGATCTAAATAACCCGTTTCTTTTAATATATTTTCAAGGATTTCTCTAGCCATAAGAGTATCCATATCCTTTCGAGCTCTTTCAATAATATGATAGAATTCGGTTAAAGAAGTATGTACTTTCCTACTAAATTTATTCTCTTTCAGTGCTATTTCTAGGCCTTTATATAGAGAATTTGAAAGGGAAGCAATTGTTTCTATCGCCTTTGGCCCTGCCCCTCTTTTTGGTTCATTGATTATTCTTAAAAAAGCAAGGTCATCCAGCGGATTCACAACGAGTCTAAGATAAGCAACTAAATCTTTAATTTCTTTTCTCTCATAGAATTTCAGCCCTCCATAAATCTTATAAGGAATATGATGCTGATTTAATTTTGTCTCAAACGCTCTTGACTGCGCATTGGTTCTATAGAGTATTGCTTGATTTTTATACCCATATTTTCTTTTATGTTTTACAATATTTTCTATAACAAAATCCACTTCATTCTTATCATTATACGCATTATAATACTCTATTTCTTCATCTAACTCTTTATTTGTATATAAATTCTTATCTCTTCTATTCTTATTATTCTTTATCACTTCATTTGCTGCTCTTAATATGGTTTTTGTCGAACGGTAATTTTCTTCTAATAAAATAACCTTTGCTTCGGTAAAATCTTTTTCAAAATCTCTAATATTTCTAATATCGGCTCCTCTCCATCCATAGATGGATTGATCAATATCCCCCACAACACATAAATTTCTATGATCTTCTGATAAAATTTTAGAGAGTAGATACTGTGCTTTATTGGTATCTTGATACTCATCAATTAGAATATATCTAAATTTTCTCTTATAGAAATCCCTTGCTTCTTCTACTTCTTTTAAGAGTTTTACTGCATTTAATAATAAATCATCAAAATCCATTGCAGAATTTTCTTTTAATTTTTTTTGATACGCCTTATATACTTTTATAATCGCTGTATAAAAGAAATCATCCTTATATAAACTCTCATATTCTTCTGGTTCAATCATTTGATTTTTAGCAGAAGAGATCTTAGAAAGAAGCATGGAAGGCGTATACATTTTTTCATTGATATCAAGCTCTTTTGAAATATTTTTTATCAATGTTTTTTGATCCGATGAATCATAGATAGTAAAGTTTTTTGAATACCCTAAGTCTTCTGAAAATGTTCTTAGCATTCGAACGCATATCGAGTGAAACGTACCAATCCATATGCCTTCTGATTGTTCCCCTATTAATTTATGAACTCTTTCCTTCATTTCATTGGCTGCTTTATTTGTAAATGTAATAGCAAGTATTTGACTTGGAAAAACATTTTTTTCTTCTAATAAATAAGCAACTCTATGCGTTAATACGCGAGTTTTACCACTTCCAGCACCTGCCAGTACCAAAAGCGGTCCTTCTACTGTTTCAACAGCTTTTCTTTGATTTTCATTTAATGTATTTAAATCCATTATAACAACATAATACCTTTCTCTTTACAGTCTCTCATTATTTCTTCCGTCCATACAGAAGCCTGCACTTCTCCAATATGTCTCTTTCTTAAAAAGAACATACAGATTCTTGATTGTCCAATCCCACCACCTATGGTATATGGAAGCTCTCCATTTAAGAGTTTCTTATGATAATCAAATCCTTTTCTATTTTCAGCATTTGCTTTTTTAAGCTGCTCTTTTAAAGACTCTTCACTTACTCTAATTCCCATCGATGACATTTCAAAAGCAGAATCAAGTACAGGATTGTAAAATAAAATATCTCCATTTAAAGTCCAATCATCATAATCAGGTGCTCTTCCATCATGTGGCTCTCCTGAGGATAGTTTATCGCCTATTCCGATAAGAAAGACCGCTTTTTTCTCTCTTGTGATTAAATTTTCTCTTTCCTTTGGCGTTTTATCTGGATATTTTTCATATAATTCTTGAGTTGTTATAAAACTAATTTCTTCAGGTAATAAAGGCTTCATTTCAGGATAAATAGTTTCTAAGTGCCATTCTAACTCTTTAAATACAGAATAAATATCTCTTACAACTGCTTTTAAAAAGTCTAGATTTCGGTCTGATTTTTTAATTATCTTTTCCCAGTCCCATTGATCCACATAAATTGAATGGAGCTTATCCAATGTTTCGTCACGCCTAATAGCATTCATATCTGTATATAAACCTTCACCCTCTTTAAATTCATATCGATATAAAGCCATTCTCTTCCATTTAGCGAGTGAATGAACAATTTGAACATTTCTTTTCATATCCAGTACATCGAACTCAACTGGTCTTTCAACACCATTTAAGTCATCGTTTAAACCAGATTCCTTATACACAAATAAAGGAGCTGATACCCTTGTTAAATTTAATTTTTTTGATAAATTATCCTGAAAGAAATCCTTTACCTTTTTTATGGCATTTTCTGTTTCCCTCAACGATAATTTCACTACATATTTATCACTCATACTCTTTCCTTTCTATAAAAAATATCCTTTATCCATAGGATAAAGGACTTCTAACATTTATTATAATTTTTTTTTAATATCTTGTCAATATTAGGCATATTCCTTCTTATATCTCGCCTTTTCTTTATACATTAATTGATCTGCTTCATTATATATTTCCATTACTCTTTCTGTTTTTATTGGATTATAATATCTGTATCCAGCAGAAAATGATGGTATAAAATCTATGCCAAAATCTCTTTTTGCATTATACTTTATCTTTAATGAATCCACCAATGTATTTATATTAAAATCAAAAGATTCTTCCACAAAGATAAAAAATTCATCGCCACCAATTCTAAAAGCATGTACTTTCTTATCTTTCTCTTCTAAGTCTAATAAAATAGAAGAAAGATTAGTAATCAGCTTATCCCCCATTATATGACCCAAACTATCATTAACATACTTCAAATTATTAATATCAATCGATAATATCCATCCAGATCTTTTTTCCCTATTTATCATTTCAACAAATTCTTCATGAGCCTGTCGATTAGACATCCCTGTAAGAGCATCTGTTACAGCTAATTTCTTATATACTTCATTTTTTATTTTTTCTTTTTTATCTTCTAAAAACTTATGATAAAACTCTTTTATTTCAATAACTATAAGGCATATCGGTATTAGAATTCCTGCTGTTTTTAATACATGTAGTCCTAAAACAATATAATAAATTAGTGAAAGAACAGTTGTTATAAGAATCGCAATAATTGGTAATACCAACGTTTTCTTTGATGGAAACTGCTTTTGATCTGTACATATAACAGCAATAAATATTAAAACCATTGCTAGAAACATTAAAAAATGCACAACAAACAACATTTCTCTATACTCAAAAATATGAAAACTAGAAAAAATGGCTTGAAGTATCAGATTACTGACAAACAGTGCAATCATAAGATCAAAAAAAACATAGAACGCTGTGTTTACTTTATATTTTATATAATATAGCGCAGGGACAAAAGAAGCCATAAAGCTGATATATTCTAGTGCATATATAAATTCTTTAAAATCAGCTAAAAAATAAGTAGGCGTCCACGACTGTGTCATAAAGTATATGGATGTAATCAATCCATATACGGATAAGGATAGAATACTATAATGTTCTTTATCAAAAAAATCTTTATTCTTCATATTAATAAATAAAATAATAATAAAATTAACAATTAAAATCACGATCATAATATCTGTTAATATTTCACTTTTTATCTTTTCTATCAAAATATCCGATTTATTACCAATCACAATTTGTGATATTTTAGACTTCCCTATTGTTTTTAACAGTGGATCTACATGCACTTTAATATAATCACTTTTCATCTCTTCGGGTAATTCAAATACACAGGATTGATAAGCATTACTTTTAAATAATGAATTCTCTGGTTTTTTTATTTCATATATTAATTTATTATCAGCATATACTAAAACATTAGCATAGCTAAAAAAAGTAGCTATACTATTTTTACCTAATTTTTTATATTTTGATATCGGTATAATAAAATCATACGGTTCATCGACTGCTATCGATTTTGGTAGATTAATCTTTCCTTTTCCTATGACTTCTACTTCTTTTATTTCATATACTGTATCATTTTTAGATAGCGCTTCATAATTGTAATATACTAGAAATAAGAAAATAATAGATAATAAAACAAATAAGATGACGAATGAGATAATTAAATCAAAATCCTTTTTATTCAAAAAATTATTGCAATTACTACCTTTCATACACTCTCCTTCTATTTATCTTATTTTATTTCATTCTATATTTTTATCGGTGTTTTAGTATTTTTGTTTAATAGTGTATGTTTTTAATAATATTCAATATTCTCTTTAACCTCTTCAATAACATCTTTCACTGTTCCAGTACCAAGATATTTTACATAAATAACGATATCATCTTTATAAGCGATGACTTCTTTATAAATCTGTTTATTCAAAATCACTAAATCATCAAAGTTCTCATCTTCAATAGATGCAATATACGTACTTTCATCTTCCATATTAGAATACTTTAATAACGCATTGAAAAGTATACTACTCATTAATTTAAATCTCACTTTATAAAATCTATTTTCTATCTTGGGAAAATACATATTATCTGCATCTTGTATCAATGCTTTTTCAACTGATATATATCTTTTTGCAAGTAATAAACTAGAATCAGAAAAATAAATGTTTTTTTCAGGTAAATAACTAGTATTTCGGGGTATCTCATCAAGATCATTTAGTACAATAATTGGATTCTTTTTTTCTAACAAACCCACGCTCTCTTGGCTTAATTGATTAGCAAAAGAAATACCGAAAAATCCTATACATAATACTGATAATGAGCAAAAAAATACCGTTGAAAAGGCTTTTCTTTTCTTCCAATTTAAACCGTAATTAATAGGAAATCCCATATTAAAGGTTGATTTCAAATCTCTTATATAAATATAGTACCGAATGGTTGAAATCGTTAAAATGAGTAAAATAATAAGTACTATAATCTTATTTTCTAAAATACCATCCAATAATTCTAGGAACGCATAGTTTTTAAAGAATAAGAAAAAAGTATATAGTCCTGTTATTAAAATAGTTAATGCTGTTAAAATAGAAATGAATGTACAGTGCTTATTCAATGCTTTGTTTATATAATAAATATTTTTTTGATGATGGTGCATTTCTGGTGCATGTAATTCTTCTGGCGAAGAAAAAATACTAAACCTACCATAACTAGAAACATAACGCCACCCTTTATCATTATAGGCTTTTTCTATTTCATTCAATGGTGCTAATGTAATTCGATATCTCATATTCTGTGGTTTTGATTTAATAAAATACATAAATAAAGCATTGATTTTTTCTAAGTGGAAACCTTTTTTCGCCATATCTGAAAAATAATTTTCATGTTCTCCTATTTTCCAATAATCTTTTATTTGGAATTTAAGAACCCTTTTATATTTCTTCATTTATTCCTCCAGGTCACTAAGTTTAATATACCACTTTACAAACAAAAATCAACACTTTTATTATAAATATTTTATATTTTTGTATAAAATATAAAATACCTTGGATAAACCAAGGCATATTTTTATATCGTTTTTAATAAGAATGAATAGTAGAATGCTGTGTCTTTTAATCTTTCATATCTACCCGTTCCTCCTCCATGACCAGAATCCATATTCATATGTAATAAAAGAAGATTATCATCTGTTTTATATCCTCTTAATTTGGCAACGTATTTCGTCGGTTCATGATATAGAACCTGTGAATCATTTAATCCACCCGTTACTAATATATTAGGATAATCCTTTTCTTCTATATTATCATATGGAGAGTATGATAGCATATAATTAAAATACTCCTCTTCATTCGGATTCCCCCATTCCTCATATTCTCCAATTGTCAGTGGAAGACTTTCATCAAGCATTGTTGTTACCACATCAACAAACGGAACCAAAGATAGAACGCTTTGATATAAATCAGGGCGCATATTAATAACTGCTCCCATCAAAAGACCTCCTGCACTACCACCCATAATCGATAATTTTTTATTTGATGTATATCCTTTATCAATAAGGTATTCACTACAACGAATAAAATCCGTGAAAGTATTTTTCTTATGAAGCATTTTACCATCTTCGTACCACTCTTTGCCCATTTCACTCCCGCCTCTTATCTGAGCAACAGCATAGACAAATCCCCTATCTACAAGGCTAAATACACTAGCTCTAAAATAGGCTTCTGAATTTGCACCATAACTTCCATAAGAGTATAATAAGGTTTTATTTTCACCATTTCTCTCTAATCCTTTTTTATAGAGTATTGAAAGAGGAATTTCTTTTCCATCCGTCGCTTTTACCATCACTCTTTCTACTTCATAATCATCACTATTAAATCCTGAAGGTATTTCTTGAACTTTTAATATTTTACTTTCCTTTGTTAAAACATCATAATTATAAAGTGTTGTAGGTCTTTTTAATGAATCATAGAAATATCTTACTGTTCTTGTTTTAAATTCTTTATTCACACCGAATTCTACATCATAAGATGCTTCTGGAAATGTAATAGATGATGTTTCATTATTTTCTAATTGGAGGATATTAATCTTCTTGAGTCCATTTTCTCTTGTTACAGTTGTAATAAAATCTTCAAACACCAATAAACTCTCCATACTAATATCTTTATGATGGGCTATAACTTCTGTCCATAAATTTTTATCTTGATACTTATCAAAGGATGTTTTATACACCTTGCTATTGATATTATCATCATCCTTATATTTTATGAAAAAACCTTCTGAATGTGTATGTACATTATATTCTACTCTTTGCTTTCTTTCCATAAATACTTTAAACTCATCCAAAGGATGATCTGCAGATACAAAGCGCTCTTCCGTAGTTGTAGAACTAGATGATGATATATAAATATATTTTCTTAGCTTATCAATTGATACAAACACAATAAATCTTCCATCCGTCTCTTCATATACTACAGTTTCTTCTCTCTTTTCAATATCATATCGATACACAGCAAAAGGTCTCAGTGTTGAATCGATTTTTGTATAGAATAAAATATTATTATCATTAGAAAATACAAATGATGCCACCCCATCTATCATAATATCTAAATCTTCATTTCTTTCTAAATCTCTAATCTTTAATTGATACTCTGCAAAAGAACCTGTTGTATTATAAGCATACGCTGCGAGTTTATTATTAAAACTAATATCATAATCCTCAAATATAAACGCTTTATGCCCTTTTGCCATATCATTCACATCAAATATCATTTCTTCCTCAGCATCTAATGAACCTTTCTTCCTAAGATATTCTGGGTATTCTTTTCCCTTTATCGTTCTTGTATAATAGTAGTATCCATTACTAGGGTACGGATAGGATTCATCTTCTTCTTTTATTCTTCCTTTTATCTCTTCAAATATTGTACTTTGTAATTCTTTCGTTGATGCCATCACTTCATCGGTATACTCATTTTCAGCATGTAAATAATTAATAACTTCTTTGTTTTCTTTCTCTTTTATCCAAAAATAATTATCTGTTCTCTCTACACCAAACTTTTCTAAAATAACTGGTTTTTTTAAAGCCACTGGTGCTCTTCTAAAATCTGATTGTTTCATATAATCCTCCTTCATTCCTATATATCATTACATGAAATAGCTAAAAATACAATATAGGATTATAAAAAAAGAGCATATGCTCTTTTATTCTAACCACTCTATTTCCCATTCTTCTTCAGAAAAAAATATATCTAAAACATTCCTATCTGAAACCCAATCATCATAAACAACGCCATCAAAGCTTATACTATCTGACTGAATGATAAAAATGCCTCCTGTTTTCATTTTACTATTATCATATTGTCTCTGATCTTTTATTTGAATATACCAATTAGGATACTCCCCCTTTATCACTTTCCCTATCGTGTTAAATTTTAACTCATTCATATAACCTCCTACAAAAAAACAAGGCATATGCCTTGCTTTTTAAACCAGCTACTACAACTGGATATGGCTGGGGATACAGGATTCGAACCTGTGCATAGTGGAGTCAAAGTCCAGTGCCTTACCGCTTGGCGAATCCCCATCATATAAAAACCAGCGGCTACCTACTTTCCCAGGGGGCCTCCCCCCAAGTATCATCAGCGTATAGAAACTTAACTTCTGTGTTCGGGATGGGAACAGGTGTAACCTTCTAGCTATTGCCACTGGATATTTACAATTATACAGAAACATCTATCATTTGTAAAGTCTTTTTTTATTAATTTTTATTAATAAAAAGCCCTTCTAAATTATCATATTCACTTATCTCTATCACCTTTTTATTCAGTGCTTTTAAGAGCTCTTCTAGTATAATAAATCCACAAGGAATGATATCTGCTCTACGTCTCATCAAACCTTTATGAAGCACTCTTTCGTCTACGGTTTCTTTTAAAAGTTTCTTATTAATATCTTCTAAATACGAATACTCCACAACATGTTTATGAACGATTTTTCTATCATACTCAACTAATTCTAAATGCATTGATGCAAGGGTTGTAATCGTTCCACCTATACCAATTACCTTTTTAATATCATATTTTTTTAAAGTATTGATTTCTTCTTTTATAATATTTCTAATATATGCTCTAATATTTTCTTCTTCTTCAGCTGTCACCACTTCATTTGAAACAAATTTACCATACATTCTAACTGCACCAATATCAAGTGATTTTGAGTGAATGATCTCATCCTTTCCAAGAATGAGCTCTGTAGACCCTCCACCGATATCAATAATTAAAATATTCCCATCTGGCTTCAATCCTCCAAGTACTCCGATATAACCTAGTTCAGCTTCCTTTTTACCTGATATCACTTCTATATCTATGCCAATATCTCTTATTTTTTGAGTAAAATAATCTTTATTTACACTATCTCTTACAGCACTTGTTGCAATAGCATATACTTTTTCTGCCCCTTGTTTCTTTGCAAGTAAATAATACTCTTTCAACGCATCAAGAGTATCCTTCATCCGATCATCATCTAATTTTTTTAAACGATCTACATTATATCCAAGTCTTGTTGTTACTAAATACTTCTCACTATTTATATCTATTTCTTTATCATATACAGCCATTCTAACTGAATTTGTTCCAATATCAATACATGCTATCATTCATTTTCTCCAGAATAATCTACATCAAAGTATATCTCATCAGGAGATACCATTTTCAAATTCTCTCTTGCATATTTTTCTATATATTCTCTTGAAGTAGACTCTTTTAATTCTCTTTCATATGTACTTAACTGCTCTTCTAATTCTTGTATCTGCTGCAAATATTTTTCTTCTGTTTTTTGAAGTTCCTTATACATTTCTTCTTTACTCATATATGTTCTAATCGAAAAAGCAACAACCAAAACTAATGTACATACAAAGAGTATTCTAACAAGTTTATCTTTTTTTATCTTCTTCATCTTAGCCCTCGATTATCTTATAAAGATCACTAGCTTCTTCTTTTTTAACATGCTCTTTAATATCGAGTATTTCAATGGTAATAATCTTAGATACAAAGTCCATACTCACAATATCACCTTTTTTTACAATAGAGCCAGGCTTCGCTAGTTTATCATTAATTTTAATCTTTCCTTGATCACAAGCCTCTTTTGCAATCGTTCTTCTTTTGATCAGTCTTGCATTTTTTAAAAATTTATCAATTCTCATAATACCTCATTAAAAATTATAGCAATACTTATAAAGTATTGCTACAAATATTATTTCTTTTTCTTTTTACTTTTAGCTTTTTTAGCCTTCTTAGGTTCATTTACTGCTTCTTTTAATGCTTTACCAGCTTTGAATACTGGAGCTTTTGATTCAGGAATTTGAATTACTTCTTCAGGTTTTCTAGGGTTTCTACCTTCTCTAGCTTTTCTGTGTCTCACTTCAAAAGTTCCAAATCCTACTAATTGAACCTTCTCTTCTTTAACTAAAGATTCTTTTACACTCTCTAAGAATGCATTTAATGCAACCTCTACATCCTTCTTTTTTAGGTCTGATCTTTCAACCATATCTTTGATTAATTCGGCTTTATTCACAGCAATCCTCCTTTTTTATATTTATTTTCTGCTTATATACATAATATATTGAAAATAGTATGTATTGCAAGTCTTTTTTGAAAAAAAATTAAATTTTTTTTAAATTTTTAATTTTTTTTGTGTTTTTTTGCTTTTTTTTGATTATTTTTAGTCTAAATACTTCTTTTTTTCCTTATTTATCCTATCATCAATTAAAGTAAATACATCTGTTTTAGCAATAATAGAAAACTTTACCATTGCAAATAATAAATTTATTAATAAATCATTCATCTCATTTACATTTAAATCTTTGGATAAAGCATTTGAAATTCCTTTTATTTCCATCAACACTTCGTTTTTATCTGAAGAAACCTTATCATATTTTAGCAGTTTCTTTTGAATTTTTTCAAGTTTCAATAAGGGAGGAAAAGAATTTGGTATTCCATTTAGTTCATCTTGTAAAGTAGGATTGTTTTTTTCTTCTGATTTAATCGCTTCCCAGTTCTTTTTCACTTCCTCAACATCAGAAGCCTCTACATCCGAAAATACATGAGGATGCCTTCTAATCATCTTATCAGATATTCCTGCAATAACATCTTTTATTGTAAAATATCCATTATCAGAAGCAATAGATGCATGAAATACTACTTGTAAAAGAAGATCCCCCAGTTCCTCTTCTAAACCGAATAAATCATCTTCCTTTATTGCATCAATAACCTCATAGCTCTCTTCAATCAAATTTTTAGTAAGAGTTTGGTGCGTCTGCTTTTTATCCCAAGGACATCCTGAAGGAGACCTTAGAATATCCACTATTTTCACTAAATCTTCTAAGTATATGAGGTCTCTATCTTCTACTACTTTTTCAATATAAATGCTTGTTAAATGGTCTAAATCATATCTGTCGAGCTCATATAATTTTGCTCTTATAATCTCTTCTAAATCATCTACACCAGCTGCTTTTACAATAATAATATCCGTATCATCTGGATAATACTCCATTAATTTCAGTTTTACATCAGATGCTACTCTTTCATTATATACTTGAATAATCAAATTATCGATTGTTATATCAATCTTTACCTCTTCCATATTCATCCCATCGATGATGCTAAATCCATCCACAGGATCTATCTTCAGAGAAGAAATAATTGCATCAATGAAGCTTGATCCATGAAGCACTTCAACATGCTCCACTTCATTGATAAGAAGTTCTACTGTTTTTTCTGCAACAAATGGATTTCCAGGTACTGCATAGACCACATCTTCTATTTCTAATTTCTTTAATATCTCTTTTGAAATATTTTCATAAACCTCTTCAAAGGTTTCATATTTCTCATAATAATCATCAAAGGATTCAAAACTCGTATACTTTTGAAGCTCCTTGACAATTGGATGCTTCGCCGTTCTTAAATAGACCTTTTTGGATTCCATTAATTTATTATATACATCGAGCGTTATAAATTTTTTTGAACCTGGGCCTAGACCCATAATTGTTAATTTATTCATTTTACTTCCTTCTTAATTTTTTTAGTTTACTTCCACCAGGAATCATATTAAATTCTTTTTCTGTTAATGTATTTGTAATTAGAATCATAAATACAAATAAAATGGCAGCGAGTATAATTACAACAAGCGTTGCAAGTTTTGGAGACATCATTCCACTGATTACAGGATATGAAAAATGAACAAATGCTCCCATCACTAAAGAGGATATCAGTGGTTTCACTCCTAATTTGAAAATATTTATATCAATAAAATGCGTTTTATAAAGAGCATATACATTGAGTAAAGAAGCGACTGCAAATGCTACTATTGTTGATATAGCTGCTCCTTTTATGCCAATTTTATATACTAAATAATACGTCAGTGCTATTTTAAACAGCATTCCTATTGCAAGGTTAATTGCTGGAACCATCTGTTTTTTAAGTCCTTGAAGTATTCCAGTAGTCGATTGATAGAGCGCAAGAAATATTAAATCCCATGCAAGGACGAATAAGATTTCTGCTCCAATCTTAGCACTTTCTACCTGATGAGGATAGAGTAGTAACATAATTGGTTTTGAAAGCGTAACAAGTCCTATAGCGCAGCTCATTCCAATAATAAAAGATAGTTTAATACCTGAATTAATAGAATCAGATAATTTCAATCTAGCTTCTTCTGCTCGATCCTTTTCGTAGACTACGAATAATTTGGTAACAGCAGGTACTAAACTTATCTGAAGTGATGCTGTTAGTATTTGAGGAAAATTCACAATGGTAACAGCAAATCCTGTAAGAATTCCATAAAGTCCTTTTGCATTTGCAAAACCTGCTTCTTTTAAACGAGTCACTACTAATAATAAATCCACTGAATTCATTGTTGGCATAATGGATGCACCGATTGTTATTGGTATTGCAATAATAAGAACCTTTTTGATAATCTCCCAATCAGAGTCTAAAGGGTACTTTGCTTCCTCCTTTAATAAATCATCATAATATTTACGTTTAAATTTACGGTAAAGAACGAAACTAACAATAACGCCAATCGAAGCGCCGAATGTTGCACCAAATGTTGCACCTGCTGCAGCATATTCTAAACCTGTTTTATAGAGCACAAAAGCAAGAGTCAGTCCAATCACTACTCTAAAAAACTGCTCTGCTATCTGCGTTATCGCAAATCCTTCCATTCTCTGTATTCCTTGGAAAAATCCTCTAAAAACGCTCATTGTAGGAACGAATAATAGTGCTGGTGCAATACTTCTAAAAGCATATCTTGATTCTGGGATACCTACTGCATTTGATATCGCATCGGCGCCAAAATAAAGAATGGAAAATATCAGTACCGATACAATAAGCATTGGTTTAAAGATTGCACTAATAATTTTAAATACACCATGTGAATCATGATAGGTTTCTTTTTCAGCGATCATTCTAGCAATAGCAGTTGGTATACCTGCTGTAGAAACAACTAAGAGCCAGTTATAAATTGGATAGGGTGCCATAAAATAGCTCATCCCTACATCCCCTAATTTATTACCTAATGGTAGTTTAAAAATGGCTCCTAGTATTTTTATAAATATTCCTGCAGCTCCTAATATTGCTGCACCTTTTACAAAGGATTGTTTTTTATTTTCCATTTAATAATTCCTTATTGATTTCAATTGTTGCCTTTTTCTTTAATTCATCATATGTTTTAACTGCTTTTTCTGAAACATATTTTTCAAGAATTTCATCTTTATATACATCAATTTCTTCTTCTGAAAGACCCATTTCTTGTAGATCTTCTAATTTCTGTCTATCATCAACAAAGATAAAATGATATCCATAATCTGTTTTAATAGGTCCTATTGGTGTATAAAGTTCTGCTTTTAAAACAGCTTCTTCAAATTCTTTTGGCATATTTCCTACGACAATATAATCTAAATCTCCACCTTTTACAGCTGATGTAGAATGGATAGAATAAGCCTTTGCCAGTTCAGAAAATTCAGAAGGATTTTCAGAATCATTTAAAAGTTTCTCCACTTCTTTTACCATCTGTTCATCATCTAAAAGAATATGGCTTGTTTTATATCTAATCACTTTGTCTTCAAATAAATCATTATATAATTTCTCATCCTGTTTTACTTCTTCTAAGATTTCATCATTATATATCCTTAGATAATACTGCTGAGTTAACATCTTTTTGATAAAACTTTCATCAATAGCATTTTCTTCTAAATATTCACGAAGCGTATGATTATTCTTAATACTCTTCATATATTTATCATACGTACTATCTAAGGTAAGCGTATCCATTTTCTTTCCTTTTCCTTCTAAGAATTCACTAATAATAAGCACTCTAACTAAATAATCTATGGTCTGATCTTGACGAATTTCTCTCATTGTTTTTCCATTTTGTTTAATATCCCAAACACCTGGACCAAATTCTCTTTCAAAATCATATGATTGTAAAAGATGATATTTATAGAAATCCTGTAATTCTATTCCTACACCATTTACCTTTATAATATTAGTATCCGCCTTCTTTTCTTCAGCATTTTCATCTGTATTTGAAGTATCTTTTTGTCCACAACTAATTAAGAATACACTCGTTACTATTAACATCAAAATTATAATTTTATTTTTCATCATTCTCCTCTTTCATAAGATTAATAATATTTTTTAAAAATTCTTTTGCTTCTATAAATCTCTTTTCTTTTATTAAATCTGTTTTCGTATATAAAAACTTTAAAATAGGCTTTTTAGAAAAATCAAATTTTACAGCATTTGGATATTTTTTTCCTATCATGCCAATAAGCTCTGTATCCAGCGTATCGGATTCTAATTCAAATATCGCATATTTTTTACGATCCGATGCACTGATCATATCAAGGATTTTACAATAAGCCTTTATAAGACCAATATTCAACAGATTAACTACTGAGCTCGGAAGCCTTCCATAGCGGTCTTCCATCTCTTTTTTTATGCTATTAAAATCCGCATCTCCTCTTATTGAAGATATTTTTTTATAAAGTTCTAATTTATAATTTTCATCTTCCACATAAGAATCTGGAATATAAGCTGATACAGAAAAATTAATCGTAATTTCTTTTGGAATATCTTGTTTAATCCCCTTGATTCGATTAATCTCTCTTTCTAGCATCTCCACATATAATTCATATCCAATATCCGAGATATGTCCATGCTGGCTCTTTCCTAAAAGATTTCCTCCACCTCTTATTTCAAGATCCCTCATGGCTATTTTAAATCCTGCACCAAGCTCTGTAAAATCTCTAATAGCCCTTAATCTTTTACTTGCTATTTCAGTAAGCACTTTATTTTTTTGATATAAAAGATAAGCATAAGAGAGTCTATTCGACCTTCCAATTCTACCTTTGAGCTGATAGAGCTGACTTAGCCCCATTTTATCTGAGTCATCGATAATAATCGTATTTGCATTAGAAATATCAAGCCCTGTTTCTATAATAGTAGTAGAAACAAGTACATCAAATTTATGCTCCATAAAATCAATCATGATATTTTCAAGCATCCTCTCACTCATTTGTCCATGTGCAGATATGACTTTAGCGCGAGGAACTAGGTTTCTTATTTTTTCTGCAACTACATCAATATCCTCTACTCTATTATGAACGTAGTATACCTGTCCTGAACGGTTGAGCTCTATTTTTATCGCTTCTGATATCAGATTATCATCACTTTCCACCACATAGGTCTGTATTGGATATCTGTCTTCTGGCGGATCTTCTATAACAGACATATCTCTTATTCCAACAAGAGACATATGAAGTGTTCTTGGAATCGGCGTTGCTGTAAGGGTAAGTACATCAATATTTTCTTTTAATGCCTTTAATTTTTCCTTATGCTTTACGCCAAAACGCTGCTCTTCATCAATAACAATAAGACCTAAATCCTTATACACAATATTTTTATTTAAAACGCGATGCGTTCCTACTACGACATCTAAAACGCCCGTCCTTAAATCTTCTATGATTTTATCCTGCTGCTTTTTGGTTCTAAATCTACTGAGCATTTCTACACTTACAGGATATTTAGAAAACCTACTGACCATGGTATTATAATGCTGCTGAGCGAGTATGGTTGTCGGTACTAAGAAAACAACCTGCTTTCCATCCATTACTGCTTTAAATACTGCTCTTAGAGCAACTTCCGTTTTACCAAATCCAACATCACCACAAAGAAGTCTATCCATCGGCCTATCCGATTCCATATCTTCTTTTATTTCTCTAATACATTTTAACTGATCCTCTGTTTCTTCATAGGGAAACATCTCTTCAAACTCGATTTGCCATTTAGTATCCTTAGAATACATAAAGCCTTTTTGCACCGATCTTTTCGCATACAATGCTAGTAATTCATCAGTGATATCTTCAATGGATTTCTGCGCCTTACTCTTTGATCTAGCCCATTCTTTTCCATTTAATTTACTGAGTTTAACAGATTTTATTTCCTTTCCAATGTATTTTTGAATTAAATCCATTTGATCAATTGGTATATAAAGAAAATCATCGTTTCGGTATTTGATTTTTAAATAATCTTTTTCAACATCATCGACTGTGAGTTTATCAATACCTATATACTTTCCTATACCGTAATTTTCATGTACAATATAGTCTCCTATATTTAAATCGGTAAATGCCTTTATCTTCTTTCCATCTTTGATTTTCTTAGGTCTTGATTTCCTTTTCTGAATGCCAAAGATTTCATTTTCTGTTAAAAGAATGAATTTAGATGTTTTAAGTTCATATCCTTTTTTAATATCCTTATGTATTAAAGTCACAGCAGAAGACTGTATTTCATCGGACAAATGAATGCCATTTTCTAAGAGTAAATCCTTGAATTTCTTGATTCGATCTTCTCTTGAAAAAGCAATAAGAATTTTATATCCTGAATATAAATTTCTATTTAAATCCACTAATAATTCTTTTATATTACCATAGTATGTAATGGATTCTCTTGACTTAATTTCTACAATTTCATCTACAGGAATATCAATTCTCTTTTTAAAATCAGTAAATGCAATATAATTATATTTTTTTATCAGATAATAAATATCATCATAGGAATAAATATAATCCTTTATATCAAGGGTATTACTTTTAAGATAATATAAATATTTTTCTGAGAAATCTTTTATAAAAGAAGTTGCAGCGTCTTCGATATTTTTGGGTTCATGTAAAATAATCTTCGGATGATCAAAATAATCAAAGAAGCTATAGGGCTTTTCAAAGAAAAAATTATAATACTTTTCCAAAAACTCTCTATATATTCCACTTTCTATCAGCGATGTAATATCTTCAAGTCCTTTATATTTTGATAGTTTTTCAATAGCTGATAATCGTTCATTATCTGTTATAATAAACTCTCTTGCTGGATACACCGTAGCATATTCTATCATTTCAACAGACTTTTGATCTTCTGGATTAAAATATCTTATGGATTCAATTACATCATCAAATAATTCAATTCTAATCGGATAGGGATTATTCAGTGAAAAGATATCAATAATATATCCTCTAACAGAAAACTCTCCTTTTTCATTTACCTGACTTCTCTTTTCATAACCAGCTTCTGCTAATTTACTACTTAAGTCATCAATATCAATCAGATCATCAACCTGAATATCAATAATAAAATCTTGATAAATCGCTTTTGGTATATATCGAAAGAACAAATTCTCAATACTCGTTACCACAATCGGATTTTTTGATCGAATAATGGAATTTATTACTTCCGTTCTCTTATGTCTAATATCCTGACTATGAGCATATGCGTTAAAAAAAGACACATCTTTCACTAATAAATTATGTGCATTAAGCTCTTCTAATGATTCATGAATTTTTCTAGCTTCTATTTCATTATATGTAATGATAATATACGGACATGAAAAATCCTCATATAACTTCTCTATTATATGAGTTTTAAGCGTTCCATGTACTCCTTGAACACATATATTTTCTTCATTCTTAATACAGCTGAGTAGACTTTGATACTCTTTTGTATTTTCTAATACCTTTCTTTGCATATCTCCTACTTTACATTGTATTTATTCATCGCTTTATCAATGCCTTCTCTTATCATAGAATCCACTGCTTCAGTCGCTGCTTTTACGCTTGGAATAAATACCTCAATTTCTTCTTTCGTCAGTTTCTTAAGCACATAAGAGGCAAGATCCATCCTGTCATTTTTCCCAACACCCAGCCTTATTCTTGGAAACTGATCAGAAGATAGCATGTATACAATATTTCTCATTCCATTATGAGAACCTGCTGATCCCTTTTTTCGAATTCTTATCTTACCAGGATCAATATCGATATCATCATAAATAATAATCAGATTTTCCATAGGTATTTTATAATAATCCATTAATTCTCTTACCGATTCGCCACTTAAATTCATATAGGTTTGAGGTTTTACAAGAAGCACTTTCTCAGTTCCTACTCTTGCCTCTCCTATTAGGGCTTTTGCTTTTACTTTATTTACTTTTACATGATAAAGTCTTGATAAATTATCAATGACCTCAAACCCTATATTATGTCTTGTAACGTCATATTTCTTGCCTGGATTACCTAAACCCACTACTATATACATGCTTTTCTCCTATTAATCAAATAATGTACTTACTGAGTCATTATTAAATATTCTTCTGATGGACTCTGCAAACATACTTGATACTGATAACTGTGTTAATTTTTCTAATTTTTCAGCTTCTTCTGATAATCTAATGGTATCGAGTACAACGATTTCTTCAATTACTGAATCTCTTAATCTCTCTATTGCTGGACCAGAAAGCACTGCATGCGTACAACAAGCAAGAATTGATTTTGCTCCATTATCTTTAAGCGCTTGTGCTCCTTGAGTAATTGTTCCAGCAGTATCAATCATATCATCGATGATAATAACATTCTTTCCTTCTACAGAACCTATTATATTCATAACCTCTACTTGATTAGCACCTGGTCTTCTTTTATCAATAATAGCAATTTCTGCATTTAATCGATCCGCAAATTTTCTAGCTCTTGTTACAGAACCTAAATCTGGTGATACGATAACTAAATCTTCAATATCTCTATCTACAAAATGTTCTGCAAGTATTGGTTGTCCTATTAAATGATCCACAGGAATATTAAAATATCCTTGAATTTGAGCAGCGTGTAAATCCATTGTTAATACTCTATCTGCACCTGCTGCAGTAAGTAAATCAGCAACTAATTTAGCTGAAATTGGATCTCTTGCCTTTGCTTTTCTATCTTGTCTAGCATATCCATAATAAGGTATTACTGCACTAATTCTTCCTGCTGATGCTCTTTTAAGTGAATCAATCATAATTAACAGTTCCATTAAATTCGTATTTACATCTGGTGGGCTTGTAGATTGTACTACATAAACATCAACGCCTCTTACTGTTTCATTTAAATCAAGTGCAATCTCTCCATCACTAAATGTTTTTACCACAGCATCGCCAAGTGGTACACCAAGTTCATTACATATTGCTTTTGCAAGTTCTGGATTCGCATTACCAGTGAAAATCTTAATTTTCGTATAATCTGCCTGCATTTTTCCCCTCCACTATTTTCTATAGTTTTTCTTGTTTTCCTGCCTTACTCTACCAATGGCTAGAGCCTTTTCTGGCACCTCTTTTGTTATTGTTGTTCCTGCTGCAATATAAGAATTATTCTTCAGTGTAACAGGAGCAATTATATTTGAATTGCAACCTATAAAGACATTATCTTCAATTGTAGAACGGAATTTATTCTTGCCATCATAATTCACAAAAACTGTTCCGCAACCAATATTGATATTTCTTCCTAGATCCGCATCTCCAACATAAGCTAAGTGAGATATCTTCGTTCTATCTCCTATTTTAGAATTTTTAATTTCTACAAAATCACCTACTTTAACATTAGAACCAATCTCTGAATTCGGTCTAATATAGGCATAAGGACCTACTTTCGTCCCCATGGCTATTTTTGATTCAAGTACGGTAGAATTTTTTATTGTCACTCGATCATCAATCTCTGATTTAACAATGGTTACATCAGGACCAATAACACATTCTTTTCCTATAGTAGTTTTACTTTCAATATACGTATTAGGGTATATCACGGTATCAATTCCTATTTTTACATTAAAATCAATATACGTATTTTCAATATTTATAATGGATATTCCTTCTTCAATATGTTTTTCATTAATATGTTTTTGAAATCTCTTAATCGTTGGTAAAAGATCTTTCTTTGATTCAATGACAATCTCTTCTGGAATAATTTCTAAGCTATATGTTAAACCAAGTTTTTCTAAGAGTTCATCGAATGAATTAAAATCTGATTTAATGGTTTTAATATATCTTTCATGTTCTTTAATATTAATATAAAGAGCAATATCTCTCTTTAATACATCTCTAAATACAATAATGCCCTCTTTATAATCTGCAATCTCTCTTTTTATTAAATTTAAATCTGTAAGTGGTGCATTCGTCATCAAAAAGAGTATATGATCCAAACTAGAACTGATATTATTTCTTGTTACTCTATTTTCTTTCTTTATAATTTCTTTCACTATATTTTCTATAGTGAGTCCAAAGATAACCTGCTCTTCTTTCGTCCTATTGGATTTCATCTTGCTATTATCTTTATTGGTCAGTAAAACGATATTTAACATACTATCCCCCTCTGAGTCATTATTATATCATTTTTTATACCTAATGTGAACATTTTTGCTTATAAATAGGGATTTTTTAATCTTTTGTTAATCCAAAAAAAAATAGACCTCTCAGCCTATTTCACTACTAATTTAAATCTAAGTTCTTTATGACTATCTAGATAATTATATCGAAAGAATAGCTCATATTTCCCCTTATGAATCTTATATTCCGATAAATCAACGCTTCGGTCATCAGTATACATCGGTATTTCTACTTCAATCTCATCATTTTTGATAATAACAGAATTCAAACTCACCTTATCGGTTTGATTCCATTCTAATTTAGACTCTGTATCTAATATTAGATTATCAACTTCTATATCTCTTATCATTTCTACTTTACCTAGAGGAATTTCTTCCTCGAAATCCAAGTAGATGGAATTTGTAAATAATACACCAAATCCTATCACTGCAACAAAAGCGACTAACGCTAATACATACTTTTGTTTAAATGTCATGTTTTTTTTCGACTTCGCCTCAGCATGATTTGTATCCTGGATATTTCTTTTTAAATCTACCATATCATTCATCGTAGCATTTTGTATAAATTTATCAATATCTTCGTGTGATTTTACTTTTTTAATCGCCTTATTATAATCTTTATCTTCATCCAATGTCTGAATGATTTCTTTTAGTATGGTACCAATAGAAAATAAATCTACTTTTTTTGAAAGTTCTTTATTAAATTTCACTTCATCAGAAAAAAACGTTTGTTCATAACTTGTATATAAGGATAATTCATCCGTAGAATATATATTCTTAATATTATTATTAATAAAAACCAACCCTGTATTTTTAACATATATATTACTAGTATTTAGATATTTATAAATTTTTACATCTTCTATAAATTTAAATAACTCAAAATAAATATAATGTATGTCATCACTAGTAAAGTTATAATGAGAATCCATTATATTTTGAAGGGAAGGCCATTCATTGTACTTATAGACAATATAGGCTGTATTATGTTCTTTAAACAACGATATTTGCTTTGAACCATATAATAATTCTTCCGCATCAATATGCAATAAATAATCATCTACTAATTGCTTATAATATTCTTTTTGGGCTGCATTTTCTACGATATCTAAAGTCGTTTGATCCCTTTTTATCGAAAGTTTTTTTGAAAAGTTCACTGGGAAAAATTCTTTTATAATAACAAATTTTTTCTCTTTGGAATCAAATGCCTTATATATAAATAAATTATTCCTTATATCGATTAAAAATAGAATTTCATATCGACCATTAAAAATTAATGTTGTTGAAGGAAGGGCATTTTTATCTTTATTCTTTTTTTCAGATTCTCGTTTTATTTTCTTTAGTAATTTAGAATCCATACACCCTCCTTTCTAACTACTAAAATATAAAGTATAAAATAGTGAAGAAAATATAAATTAAATTATTGTATACAGAAGATAAACTTCCTATATTTTGAAGCCCTTCAACAGGAACTAACTCATCTCCAACATAATAAACGATGACCCTAATTTCCTTATTTTCATTTTTTATATACGTTTCACCAACATCTTTTGCAATGAGTTTATCACCCTCTACATAGGCAATATCTGGATCATCTGACTTATAATCATTCCCATCTAGTATCACAGATTTATACTCATCGAGCGCTCCAGAACCCACTTCCAATTCTATCACTTCTTCAGCTACTGCAAAACAAGTAAACCCAAGTAGAAAGAATAAGGTTAATACAATTATTTTTTTCATATCATCTCTCCTAATATATATATACCCATTTCTGAAATTTTCAAACAGTTATTAACAATTATTTATTTTCATCTTTAAAATTATATAATTCTTTAATAAGTTCCTCTGTTTTTTCTTTATCCTGATAGAAATACTTATAATCAGCTGTTCCCGGAAGTGATGCTCTTTTTATCTTATCTAAATCAAAACCCACTAATTCCGTTCCATAATAAAGCATATCTTCCAAACTCATACTTGATTTTATATATCCATAAGAAGATTTTATCACTTTAGGAAGATTAAGACCTACCGACTTTTTAATAACACGAATTAAAAAATCTTGTTGCCTTTTTGTTCTAGCTAAATCGCTATCGCCTTTTCCATTGTTATTTTTTCTCCATCGAATATAACCAAGTGCTCTATGTCCATCAAGAACCTGCTTTCCTTTATTTAAATGGATGTGGAGTTCTGGTTTTGCCCATCGATCATCATAATTCATCTTAAAAGGAACGTCTACTTCTATACCACCTAAAATATCAACTATACCCACTAAACTATAGTAGTTGACTTTTATATAATAATGTATCGGTATATCTAATAGTTCCTCTATAGCTTTTTTTTGATTTTCAGCACCACCTTTATCTCCTGGAAAGCAAAATACGGCATTGATTTTATCCTGTCCTTCATAAATCATACCTTCCACTTCATGCTTTGTATCTCTTGGTACAGTGAGCATAAAGACATCATTTTCCTTTTGAGAATAACTGAGTACAATCAGCGTATCTGCTCTAAAGCCATCTGTTCCAAATAATAATACATTGACTCGGTCAGAACCCGCTTTAAACTCTGCCCATGTAGGCGGTTTTTTTTCTTCTTTTATCCCATCTTTTTTTTCTATCTTCTTTTCTTCCTGTTTTTTATCTGTATTTTCTCTTAGATGACTAGGGGTATAAGAAAGTTTAAATATTCTAAAACCAACGCCTATAATTACAGTTAAAATAACAAGAGTTAAAATAAAGTATTTCGCTATTTTTTTAATCATTTTGTCCCTTACTATAGATTTCTATTAATAATTTTTCAATTCTACTAGGATCTCCTATATAGTATCTAGACCTTGGAGGAGCATCCCCTGGAAGTTTATACGTACTAATATTTTTCATACTCATTGTAGCTGCATCATCAGCATATGATATGGCTAAATTCGCCTTTATATCTGTTTTAACATATTTTATTCCTGTACTAACTACTGATGGTAGTTTAAGACTAAGCGATTTTCTAATTGCCTTTTTTATAAAATCCTGCGTTCTAGAGATTCTTGGAAGGTCTCCTGCAGAATGAGCATCATTATTATTCTGTCTCCATCTAAGGTATTTAACGGCATCCTGTCCACTCAATAATTTTGGTCCTTTTTCAAAATGAATATGAAGCTTAGGCTCAACCCATACATCATCATAGTCCATTTTAAATGGTATATTTACATTGATTCCGCCAAGTGTATCCACAACAGCAGCTACCCCATTATAATTAAATTTAACATAATAATGTACTGGTACTTTAAGCATATTTGCTATTTCCTGCTTTAACCCTTTTGAACCACCTTTTTCTCCTCTATGACCATATACTGCATTGATTTTCTTATGATCTGCTCTTTTTGTATAGCCTTCTACAAGCCAATATGTATCTCTTGGAATGCTAATAATATCAAGAAGTTTATCACTTGGATCAAAACTTACAAACATAATCGTATCTGCTCTTTCTCCATCATGTGCAAATACTAAGAAGTTTACTCGATCACTCTCTTTTACTAAAATATCAAGTGGTGATTCTTTGTTTTCTTCCATCTTCTTTTTTTCTTCTGTTACATTTTCTTTTTTCTCTTCTGTTGCCTCTTCTTTATTTGTTTCTTCTTTTTCACCTGGTAAAGTAACTTTCACATTTCCAATTTCTGGTTTAGCAACAGCACTCTCATCTACTTTAGCCTCTTTTATAAAAAATTTCCATGCACCAAAAAAAAGCACTGCAAAAACGGCTATGGATATCAAAAAAATTTTTAAATAATATTTCATTTTAACTCCTTTTCATTCCCTACATTTTAATATAACATATATCGAATTATTTTTACAAAATATTTTGAATTCTTCATATTATTTTAATATTTATATATCCTGCAATATAAGCATCATAGCACCTATTATGATATATAGATCAGCAATATTAAAATATATCTTTCGAATGGAAAAAAAATCAACAACAAAGCCTCTTATAAATCGATCTATTAAATTTGATATTCCACCACCTATTAGAAAAGATAATGCCAAAAAAATATATCTAAATTTAGATATATTATAAAACTTATTATATAAATATACAAAGACAATGCTCAATAATAAAATAAAAAAGCTAGTAAGAAATTTCAAAAGCCTTGGTTTTCTCTTTAAAAAACCCATTGCAGCTCCTTTATTTCTTACATAATGCAGTTTTAAAAAATATACTTTTTTGTCCAAATCTGTTTTTATATTTAATTTTATAATCTGATCGACTAAAATTAAAATTGTAATCAATATAATATACTTCATCATTGTAATGGAGACACTAGCCTTCCAAACCTTTCTAATACTTTTCGATATATTTTTCTTTTCTTAAATGTTTCTAAATAAACTAATTCACTTCTTCTAATATCTTCTTCAAAATCATTTTTAAGCTCTGTAACCACCGCTTCATTATAAATAAAAGTATTGACTTCAAAATTGAGTTCCATACTTCTAATATCTAAATTGGCAGTTCCCACAGAAGCATATCGATCATCGACTAAAAGAACTTTCGCATGAACGAATCCACCTTTATAAAAATAAATTTTTACGCCCGATTCTAAAAGTTCTTCAATATACGACTGATTTGCCCAGTATACCATAAAATGATCTGCCACAAAAGGAATGATAATTTTTACATCCACACCTGATAAAGAGGCTATTTTAATGGCTTCTAAAAGAGCCTCTTCAGGAACTAAATAAGGTGTTGTAATGCAAATATTTTTCTTTGCTCCTGTAATCAATTTAAAATACCCTTGCATAATCGTTCTCTTACTAGAGTCTGGACCACTAGGCACAATTTGCATCCATGTTTCATTTGTAATCTGATGCGGTGGATAGTATTTATCCATTGAACTCAGCTTTCCACCAGAAAACTCCCAGTCATCTAAGAAAATCGTCGTCAGTTCATATACACTATCTCCTTCGAGCATTAAATGAGTATCTCTCCAATAGCCAAATTTTTCTTTTTTTCCAACGTATTCATCCCCGATATTAAGACCTCCTACAAAGCCTACAAGACCATCGATTGTGACTATTTTTCTATGATTTCTATAATTTAAATTTCTTGAAACAAATGGCGTTAAAACAGGTAAAAAGACTCTGATATTAACGCCTGCTTTTTCTAAATCATCCTTATATTCCTTTGAGAGTCTCCAGCTTCCAACCGCATCATATAAGACATTGACTTCCACGCCTTCTTTTGCTTTTTCAATCAAAATATTTTTAAATTTATTGCCAAGCAAATCATCTTTTATAATAAAGAATTCAAAATTAATCACGGATTTTGCTTTTTTCAGTTCTTCCAGCATAATCGCAAATGTTATCGTTCCATCTGCCATCACTTTTACATTATTATGATAAAGAAGTTCGGAACCCGAATTATTAATTAATAGTTCAACAAGTCCTGCTCCTTTTTTTCCTTCTTTTAATTCTTTCTTTTCAGAATATACCCTCTTATTCTTCACTCTTCTTTTCTTTCGAAAGGACCTTCCTAAAACTAAGTAGAGTATGAGTCCTAAACCAGGTAGCACGTAGATTACAAGAAGCCATGAAATCATCTTCGGTGAATTCTTTTTTTCCATAAAGATAACAATTACTGTTGTGACAAGATAAATATCAAAGATAAAGGTTAAATACGGTCTTAATGCACTTAAAAATTCTGTATAAAAAGCGAGGAAGATTATAATATTAAATAAAACGATAAATAATGGGATACTAAGCCATAAATATTTTTCGTATTTCTTATTATTCATTCTTCCTCCTTCCTTTATTCTTTATTAAACCATTTCTGTGGGTATTTATTACTTGAATTCCAGAACATATACTCATTGATTCCAAGTTCTTTACAAGCTCTTATCTGATCTTGTATTTCTTTTTTATTATACGGAATATGTCCTTTCACCCATGTTGCTGTAAATGCTTGAAGCCATGGTCTTATGTTAGCTGGCGTTCCAATATTTGCATTCCTCTTTATCGAATCTTTTAAAGAGGCAAGAACCGTACCGTACGGCTCAGCATCTGGCACCTTAAATCCAAAATTATTATATCCATAATGTGATGGATAGTCCATTGGACAGATATAATCACAAACATTACTCATGCCTTCCCAGTGCTGACCAATTCCTGTATCATCAACAGCTGTTGCAGTCCACCCAAAGACATCGAGTGCAACATAGACTCCTCTTGAATTAATCTCTTTGTAGGCTTTTTTCACAAAACTCTGAACGCCATACGTCATCGAGCTATCCAGTGGATTTTTAAGATCTAATTTTTTTAATGTAGATGCTTTTATTGCTGGAAAACGCACATAATCAAACTGTATTTCATTAAATCCATATGCTATTGCTTCTTTTGCTATTTCTATATTATAATCCCAGAGCTTTTCATCAAATGGTGATGCCCAGTATGCTCCATCTGCGTAATATACTTTATTACTCCCTCTATATGTAATTGCTCTTTCTGGATACTGCTGTGCATAGAGCGGTGATTTAAAGGTAACAATTCTTGCTATCGTATAGATATTATTATCTTTTAGCTTTTTCATAAAGGCTTTCATATCCTTTATATAGGTATGCTTATTTCCTTTTGGCACTGTTTTTTCTGCTGCCTTTGAATAAAATAATAGATTACCTGAATCATTTTTCACATCAATAACAACTGCATTCAGTTCTGTTTCATTGATCATTTGAATTAAATCATCCATTCTACTACCAGCAGCGGTATTTTCTGTCAGATAAATGGCTTTTACATCCACTCTTGGATTCATTAAGAAATTTGTTTCTTTTAAGAATGGCTGATAATCTACATCATCATAAGGCTTTGAAATATTTTCCTTATAATTGACAGAAGAAAGTTCTTTAAAAGCCTCTTCTTTTTTTCTTTCTTCATCGGCTCTTTTCATCGCTTCTACATATTCTTTAAATCTCTGTTGATCTGCTTTCTTCTTTTCTTCCATCTCTCTTTTAATTTCTTCTTCTGTTTTTTGATTTTCTACTTCTGTTACTTTTCCTGATTCATTTACATTTTCTGCTTTATCTCCACATGACACAAGTAATAAAGATAAAACCATTAATACAGTAATAATTTTTTTCATTTTTCCTCCCTAAATTATTTCATTCTCAAGAATTCCTATTTTATCTATTTCACATCGAATAATATCTCCTCTTTTGAGATATTTAGGTGGATTAAATCCCATCCCAACACCTTCTGGCGTTCCAGTGAGGATAATATCTCCTGGATATAATGTCATTCCTTTTGATAAATCCTCTATCATCTCATCAATCGTAAATATCATTTTCGATGAACTCGAATTCTGCCTTAGTTCATCATTAACGTAGGACTTAATATTAAAATCTATAAGATGATTCTCTTTTAAAACAACTGCACTAAGTGCCATATGAGTATCCAGACTCTTCCCTTTAAGCCACTGCATATGATTTTTTTGAAGGTCTCTTGCAGATATATCATTGGCTATGGCATAGCCAAAGATATAGTCACTTACCTCCTTCTTTTTTATATTTCTTCCTTCTTTTGATATAATAATCGCAAGCTCTACTTCATAGTCAAGCATTCTTGTAATATCAAAATGCCCCTCTATGTTATCGCCATCTGTTATCAAATTATAACATGCTTTTGAAAAATAAATTGGATTTTTTGGAATACTCTCTTCTGTTTTAATCTTATTTTTTAATTCCATCGCATGGTCTTTATAATTTTTTCCTAAACAAAATACATTTCTTATCGGATGAATAAGTGGAGGTAATAATTTTACCTCTTCCATATTCAGTTTAAAATCATAGTATATAATATCATTGAATTCTTCTGATAGTATATCTAAAAAATTCTTCACATTCTTTTTATTGATTTCTTTTATCGGCAGGATATTTTCCTCTTCTACTTTACCAATGTACTCCTTATTTTTATATATAAAGTGAATTAATTTCATTGCCATCTCCTATCTTGTAATATTATACTTTAAATACAAAATATATACTATATATTTTTGATAAAATAAATAAATTCATTTCCCTCTATATTTTTTGACGAAAATGTAATAAAATAGATATATGGAGGTAAAAATATGAAAATACAATTTTTAGGCGCATCAAAAGGCGTAACAGGAAGCTGTTATTATATTGAAACGGATAAACTATCATTCTTAGTTGATTGTGGTCAATTTCAAGGATCTATACAAGAAGAAAAAAAGAATGCTGAACCCTTTCCATTTGATCCTAGTACATTAGATTTTGTGATACTAACGCATGCGCATATGGATCACTCAGGTAGACTTCCAAAACTAACGCAAAGAGGCTTTAAGGGTAAGATTTTCATGACAAGATCTACTGCTAATTTAGCAGAAATTCTATTAAAAGATAGTGCTAAAATTCATGAACTCGAAGCATCAAAGGAAAATGAAAAGCTAAAAAAAGAAGGGCTATCGCCAAATGAGCCTTATTATACAACAGAAGATGTTATTTATACTCTTCCTTATTTCTATCCTATGGATTATGAACATACGCATGAAGTGAGTAGCGAGCTCTCTTTTCGTTTTATTAATGCAGGGCACCTTCTAGGTTCCAGCCATGTATATATCAAATATAGAGAGAAGAGTTTTCTATTTTCTGGTGATATCGGTTCAAAGAATTCAGCGATTTTAAAGCATCCGAAACCTGCTGTTCAGGCGGATTATCTCTTTATGGAAACAACCTATGGCAATAGACCGAGAAGAGATGCATCGGACCGATTTAAAAAGCTATCAACAATCATAAAAAAAACCATAAAAGCAAATGGAACCGTGATTATTCCATCGTTTTCTGTAGGTAGAACGCAGGATATTGTTCATGGTCTAAAAGGTCTTAATGATCCTGAGCTAAATAATATTCCATTTTATATTGATAGCCCGCTTGCAATTAAAGCAACGGATATTTATGAAAAGCCTTCAGAAGATCAAACAGATGGCATTAGAAGACAGATAGAAGCAGGGAAAAAGCCTTTTAGAATGGAGAATTTATATTTTGTAGATGATGCAGAAGAATCCTTCCAATTAAATCTTTCAAAGGAACCAAAAGTGCTGATTGCAGCTTCTGGAATGTGTGATGCAGGTAGAATCTTAAATCATTTGGAATACTATCTTCCGCAGCATAACACAACAATTATTTTCGTTGGCTATCAGTCAAAAGAATCCTTAGGAAGAGTCATTCAAAATGGTGAAAAAGTCATAAAGATTTATGATAAAGAGGTTTATTCTAATGCTAATATCGTAACAGTAGGCGGATTTTCTGGTCATGCAGATCAAACAGAATTACTCGACTGGATTAAAGATATTACACCAAAGAGAATTTTCTTAGTGCATGGGGAAGAAGAATCGATGAATACATTTAAAGAGCTGATAAAAGATAAGGGGGATATTTATATTCCTGAGTTATATGAAACAGTTGAAATAGATTAAGGTATGGCAAAGCCATACCTTTCAGACCGTCGACAAATGGACTTTGAAATTAACCTCAAAGTCCATTTTTTTAACGATTTCTATTAATTTGATCATTTTTACAAAAATATAGTCTGA
>PDWI01001350.1_pt1 | contig 38854 bp, 41 predicted proteins | sample 1430891 | NCBI WGS metagenome assembly PDWI01 (sample SAMN01162508, study PRJNA174530) | Oral metagenome, whole genome shotgun sequencing project. | biome: Marine environment; feature: Marine mammal; material: Swab sample of the gingival sulcus; isolation source: swab sample of gingival sulcus... | reverse complement strand
ACTCTGCTTGCTCAGGTGGATAGCTCTGTTGGCGGCAAGACAGGGGTGGACTTGCCGGAAGGGAAAAATTTGTTGGGGGCATTTTATCAGCCAAAGGCTGTTTATATTGATATTGCCCTGCTTAAAACCTTACCCAGGGAGGAGTTTATTGGCGGGCTTGCCGAGGTGATAAAATATGGTGTTATTTATGACCGTGATTTCTTCTTTTTTCTGAAAGAGGCAAAGGAGCAAATTCTTGCTCTTGACAGAGAAGCCCTGATTAGAATGATTTTGCGTTGTTTACAGATTAAGGCCGAGGTGGTGGCAGCAGATGAAAGGGAAGGTGGTTTACGCCGCATTCTTAATTTTGGTCATACCATCGGTCATGCGGTGGAAGGGGCTTCGCACTATTCCATTATTCATGGTATGGCGGTGGCCATTGGTATGGCGGCGGCCTCCAGACTTGCGGTGGCAGCCGGGGTTTTGGCGGTAGAGGAGGCGCAGGAGATTATCTCTCTGCTTTTGCTCTATACTCTGCCAGTAGAAATCCCGCCGCAACTTGATCGCAGCGAGATCCGCCGCTATCTTTTTGCCGATAAAAAAGTGGCGGCAGGAAAGGTTTTTTATATATTACCCACTGCCATTGGTGCGACGACCATCACTGCCGCGATAACGGAGGCGCAGCTTGCCAGGGTTTTGGCTGCGGCAGTATAGGGGTTTAGTGATTTTTTGGAGAAAAAGAGTTGGAAGAGACAGATAGAGACAAACAGTATATGCAGCTCGCCCTTAAACAGGCAGAGGCTGCATTGCAGGCTGGAGAGTTTCCGGTGGGCTGTGTTATTGCTTTGGGTGATGAACTTCTGGCTATGGGCAGCAGGAAAAATAGCGGTGGTTTGCCGGAGAAGGGTTGTATTAATGAGCTGGATCATGCGGAGATTGTTGCGTTACGCAGATTATATGATCTCTTGCAGCAACAGGGGCGGCAGATAGATTTTGCGGCTATTACCGTTTACTCTACGATGGAACCCTGTCTGATGTGTTATTCCACGTTGCTGGTTAATGGTATCTGCCGTATTGTCTATGCCTATGAAGATGCGATGGGCGGGGGAACGTCCATCTCCCTTGATACCCTTGCCCCCCTTTATAAGGACATGCCGGTTAAAATTATTGCCGGGGTAATGCGGCAGCAGAGCCTTGATTTGTTTAAACAGTTCTTCTCCTGTATGCAGGGGAAAGAGGGCGGTTATCTGCAACAGAGTTATCTGGCCCGCTATACATTGATGCAGAAGTAAGGGCTGCCCTTTTGCGGCAGCGATCAATTCTATGAATACCTATACTCCGAAGACAATTCGTTTTAAGGCTGATGAGAGAAATATCTTTTTGCATATTCTCACTGCCTGTAATCTCTCCTGTAAACATTGCTATATCAATAAGGAGCAGCATGGCAGCAGACAACTGAATAAGGAGGAGATTGCCGACTGGCTCCGGCTTTTTGCCGATGCGCAGAAGAACAGCAATATTATCTTTCTTGGCGGCGAGCCAACCCTGCATCCCGATTTGGCAGAGTCTATTATTCTAGCGAAAGAGTTGGGATTCCAGACAACAGTGGATTCCAATGGCTATCTTTTTCATGACTTGCTGGAGAAGGTAACTCCCGCCCAGCTTGATTTCCTGAGTTTCAGTCTTGATGGCCCGGATGCAATTATCAATGATCCTATACGGGGTAGCGGGGTTTTTGCTACCTGTACGGCCAATATTTCCCGGGCCATGGCAAAGGGTTTTTCAATTAGTGTTATTTATACTGTAAGCAGAAAAAATATTGCCCATTTGCATCGTATGGGTGATGTGCTGGAATCTCTGGGCGTTAAGAAGTTTTTTATTCAGGTGTTGGGCCTGCGCGGGAAATCTGCCGCCTCGGATAGTGAGGCGACCAGCCAGGTGAGCCGTGAAGAGTGGCTGGCAACGGTGCCTGATGTTGCTGCCGATATTGCCCGCCGTGGTATTCATGTTACCTATCCCAAGGTCTTTCTTGAAGAGGGTGAAAAATTTGAATGTGCCGGGAATGTGGCGGAAAATTATTTTGTTTTTCCCAATGGCCGGGTCTATCAATGCCCGCTTTGTGAGGATTATCCCCTTAATAGTTATGAGATTTCGCAAGGGCGTCTGGTTGAGCTGGAGGGGTTGCGGGAAAGAAATTTTTTTGGGTTGAATATTAATGAGGGCTGTGTGATGAATAAGCTGTTACAGCCCGATACTATTGAATATGACAGTGCTGGCCGGGCGCGGTATAGAATTTCCTGTTGTCTGCTTAAACAGGAGGTAAGCGGGGTTGGTTCTTGAAATGAAAGGATATAAGACAGTGCGCTACGGAGTACGGCCAGAGGAGGGAACTTTGCCACCGTATCCCGCCGCTTGCGCGGTTCTAGGTGGCAAAGTTCCCTCCTCTGGCCGTATAAGAAGGCTTTGCCTGCTATAAAAAAAGGAATTTATAAAAAACGCCCTGCCGCATTGCCTGTTTCATAGAGCAGGAAAAGAGGCAGGGAGAGCAGAATCGTTGCTGCAATATCACCAGATGAAAGCAGGAATGCGCAGGCAATAATAATTCCATAGAACCACAGGCGTTTGCTGGAGAAATAGCCTTTTTTGATAAGACCAAGCCTTGTTGCGACAATCATCAGAAAGGGGAGCTCAAAGGCAAGGCCAACACCAATGGTCATTTTTGCGACAAAATGGAGATAGGCACCAAATTTGGGCAGCGGTATCAGGCCATCACTGACATAGCTCATAAAATATTTAAGGAGCTGGGGCAGGGCGATAAAAAATGAAAATCCCGCTCCTGTAGCAAACAGCAGACTTGCCCAGAAGGCCACAATGAGGGTGATGCGTTTTTCCTCCTGATGTAGTCCAGGGGCGATAAAGGCCCAGAGCTGATAAAGCGTTATTGGCATACTGCCAATAATTCCCGCCAGCACCGCAATCTTCAGGTAGGCAATAAAGGCTTCCGGCAGATTGGTATATACCAGTTTGCCAACAAGAGGCGATGAGTGGAGCAATGGTGCAATACAGATCTTTGCCAGAGGTTCTGCAAAAAAATAGGCAACGATGGAGCAGAGAGCCATTGCCCCGAGGATGATTGATAGACGTTTACGCAACTCCTGATGGTGTGGCTGAAAAAAGGCAAGTCCCTTTTCCAGTGCAGGAAGAAATGAAGAGGGATTGACTCCGGCCATTTTCTACTCCTGCGGCGCTGAAACTTTTGGTTCTGCAGCTTTTTCCTGCTTTTTGTCTTGAAGTACTGTCTGGATTGGCTGTGCCACCTCCCGCATGGTTTTATCTGCTAACTGTCGCATCTCGTCCGGGATATTGGTCAGATCAGGCGGGGGCAGGGTTCTTAGCGTTTCCTTGATGTTTTGTGCGGCTTCTTCAAGGTTGGGGGTGATTTCGTCGAGTAGTTCCTGTGGTTTGGCGGCCTCGGTCAATTCTGTTTTCAGCTCTTCTGCCCCCTGTTTGAGCTGGGCAAGGGTTCTGGCAAGATTTTTGGCCAGATCCGGTAATTTATCCGGCCCAACTACAATAAGTGCCACCGCCAGAATAACGAGGAGTTCTGGCAAGCCAATACCAAACATAGTAATCTCACAATAAAGGGAAAACAACCAGATAAAGCGTCATGGAGAAGCGCATCTGCCATCAAATATCAACAGGAATCAATAGTACGGTATTTATATTTTACTGTCAATAAAAGGAAAAAGGGAAAAACTGCTTTGTACATGTCAATTACATTGATTGACATTGGCGCAAGGGTTTACTATATTTCGTCCTTTTCTTATGTTTTTCGGCCTGTTTATTCGGTACCATCGGGCGATGGCTGGGCGGTGATAAAACCATTAAAGGAGATCATGAATGTCGAGTGTCATAGTGGTAGGAACCCAGTGGGGAGATGAAGGAAAAGGGAAAATTGTTGATTTGCTCACTAAATATGCCGACTATGTGGTGCGGTTTCAGGGAGGGAATAATGCAGGGCATACCCTGGTTATTGATGGTAAGACCTTTATTTTCCATCTTATTCCTTCCGGGATTTTATACGATAACAAGACGTGTATGATTGGCAATGGCGTGGTGCTTGATCCTGCCGTGCTGCTGGAGGAGATGGCCGAACTTGCTGAAAAGGGGCTGGTTGTTACCCCGGAGCGTTTTATTATCAGTGAGGGTGCCCAGCTCCTGATGCCCTATCATGCCCGTATTGATCAGGCAGGAGAGGCGGCACTTTCTGCGGGCAAAAAAATTGGCACCACCGGGCGCGGTATTGGCCCCTGTTATATGGATAAGGTTGGCCGTATTGGTTTAAAGGTTGGTGATTTTGCTGATGAAACGCTGTTCCGGGAAAAACTCAGGGTGGCGGTAGAGGAGAAGAATTTTCTACTGGAAAAAAAATATGGCGAAACTCCTGTCGATTACGATACCGTGCTGGCCAATGCGATGACTTGCGGTGAAAAACTGCTGCCCTATCTGGGTAATGTTTCGGTAACTCTGGATAAGGCGAGAAAAGCGGGGCAGAATATCCTGTTTGAAGGGGCACAAGGCACCCATCTTGATGTGGATCATGGTACCTATCCCTTTGTCACCTCATCTAATACCGTAGCAGCAAATGCCTGTACTGGTAGTGGTTTTGGCCCTTGTCATATTGATGCGGTTATTGGCATTATGAAGGCGTATACTACACGGGTTGGTGCTGGGCCTTTTCCGACTGAACTCCCTGATGGTATTGGTCAGGAATTGCAGAAAAAAGGACATGAGTTTGGCGCTACCACCGGGCGGCCTCGCCGTTGTGGCTGGCTTGATGGAGTGGTGGTTTCCGATGCGGTGCGGCTTAATGGCTTAACTGGTCTTGCGATAACCAAGCTTGATGTGTTGAGTGGGCTTGACAGGCTGGAGGTAGCAACCTCTTATAAACTTGGTGATAAAACATTGAAAGCAATGCCATCAAATATTCGGGAAGTGGCGAAGGTGACACCAGTCTATGAAAGTCTTGAAGGCTGGAAAGAAGATCTTGATGCAGTAACAGAGTATGATGCGCTGCCTGCTGCGGCAAGGAATTATATAAAAAGGGTGGAAGAGATTACCGAGACTCCTGCCGATATTGTTTCCGTGGGCCCGGATCGCAGACAGACCCTGCTGCTGAATAATCCATTTAAGTGATTTTTTTTATAACACTTTGTAATAATTAAAGTATTATCTGTTTTTTTATCAATATAGAGGAGTAATAATGGCTCGAATTACATGTGAAGATTGTCTGGAGACCATCGGTGATGATAATCGGTTTAACCTTATCCATCTTACGGTAAAACGGATTCGTCAGCATCGTCAGGGTGCTCCCTTTTTAGCTGAAGGAAAAAACAAGGAAATTGTTATGACCTTGCGGGAAATTGCTGATGGTGCTGTCAGCTTTGATAATGTGGACGGTCTTACCAGAGAGGCTGTTGAGCAGAAAGGGGATGACTCCCCGGAAGAGACTGTTGTAGCTGTATAACCCCGGTCTCTTTTACGATATGTTAATAATCCAGAAAAGTAGTTGTGGCAGAAAATGACGGCTGATTATTATGAAACGCTTTCGGTAGGCAAAAGCGCCAGTGGTGCGGAGATAAAAAAGGCATACCGCAAGCTGGCGATGAAGTATCATCCCGATAAAAATCCGGGAGATAAACAGGCGGAAGAGCAGTTTAAGGCATGCACCGAGGCCTATGAAGTACTCAGTGATGAGCGAAAACGCCGGATTTATGACACCTATGGTCATGACGGGCTGAAAAATAGTGGCTATAGCGGCCCGGGCAATGCGGAGGATATCTTCTCCAGCTTTGGTGATATTTTTGGCGATCTGTTTGGTTTTGGTGGCGGTCGTGCGCAGGCGCGCCGTAATGGGCCGGTGCAGGGCAATGATTTGCGCTATGATGTGGAAATCTCCTTTATGGAAGCAGTTCATGGCGTGGAAAAGGAGATCAGCCTCAGCAAGAAAGAGACCTGCTGGACCTGTGATGGCACTGGTGGACGGCCCGGCAGCAAGCCGGAGACCTGTCCGGGATGTAATGGTCGTGGTCAGGTGATCCGTTCCCAGGGTTTTTTCCAGATGAGCTCCACCTGTTCTCAGTGTCGGGGAGAAGGGGTGGTTATCACTGATCCGTGTAACGATTGTCATGGACAGGGGCTTAGGGAAAAGAGCAAAAAGGTCTCCCTGAAAATCCCCGCCGGTGTTGATAATGGTGCTCGTATGCGTTTGCGTGGCGAGGGGGAAGGTGGGCGCCGGGGTGGGCCATCCGGCGATCTCTATGTGGTTATCTATGTTGAAGAGCATGAGTTTTTCAAACGGGAAGGTAATAATATATACTGCGTATTTCCGTTGCCAATGGTGAGTGCTGCTCTCGGCGTAACCATTGATATCCCGACCATTCATGGCAAGCAGGAACTGGTTATTCCTGCCGGGAGTCAGTCTGGCGAAATGTTTACCCTGAAAAACGAAGGTGTCCCCAGCCTGCGGGGTGGAGGTAAGGGCGATATGGTTGTCTCCCTGCAGGTGATGACACCAACAGGCCTTACCGAAGATCAGAAACTTCTGTTGCAGGAGTTTGCCGAACTGCGGAATGAGGATAGTGAAGAGCAGGAGGAGGAAGGCTTTTTCAAAAAGATTTTTAATGAGGTCTTGGGCAAAAAATAGAGGAGTTACAGGTGGCGGAATTTACTCACTTTGATAAGGATGGCAATGCCCAGATGGTTGATGTGGGTGGGAAAAAGGAGAGCGCACGCAAGGCAGTTGCCTCTGGCTGGATTGCGATGTCACCTGAGGCTTATGCAAAGGTGAAGGCTGGTTCGATGAGCAAGGGGGATGTTCTTGGTGTTTCCCGGATCGCCGGGATTATGGCGGCAAAAAAGACATCCGGGCTGATTCCTCTCTGTCATCCTCTGGCTTTAAGTCGCGTTGCAGTAGATTTTTCTCTTGTTGATGAACTCCATCGTATTGAAATATTTGCTACCGTGGAAGTAACCGGGAAAACAGGGGTTGAGATGGAGGCCTTGACGGCGGTTTCGGTGGCGGCACTGACCATCTATGATATGTGTAAGGCAGTTGATAAGACAATGGTTATTGGTGATATTCAACTGCGGGAAAAAAGAGGAGGCAAAAGCGGGGTGTTCCTTCGGGAGAGTGAGGCTTGAAAGTGTGATGTTCTGATGATTCTTTGGGAGAGATTGAATGGAGCAGGTAAAACTTGATTTTTTCAAGACAGAGTTGTTGCTGAAGAGAGAAGAGATTGTTAAGGAAGCAGGGAAAACCCTCAAGGAGATGGGACATTCAAGCAACAATGTGCCAGACCCAAATGATCGAGCGACTCTTGAATCGGGCAGAAATTTTGAGCTAAGAATCCGCCACCGGGAGCGTAGACTGATAGATAAAATTGATGAAGCACTTCTCCGTATTGAGGATGGTTCCTTTGGTATTTGTGAGGAGTGTGGAAATCGTATTGGTATCAAGCGGCTTGAGGCTCGTCCGGTAACAACTCTTTGTATTGATTGCAAAACTGTCGAAGAAAATGAGGAAAAGGCTCATGGGCAGTAGTCTTTTGGCGGAATACAGCAATGAAAGACATTCAGAATTTGACGGATAGCCGTAGAATTGATATAAAAAAAGTAGGAGTAAAAACAGTACGTTATCCAATAACTCTGCGAGACAGGGCGCATGGCCGACAGCACTCCGTTGCTATTGCCAATATGTATGTCAATTTGCCTCAGCATTTCAAGGGCACTCATATGAGTCGTTTCGTTGAAATTCTTAATGATTTTCATGGAGATTTTGATATTGGGAATTTCCCTTTGATTCTGGCCAGAATGAAAGAGCGGCTGGATGCTCAGTCGTCTCATCTGGAGTTGTTGTTTCCTTTTTTTCGTATGGGGAAAAAAGGATGGCAGCGGTATCAATGCAAGGTATGTGGAGCGTTGAGTGACAAGGCGAAGGTTCGTTTTACTGTTCATATTCCTATCTGCTCTCCTCAGTCAGGTCTTTTTTCTGATACCCTTGATAGTAATAGAGTGTTACAACTTTCCGGCAGTTGGGGGCAGGCAGAGATTACTGTCCGTTTTCAGCGTTTTTTCTGGATTGAAGATCTTATTGAAGTCGTGGAAAAAAGCATTGTCCGCTTATCTGCCGGGGCACAGGAGGGGGCCGGGAAATTTTGCACGCAGGAACTATGCCGGGATATTGGTCGTAATTTACAAAAAATAGATGAGTTACAGTGGTTTTCTGTTACAATCCGCCACTATCGTAACTCTTGCTCAACCTTTGCTCATCTTGAGGGAGCGGCACAGGAAAATTAATTATAGTGGGAAAAAGAGAGCATATTATGAGTGATTTACTGTTTGAAATAGGGACGGAAGAGATTCCGGCGGGGTATTTGCAGCCAGCCTGGAATCAATTAAAACAGACCTTTCTTGCCAAGGCGGCGGAATATGGACTTGATCATGGTGAAGTACGTGTTCTTGGCACTCCACGCAGATTAGCACTTATTGTCAACGATCTGGCTGAAAAGCAGAAAGATATTCGTGAAGAGCTGATTGGCCCTTCCAAAAAAGCAGCCTATGATGCGGAGGGAAATCCCAGCAAGGCGGCTATCGGTTTTGCCAGATCAAAGGGTGCCGACCCCGCCCAGTTGCAGGTGGTGGATACGCCAAAGGGCGAATATATGATGCTGTTGCGGGAAGTTGCCGGCCAGCCTGCTGCCGCTCTTCTGCCGGAAATTCTGCAATCTCTGATTACCTCTCTCTCTTTTCCCAAGTCGATGCGCTGGGCCGATAAACGGCAGGCCTTTGCCCGCCCTATTCAGTGGATTCTTGCCCTGTTGGGTGATCAGGTTATTCCACTGAATCATGAGGGGATTGAAAGTTCAAACAACAGTTTTGGTCACAGGTTTATGGCCAATGAAGCCTTTGTGATAGAGAGTGCTGCCAGCTATGAAGCGCAGCTTGAGGCAAAAGATGTTATTGTTGATCCCATCAGGCGGCGGCAGATGGTTATCCAGGAGATTACTGCGGCAGTTGCCGAAAATAGCGATCTTGCCGGCGGCAGTGTGGCTGTGGATGAGGCTCTGGTGGATACGGTAACCAACCTTGTTGAGGTTCCGGTTGGGGTATGCGGTTCTTTTGATAACAAGTTTTTGCAGCTTGTTCCCGATGTTTTGATAACTTCGATGCGTGAGCATCAGAAATATTTTCCGGTGGTGGATGGCAGCGGTAAGCTGATGGCTGGTTTTGTGGCGGTTAATAATACCAGGGTGCATACCAAAGATATTACCCGAAAGGGACATCAGCGTGTTTTGCGGGCTCGTCTTGAAGATGCGCTGTTCTTTTTTAATGCTGATAAACAGGTACGGCTGGAGAGTCGTATTGATGGGCTTGCTGGCATTATTTTCCAGAATAAACTTGGCACCATGCTGGAGAAAAAGGTGCGTATTGTTAAGCTGGCACGGCTGTTGGCAGAAAAGATTGATGCAGATCTGGCAGATGACTGTTGCCGGGCAGCGGAGTTATGCAAAGCTGATTTGCTTTCTGATATGGTGGGAGAATTTCCGTCTCTGCAAGGGATTATGGGGGCAGCCTATGCGGAAAATGATGGCGAGAATGCTGCCGTTGTTCAAGGGATCAGGGAGCATTATATGCCGAAAAAGGCGGATGCTGCGCTTCCTGCATCTGATGTGGGGGCTATTGTCGGACTTGCCGACCGTATTGATACCTTGGCCGGATGTTTTGGTATTGGTCAGATTCCCAGTGGCTCTGCCGATCCTTTTGCTTTGCGCCGTATCTCCCTTGCCATTCTACATATAATTGAAGGGCGCAATTATCAGTTTTCGCTGGCGGAGATTATCGGTAAGGCACTCTCTCTCTATGGTGATAAGGTTGATGGCTCTGCGGCCACGGTGGAGAAAATTATTGCCTTTATCCGCGAGCGTTTTATCAATGATGCGGTGAAAAAAGGCGAAAAACTTCAGGCAGTGGACGCCGCTGCAGCAGTTGGCTTTGATGATGTGGTTGATTGCCGAGAGCGTATGGAAGCCCTTGCTGCAATTCAGCAGGATGAGGCCTTTGCGGTGCTTTCCTCTTCGTATAAACGAATCAAGAATATTATTAAGGATAATAGCGAAACGGTAGTGGATACTGCGCTTTTTAGCCAGGATGCGGAGCGCAATCTGTATGCTCTCTATAATGAAGTTGCAGAGGAGATGAGATCACTGGTGGCTAAAAAGGAGTATGCTGCTGCGTTGCGGGTGATGTTGCGGTTAAAAGAGCCGGTGGATAGTTTTTTTGAGGAGGTTATGGTTATGGCGGAGGATCAGGCTGTTCGCGGTAACAGGTTGAATTTGCTGACGGCATTGGGAGGGTTGGTGTTGCTGGTGGGGGATATTTCCTGCTTTCAGGAGTGATCTCTTTTATGATAGGCGGGGGCAGGGAGTGGAGAAAATCCCCCGCCTACGGTCGTGCAAGCCACGAGATACGGCGTGGGATTTCCTCCACTCCCTGTTAAAGGTCCTGGGTCAATTTCAGGAGAAATGTTGTGAATATTGTTGTTGACACCTCAGACTTAATTGCCGTTATAGTCGGCGAAAAGGAAAAACGACAAATTATTGAAATTACATCTGGTCATACTTTGGTTGGGCCAGGTTCGATTGAGTGGAAAGTTGGAAATGCTTTTTCTGCAATGTTTAAAAGAAACAGAATAACATTGGAAGAAGCACATAAGGGGATTATTATTTTTCAGAGCATACCAATCAATTATGTTCGCCCTGATTTGTTTGAGGCATTAACTTTGGCGAAAAAACATAAGATGTATGCTTATGATATGTATTTCATTGCTTGTTGCTTAAAACACAAAATTCCGCTTTTAACTTTAGACAAAAAACTATCGAAAATTGCATTAGCAGAAAATATTAGCGTCCTGGAGTTTTGATATGCAGGTATTCACATATTCAGAAGCAAAACAAAATTTCTCCAGAATTTTGGATATGGCAGACTCTACTGGTAAAGTGCTAATACGCCGAGAAGATGGGAAAATTTACTCTTTAATCTCCAGGCAAAGGGAATCCTCGCCTTTGGATGTTCCATCAGTTGACGTAACTATATCAACTGAAGAAATTATTGATATCGTAAGAGAAGGAAGGGAACGTAATATTGGATGACCAGGTTTGGTGCTGTTGGTGGGGGATATTTCCTGCTTTCAGGAGTGATCTCTTTTATGATAGGCGGGGGCAGGGAGAGGAGGAAATCCTCCGCCTACGGTCGTGCAAGCCACGAGATATGGCGTGGGATTTCTTCCACTCCCTGTTAAAGGTACAGGGGGTATCCAGGGGGAATTTCTATTCTGGATTTTAGTCTGGATATTTTCTAATAGTAAAAGAAAAAACAAAAATCTGTTACAATGTTCATGAAATATTCAGATTAGGGAGGTGGTATCATGTTGTCTGTAAAAGAGAAGATGAAGGAAGTTATTGATGCCCAGCCTGCTGATGCAACATATGATGAAATATTGCGTGAGCTTGCCTTTGAAAAAATGATTGAACGTGGTCTGGACGATTCTCGGGCTGGACGTGTTCTTGATAATAATGAAATGGCAGCACGGATTCTTTCATGGCAGAAATAAGATGGACTAAAGAGGCGGCGGAATGGCTTGAAAATATTTACGATTATATTTGTGAGAATAACAGGGATGCTGCTGGGCGTGTTGTTGATGGGATTTATCGTAAAGTACAGCTTCTTGTTGACTTTCCACAGATTGGATACTTGTATAATTCTTTAAAAAATGGGGAGGTTCGTATTTTACTTTATGGACATTATCGCATAGCTTATTTGTTGCATAGCAACGGGAGGTATATTGATATTCTTGGCATATTCCACGGTTCTCTTAATATTAAAAGGTTTCTTAAATAGCAAAAAGGTCAATCCTGAAATTATTTTCTCTCTCTTCTTTCACGGAAAAAATCCCGTAATATCTCTCCACACTCATTCTCCATAACTCCACTGCAAATCTCTATTTGATGGTTTAACCTGCTATCGTCACCCAATTGATAGAGCGAGGTTGCCGCCCCTGTTTTCGGGTCGGCGGCACCATAGACAATGCGTTTTATCCGGGCATGAAGCATTGCCCCGATACACATAATGCAGGGCTCAAGGGTAACATAGAGGGTTGTTCCCGGCAGGCGGTAGTTTTTTTGCTGCCTGCAGGCAAGGCGGATGGCAGATATTTCTGCATGGCAGGAGGGGTCGCAGCTGGCGATTGGTGAATTTGCGGCACTGGCCAGCAACTCCCCCTCTTTACTTATAATCACTGCGCCAACCGGAACCTCTCTCCGCTCTGCCGCCAGTCTTGCCTCCTTTAGCGCAAGCTGCATATAAAAAATATCCTGCTGTTTCTGGCTCTCTTCTTTCATGTGTTTATATCAAAGGCCTTTATCAGCATCTCTTCAATAAGGGTTAACCCCTGCTGCCAGAACTCGCTGCTATCCAGATCAATAGCAAAAGGTTGCAGTAATTGATAGGGGGAAGCAGAGCCACCGGCAGCAAGCAGGGCAAGATATTTTTCCATAAAATCGTTTTTCCCGGTTTTATCCTGCTGTTGATAGATACTGTAGAGGGCGAGCACCAGCAGTTCACCAAAGGCATAGGAATAGACATAGCCGGGGGTAGAGAGAAAATGGGGAATATAGCTCCACCATAGCGCATAATCTTCCCGTAGATAAACCGAATTGCCAAACATCGCCTGTTGGGTTTCAAGCCAATAGTCAGAGAGTTGTTGCTGGCTTAACTCGCCATATTCCCGTCTGCCATTATGCATCTTCTCTTCAAAACGGTTCATTGCCGTCTGCCGGAACACCGTGGCAAAGATCGATTCCAGTTTCTGGCAGATAAAGGCCTGCCTTTCCTCGCTTTTTTCAAAGAGGGCAAGCTGGTTGTCAAAAACCAGCATTTCAGCAAAGACGGAAGCTGTTTCGGCAAGAGGCAGCGGCGTATCGCTATTATATAGCCCCTGTTTTGTTGCCAGCACCTGATGCACGCCATGCCCCAGCTCATGGGCAACGGTGGAAATATCATTGATGGTTCCGGTATAATTGACCATTATATAAGGGTGAATCTCCGTCACACATGGATGGGCAAAGGCGCCACCCTGTTTGCCGTGGAGAACGGGGGCATGAATCCATTGTTTCTGGAAAAACATTTCGCCAATCTCTGCCATTTGTGGTGAAAAGGCGGCAAAAGAATCAAGCACAATCTCTTTACATCTCTCCCATGGGATGCACCCGCCGGGCAGTGATGGCAGCGGGGCATAGCGGTCATAATCTTCCAGTTGTTCAAGACCAAGCATCTCCTTTTTTGCAGTATAATAGCGTTCAACAATATCATAGCGGCTGGTAACTGCGGCAACCAGTGTTTCCACTGTGCTGTCATGCAGATCGTTATGCAGGTTCATTGCGCTGATCCAGCTTGTATGGCGGCGCAGCCGATCGCCAATCATTTTATCTGCGGCAAGTACATTAAAGATATGGGTAAGGATATGGCTATTGGCCTTCAGCCCTTCTGTCATCTCGTCTGCTGCTTTTTTTCGTATTTTCCGATCAGGGCTGTAAAGATCGGTCAGCACCTCCTCTTCCGAGCGCCCCTGCTCGCCAAATTTATGGCTGGCAAGCAGCTTGTCAAACAGGGAAATCCATGCTTCCCTGCCAACCGGCTCTTTTGCCAGCAGAATTTTCTCTTCCGCTTCTGTCAGTTGATGGGGGCGGTGGCGGCGTAAGGTGGTCAGATAATAACGGTAGTCATCGAGTTCCGGTGCGGCCAGCAGTGCAGCACAATGCTCCTCCGGCAGGGCATTCCATTCCAGACGAAAAAACACCGTGTTTGTGGCACACTCTGCCTCAAGTTCGCGTATTTTCTGCTCCAGAGCGCAGGCCGCAGCATTATCATGCTGGGTGCAGTGGGTTAAAAAGGCAAAGGTTCCCAGTTTTATCAGGCGGCTATCAAGATGTTCATTGCGGGCAACAAGCGCCTTTATTTCTGCAGCATCCATCGTTGCAACGCTGTTATGGGCGGTTTGATTGATAGCTTCTGCTTCCTTTCTGCACCATGCCATATCTGCGGCAATGGCCGGGTCTTCCAGATTTTTATAGAGATCTTCCAGCTGCCAGAGAATATCTTCTGTGCCGACAGATTTTTTTGTATTTATCATTGTTTTGCTCCTTTTTCTTTTGTGTTATTTTCGATTGTTGTAGGATATTCAGGTAGAACATGCGATTATATCATATCGGGAGTAAAGAAGCGAAGCGGCTCTTTTTTCGGAGAGAAAAAACAGATATCTGATACTAAACTGTAGCAATATCTGGCTCTGCAGGTTATTCATCATATGTTCCGTCAAGAGCAGAGCTATCTGGCGTTTTCTTGTTGATCTGTTAAACGATATTTTATATCGTTCTTTATTGCTCTTTATATTCTGTTTCTGGAGGTGCTATTATGGTTACAACTCATCATATCTTAACAGATGTTACTGCAGGTATATCTCAGCTGAAAAAAAATCCGATGGCTGTTATTGCTGAAGGGGATGGTGCTCCTGTTGCTATATTGAATCGTAATAAACCCGTTTTTTATGCTGTACCAGTTTTAGCATTTGAGGAGTTAATGGACAAGGTTGAGGATATAGAGCTTGCTTCTCTTGTGAAAGCTCGTCAATATCAACCAGAAATTGAGGTTGATATTGAAGACTTATAGGTTGGTTTTTAAGAAAGAAGCGAAAAAGGAATGGGATAAACTGGATCATTCTATCCGTTTAGTCTTTTCCAGGAAGCTGAAAAAACGGTTGCAAAATCCTTATGTGCCTGGTTCACAGCTTGGTAGTATGCCGAACTGTTATAAAATCAAGCTTCGTAATGCTGGATACCGTCTTGTCTATCAGGTTCGGGAAAAAGACGTTGTTGTTTCTGTTATTGCAGTGGGGAAGAGAAATCGTAATTTGGTTTATAAAATTGCCAGTGGTCGAATTATAACAGAGTAAAATCCTTAAATTATGGGCTGATACCTAATCTCCATTTTTTAATATTATCGTAAAAGTAGAGGAGTTTTTTATTCATCATATGTTCCGTCAAGAGCAGAACCATCCGGCATCTTTATTGGATAGTTCTTTTTGGCTCCTTCTGCATTACGGGTGGCAGTAAAGGTTGCAGTGGAGGTAAAATTGGCCTTGACAGTTATTGACAGTGAATAATCGTAGGGGCTGGCTTCAGATGATTTGTTTGATGCGCGAAAATCAGGATATTCTGTTGTGAGATTCCCTTTACATTTCTTTTTACCTGATGCGACAGCACAGGTATATACGTATGTGCCTGGTGTATCGCATTTTGGGCAGATTATGCCATGATCGGCACGATACCCCTCCAGCATCAGCGGGAACTGCTCAAGGGTGTTTATTGCTACCTGGCGTTTGGAGTTTTCAATATAGCCCATATATTGGGGGATGGCAATTGCCGCAATAGTACCAAGAATAACCACCACAATCATAAGCTCAACCAGGGAAAAACCGCAATCTCTCTTTTTTTTCTGCATATTATTCGACTTTTATAGTTGTATTATAGGAAACAAGACTGGATGGGTCGGCAGGGTTTGTCATATACCCATGAATAATCACCTCACCGCTATCGGGGACCTTGTTACTTATCAGATTTTTAAAAAGAACCTGACACTCTTTTTGCGTACCACTGGCAATAAATGCTGCACCCTGGCCAGTTATCGGATTTTTTTTATCGCCACTATTTAATATGGCAAGAATATCCTGCCGATTATTGCTTGAATTTTGCAGTTTTGCAATCTCTTCTTTAATAATATTTTGAGCAATCTGGGTATTGCGAATACAAACCCGGTGTTTTGCTTTAATAATATAGCTATTATATTGGGGAATAGCGATTGCGGTAAGAATACCAAGAACAGCGACGACAATCATAAGCTCAGCAAGAGTAAAACCTCGCCGCATGAGATAAAGACGAATTATGGCTCTCTTTTTTTTCATCAGAACATAATGAAATAAAACACGTGATCAGAAAAAATTTATTTTCCAATCACGTGCTTTTAGAAATTATTCTGCCCTAACATTGGTAGATTGCAATACTCCCGTTGAATTTGACCATGCACCACCAGCCGTAATAGTAACGTTTGTCCCAATTGCTGCAGATGCTACGTTTGCAGGTACAATTGCTGTCTGGCATGCCCCTACAGCTGTTACTGCTTCTGGTGTTGTTCCAAAAGCAGGTTTTGTAGTGTCATAAGGATCTGTTTTACCGCCACTGTTCAAACTTGTTAATACATTTCCTACATCTGCTGCGCCAGCAGATTTCCTTGCCAGCTCAGATTTAACAAAGGATACAGCAGTATCATAGTTTGCATGGCAGCTATTAATTTTTGCTCGCTGCATATAGCCCAGATACTGCGGAATGGCAATTGCGGCAAGAATACCGATAATTGCAACAACAATCATCAATTCAACCAGAGTAAAACCTTTTTGGTTCTTCATTTTTCCCTCCTGAGAAAATTTACAATTTTGGCATTATTGCCGTTAGTTAAAGTGGTTTCCCACTGTTATCTATAAATAAACCCCACTCTCCCCCTGTTAAAGATCAAGACCTAGGGAGAACCCTCTATTATGGAAAGGGAAAGATTTGGTAAAGAAAAATCAATTTTATAGAAAAATATTTCTATTGTCAATTCCTGTTTTTTAAAAAAAGGGAGATAATACCCTCTTATTACTCCCCTTTTTATTTTTCTCCAGAAAACTATTTATTTTATCGTGTTTTTTTCAGGAGAAAAAAATACCATAATGCTTTTTCTATCAAAGATATTGGTGATTTTATTATACCAATCAGTTGTCAGGGTAAATAGCTGCACCATCATTTAAAAAACAGAGTAATCCCTCTGATTGGTAAAAGGAATTATCTGTTTTTTTAAGTAATAAACAGATGGATATATTATTGCTTAGTTAAGTTTTTTTCCGGTGGCCTTTTCCCATAGCGCGGCAAGTCCTTCTGCATTATGCAGGCGTCTGGCAATGGTATAGCTGGCGTCTTTATCGTTATGGGTAAGCAGTTCTTTTTCAAAGCGTGTCCTGAGTGATACCCTTTCGCTGCCATCTATCATCTTGTCTGCTAGACAGACAATCTCCCTTTCTGTGAGTTTACCATCTGCGGGTGGAGCCATATCTTCATATGTTGCGATAATCTCTGCGATCTTCTGTAAACCAAGACCATACATGATCTCTGCCCCGGCTGCAGCATGGCCGGGCTGTCCATAACCAATATTATGGAGCAGGGCTGCACCATAGATCAGATCAAGATCAATACTTCCTTTGGGCAGTGCCTCCGCCAGTTCCACCGCCATTGCGGCAACGCTCTGGCAGTGTCGCAATGCCTGCCTGGGCATATATTGTGCGGCAAAGATTTCTGCCTCCCTTGGCAGGAGAATATCCCTGCGTTCGGCCGCATCGCAGAGTTCGGTATAGGCTTTTGGCGTATTGGCATCGGAGAGAATTGCCGCATCCCATACTTCCACTTCCTTGTAGCTGCGTGCAATAAGAAGATGGTGCAGTATGCCATTATCGCCTGTCTGGAGGATAGTCTCCCGCAGATTGCCGGCAATAAGAAGAGGGTGGCCGCTGCTTCCATCAAATACTGGCAGCACGCTCTTGTCTCCGTCAAAACCTTTGATAAGAGCAGCAAGGGTAGAGGGGCGTACCAGCGGGATATTCACCGGATGCACAAAAAAGGCATTGCAGTTTTGCAGCGCCTGGACACCCCGGCGGATAGACGAGAACATGCTGCCCTGAATATCGGGGTTTTCCACAACCCGCATATTGGTCTCTTTTTTTATGTTCTTCTGTATTTTTTCTGTCTTATGGCCGGTAACAATAATAATCTCATCAACACAGGTGTTCTGGAACAGGTGAATACAGTGATCAAGCATGGTTTTCTCTCCCACCTTAAGCAGTGGTTTACACTGCCCTGTATCGGAAGAATGGTTTGTGGCAAGGATAATCGCGCCTGTTTTCATTTGCCCTCCAGGGATATACGTTGAAAGTCTGACAAGAGATCTGTTATCTCTTCTTTTCCCTTTATAAGATAAGAGCAATGTACCTTTTTTTATACGGAGCGTCAATTTTTCCCCGCCCGATGGGCGACAAGTTCTGCGATAATGCTGATTGCAATCTCTTCCGGGGTATCGGCGCCAATGGCAAGACCGATGGGGCAATGTATGCGGTCGATCTCTGTTTGCGTAAAGCCGCTGGCAATGAGTTTCTGTATGGTTACTGCCCATTTTTTGCGGCTGCCAATCATGCCGATATAGCCTGCGCCACTGGCAAGGGCCTGCTCAGCAACTTCCTGATCGTGGGCATGGCCTCTGGTAACAATTACCACATAGTCATCTGGTCCGAGTTGCGGCAGACAATTGGTAAAATTCGGCAAAACAATAACTTCATCGGCATCGGGAAAGCGGCTGCGGTTGGCAAAATCTGCACGGTCATCCATCACTGTGATGGTAAAATCGACATTTGCGGCCAGTTGTGCTGTGGCCAGCGAGACATGCCCGGCACCAACAATATAGAGGCAGCCGGGATCAATCAGCGGTTCGGCAAAATAATGCTCCTTATTAGAACTGATGGTAAATGGGGTGCGTCTTTTTTCCATTTTCTTACGGATGGTGGCAATAAGCTCCGCAGGCAGGGGGGCGGTATCTGCTGCCGGTTTTATCTGTGCATTAGTTATTACGGTGAGTTCGGGGGATTCTTCTCCCTTTGGCAATTTGGTCAGCAGCAGGGGGCGGCTGCGTTGTGTATATTCCTGTTGCAGCAGGGTAATAAGAGGCAGAAGTTGTGGTGTGGTTTTTTGCAGCAGCACTTTTACCGCCCCGCCGCAAATCATCCCGTCTTCTGCGGCACTGGTGCTATCAAGGGTAAAATCAAGGATTTTACTGTGTTTTTCTGCGGTAAACATTGTCACTGCTTCTGTCTGGCATCTTTTTTCCACTATTCCACCGCCAATGGTGCCATAGCTGTTGCCATCCCTGTCAATAAACATTCTTGCGCCAGAGCTTCTGGGGGCGGAACCGCTCTGTTCAATGATGGTAATCAAAACAGCAGGCTGTTGTGCGGTAAGTACCTTTGCAAGGGGGGAGAGAATATTTCGCATGGTATCTCCTTGTGTTGAGGGTTACTCTGAATATTTCATAAAAACTGATAAAATATCAAGGGTAAAGAGGGGTTCGTTTATCATCAATTATACGCTTTATTGTGTGGTTTCTGAAAAAAAAATCGGCACTGCGTTGTGTTAGCCTGCCTAAAGGGAGTTCTTTGGGCAGAAGTTCTAGTAGTCTGTCTGCTGGCAGCAGGGTAGTGGCCAGATAATCTATATCGAGCTGTTCCCTGCCGTTTCTATGGTGGAGGCTGGCTCGATAGTCAAGCAATGCGGGTTCGGCAAAAAGGAGGTCATCGAGCCTGCTGCTGGCAAGAATCTCTCCATTTGCCAGGGTATGGCATGGCTGTCGTCCCAGAATCGAGCCAAGGCGGGCGGTGATGCCGCCGCAGGAGCAGGGCGTATGCAAAAGGGCGGCGATATCGCCGCTGCGGTAACGAAAAAGGGGCATACATTTGCGGGAGATGGTCGTTAGTACAACCTCGCCGATTTTGCCATCGGGCAGAGGTCTTTGGGTATCGGGATCGATAATTTCCAGCAGAAAATCGGCCTCCCGCAGATGGCAGCCATGATGGGCGGCACATTCCACGCCGCCGCCAAGCCCTGATTCCGTTGTGCCATAGTGGAGAAAGGTGGTGCAGCCGCAGTTTTCTTCAATACGTTTGCGTAGAGAAGGGGCGGCATAATCGGAACAGAGCAGCATGGTGCGGATGGTGTCTTTGGCAATTTTCGTTGTTTTTGCCAGATGGCAGGAGAGGGCAAGCAGATGCTGCGGCAGGCCAATAACGGTACGGATGGTATGGGCGGCAATCAGCCCTGCGGCAGTGTCTGCCTGCGGCGGCCAGAGGGTAAAGGCCGGGCTGCCTATCTCTTCAAGACTGCGGCGCAGCAGATCGCCGGTGCTGTCTGGTATGTTGGCAGGCAGCAGGATAAGGGCGGCATCGTCTTTTTGCAGCAGGTTTTTCATGCCTTCCCGGAAAAACTCACCGGTTGATTGCAGATCGGTTATATCAAAGGCGATGCGTTTTGGCTTGCCGGTGCTGCCACTGGTTGCAAGGGTGATAATACGGGCAATTCTGCTTTGCGACAGGCATTGCAGCGGGAGCTGGCTGCCTTCTGCGGTAACTATTTCCGGTGTAAGGAATGGGAGTTTTGCCAGATCATTCCGGGAGCGGATTTTTTGCGGATCAATATCGGCAAGGTGTTTTTTATAAAAGGCGTTATTGCTTTTGGCATGGGCAAGCGTTTGCCGCAGCAGGCTAAACTGTGCCGTTTCAATGGCCTCTCTATGCAGGGGGACGGGCAGGGCAAGCTGGCGGGCAACCATCGCATCAATGGTGGTTTTTTTCATATAGCCCCCTTTCTATGCAGTGAGCGGCCATTCTTTGCTGTTAGATTATAGCTGCAAAAGGGGATAAGTTTGCCGGTATCTGTTGCTATATGGATACAGCAGCCCTGCAACCGCTGCAGATCAAGATTCCATGCATCCTGAAAGGCCATTGCCGAAATGGAGAAGGTAAACTGCTTTGCCCTGTTGAGAAAGCGATCAAAATCGTCTGTGGCCTTTTCTGTCACCGAATCCGGGTTTTTCCATTGTCTTGCGGTTACCGCTATCGACTGGATGGCCCCTTGCAGGGCGGGTTTTGGGGTGCAGTCGCATTTTTTCTGGCTGCCAAGTTTTTGCAGGGTGCCATCGTCCTTTTTGATATAGCGTGCCGAAAAAGAGCAGAGTGCATGTTCGCAGCCGGGAGGCTGGAAATGGTTTGTCTGCAGTATGCCGCCGCTCTGTTTTTCCAGCGCAGTCATTACCTCTGGCAGAGTGAAATGGCGGGGGGAAAAATCGTGCGGGTATCTGCCAAAATAGCTGACTGGCTGAAAATGCACCCCCCGCACATGGGGCTGTTTGTTAAGGCCAAAGCGGATAATATCCCATAGTTGATGGGTATTGATGCCGGGAACAAGGGTTGGCACCAGCACAATGCCAATATCTGCTGCCGCCAGATTGGCAATGGCTCGTTTTTTCCTCTCTAAAAGCGGCGCCCCCCGCAGCCGGGTATAGATGGTGTCGCTCAGGCCGTCAAATTGCAGAAAAACAGAGGAAAGCCCGGCCTTTTTTAATGCAAGACAGAACTCTGGTTCCTCTGCCAGCCGCAGACCGTTGCTGTTGAGCTGGATAAATGTAAAGCCTTTTGTTGCTGCCTGGTTGATAATTTCTGGCAGTTGCGGATGCAGCGAAGGCTCGCCGCCGGAGAGTTGCAGATTGCAGCCGCCAGTCTGTTGATAGACACGAGCCAGCATGGTTTCAATGGTGGCAAGAGGTTGGTGGCATCCTGTGCCAGCATTGGCAAAACAGATTGGGCAGTGCAGGTTGCAGCGGCTGGTGATCTCAATAAGCGCAGTGCAGGTGCGCTGGTTATGGGCGGTGCACAGACCGCAATCGTAGGGGCAGCCGCGATTGGGTTTTGCCAGCCGCCAGCCGCCGTGGTGGGCGATTTTGGGGCGCTGCCAGCGGGAAAAATCTGGTTTGCCCCGCCAGATGGTGGTGGAAAAATCGCCATGTTCCGGGCAGGTTTTGGCAAGGATGATCGTACTTTCCTGTTGGTGGAGAGTTGCTTTGATACGGCGCAGGCAGATGGGGCAGACGCTGGCCGTGGTATGCAAGGGGGGCCCGGAAACTGTTTGGGCAATCTTTCTGTTATTTGGCAGTATCGAGGTCAAAACCATGCTCCATAAGTAAGGAAAAGGCTTTTTGTGCGCAGTCGCCAATCAGCGTTGGGCAGGTGGTGAGCCGTTCTGCGGCGCTGGGGGCAATCTCTGCGCAGGTGATGGCGGCGGGGGCGATTCTGTTATCAAACCATCTGCGAAATTCGGCAAACAGCAGCGGTAATTGCTGGTCGGCTGTCTCTTCCGGTGCCCCTTTTCCCGCATAGAGGGCGAGCATACAGCGGCTTCCGGTAAGCGCGCCACATTCGCCGTCTGCCTCACCTCCGCCCTCGCATAGCCCCTGCATGGAGCGGATCAGTGCCGGATTCTCTTCGCCTTGCATATCAAGCGCCAGTTGCAGCAAAATCTGGGCGCAGCAGTAGCCATCTCTGGCGAGTTCAAGAATATCGCTATCGTAATCGCCCATTGCATCTCCTTCTTTATCGGTTTTTCCCGGCAATCAGGAAAAATAGCCCCGGCAGCATCGCTTTGGTCAGAGAGCAGGCCTGTTTTGCCTCTTCTCTCTTTTGTTCGCCGCAAACCGCCTGCCAGAATTGTTGCAGGGAGCCGAATTGAAAAATAAAGCGGGCGGCACTCTCCTTGAGGAGTTTGCTATGGTCGGCAAAATATTCAATGATAAAGCCCGATTTTTTCAGCATCTGTTCAAGCTCTCCTCTTGTTTTTGCGGCGGCAAAACAGCAGGGTATCGGCCACTGCTGTTTCTCGTTTTGTGCGGGAGCCTTGCGGTATATGTCGGTAAGGGCAAGTTTGCCCTGCCTGCACAGGATACGGTGAAATTCAGCCAGGCTTGATTGCTGGCAGCTCATATTCCATGCACATTCGGCGATAACAAGGTCGATGGAGCCTGTTTTTAGCGGAATATCTGCGATATTTCCCTCTATTGCCGGGTGCCTTTGTGCGGCGTTTTTCAGTAGTTCCCGCTCAATATCCAGCCCGATAAGCTGTTTTGGCTGATGCTGAAGAAGAAAATCAAGGCTGGCTCCATTGCCGCAACCGGCATCAACAATGATCTTTTCCTTTATAGTAATGCGTTCAGCAAGTTCTCTGGTGAGCGCAAGTCCGCCCGGACGCAGCGCATCAGGCAGTACCGAATGGACGGCGGGGTGGAGATAGAGCGGTTTCACTTATCCTCCAGCAGTTGTTCCACCTCAAGCATTTTGCCGATAGCCAGTTCTTCGGGGATCATTACCTTGCCGCATTGCGGGCAGGCGGGCAGCTCCACCTGAAAAAGGCTGTCGAGATAGTGAATCTCCACCCTTTTTGGCACCAGAGCCTTGCCGCAGGGTTGGCATGTCCAGTCCATATCTTCCGGGATAAAACGTAAATCCATTATGCGCCTTTAGTTTTCTGTTGCTGCGGAGAGGGCTGTCATTCTGTGGCTCCAGCAACGGAGAATATAAAACTGCCCGTTTTCCCTGGTGAATTCTACCCAGAAGCTCACATCTCCCAGCCGGGCGGTGGCCTGTATCCTCCCATCGCTATGGGTGAAGAATGATTTTTCCTGTTCGCATTGATAAAGGGTCTGACGAATATCGTCTTCTAAAATACGCCGTTCATCAAGCTGCTGTTCCACCTCACTGGAGATAGAGAGAGCAATTTTTTGCCAGGGCTGCTCAGGCATGGTCATTTCCTTATAAAGGGTTGTCAGAAATCTGTTTTTTAACGCTCTGCGGTGAAATCTTCTTGCCGAAAGACCTACCGCCGGGGCATCTGCCTTTTTTGCATATTGCGGGAAAAAAAGATCGAGGATATGCAATGCTGGCGCTCTCGCTCTGGCAAGCTGTTCCCGGCACATTGTACAATAGGTCAGAAAGGGATGCACTGTCTGGGCGGCGCGTGCCTGCGCCACTTTTCTGGCAAGCTGTGGATTGGCATTTTCCATCAACCCGCCATAGCCGCAGCATTCGGTATGTTTGCCCGATGCGGCAAGGGGGGCAAGCTGCTGCCCGGCATCATTTAATAGGGAGCGGATGGCATCTTGAGTGGTTTTATCATCGCGACTGGTGCAGGGATCGGAGATTGCCAGAGGCCTGTCAACCTTGCTGATGGCAAACTGTTGTCTGTGGCCTGTCAGAAAGCTCCATAGAGATTGAGTGTTTTGGGCTATTTCACCATCAATCTGGCGAAATTGTGACAGGCAGGAGGAGCAGGCGCAAATAATTTGCGGCTTGCCCATCTGCTGCCATCTTTTCTGGATCTGTTCCTGCTTGTCTGCCGTCTCTTCCTCCCGTCCTGCCCAGTAGGCCGGGGCACCGCAGCAATCAAGCCAGATGCCGTATTGGGGCTCAATCTCCAGCAGTTTGTGATAAAGGGCAAAGACCTGCTGATTTCTGGTGGCGGCAAGCTGGCAGCCGGGATAAAACAGCAGTCTGCTTCTCTGTTTCCCCGGCGCATGGCGCAGCAGGGCGAACTCTTCACTTTGGGCATGGCGCATTTCGGCAAGGGCAAAGGCATGGGCAGAAGGCGGCATCCAGCCCTCTTTTACCATCTTTCTGCGGTTTTCCAGACAGAGATCGGCCATCGAAAAATCGGTGGGGCAGATGGTTTCACACTGGCCGCATAGCGAGCAGGAGTTGATCAGCTTGTTGGCGCTATGGGTGCCCTTGATAACCGAAGCATTATTAAAAAACTGTCTGGCATGGATGCGGGGATAGTTACCAAAATGTTTGAGATATTCACAGTGATTCACGCATTGCAGGCATTGGCAGTCAAGGCAGCGGGCGGCCTCTTTCTTTGCTTTCTCCTGCGATATTTCTGGAGGTTCCTGGCTGGTTACTGCTGCGGAAAAAGAGGTGCGTGGGGCTGGTGTTACCTTTGAGGTATCTACCTGTAAATCTGTTTTCCCATGGCGCAGGAGTTTTCTGGCAGAGGAAAGAGAGGCCTGTTGCAGAAAACGGTCGATGGAAATTGCAGCCTCCCTGCCTTGAGAAATGGCATCAATATAACGGCCATCCTTCCTCTCTCCTCCAGAAAAAAAGCCATCCTGTGGCAGGGCACGGGTGATGGGGTCGGCTGTTGCCGGGCAGAGAGCCTGACATAAGGGATCATCTGCTGCGATATAGCAGGCATCGGCTTTTTTTTCTATCTCCAGCAGAAAAGGGGAGTAGTGTTCTGTCGGGGAACATTGAACCTTTAGTTTTTGCAGGCGGGCAAGCTCTTCTGCGATAACTTCTTCCGGCAGCGGATTTGCCAGCTCTCTGCTCCAGTTAAAGAGTTTACCACTATGGATAAGCTCTATCTGATAGCCCTTTCTGGCCAGATCCCAGCAGACTGTCAATGCGCTTAATGTCCCGCCGATTATTCGCACTTTCTGTTTTTTTGCAGGGATACGCATCAGACGCAGGCGGCTGCACTCCCGGGTTACGCAAAATTTTTCCAGCTCGCCAATGGCAATGGCGCCGCCAAAATCTTTGCGCAGACAGCCCCCCTCACAGGGTGCTTCACATAGTCTGCCAACGATTCCCGGCAGGGGCAGGGTTTTATCAAGGGTAGCCCGGGCCGCTTTCAGATTGCCTTTTGCCATTGCCAGCACAAAGGCGCGGACATCAACACCGAGGGGGCAGCCAGCCGAACAGGCAGGTGTCTCCTCCTGTGTGCATTTGCTTTCCCATAGCCTGAGATGCTGCTGTTCGTTCATAGAGATAAAAAACAAAAATTATATGATGTTTTTCTGTTATAGAGCTACCAATTCTCCGTTTTTCCATAGCTCATATTCACTTATATCAATAGCATTGTTCCAGGAGATGGCATACCCTCCTTTTTCAATTTTTACCGTCTTAAACAATGCCCTGTTTTGCAGCGGCGCAAACATGGCATTGGAAAACAGCGGAGCAACATTATATTTTTTTGTTTTTCTGTTATCAAATTTAACCAGTAAATAGTAGTTCTCAAGGGGAGTTACCGAGAGAATTCTAGGGATATTCATAACCGTTATTCCAACGGTGGAAGTTTCTGAAATTGCTGAGTATTCCACATTTTTGTTAAATCAGATTTATATGTTTTAGCCCATTCCAGAACCAGTTTTCTGGCTCTTGGAGGTAAATCTCCCTCCATCATTTCCAATGTCTCTATGTTGAACAATCCAACATGTTCCCCGTAGATTGCATGAAAGTGGGGAGGTGTGTGGTCTGCAAAAAACAATTTTATTATAATTCCGTAAAATCTGGTAATTTCTGGCATATTTTTTTGTATCAAGTTTAATGCAGGGACATATTGTAACTGCCATTTCTTGTCATATCGTACTTTGTATAGTTTATCCAGCCTTGATTTTATCTCGTTTGTCTTAAATAACACGCCCCCGGAAGTTCCAGGGGCGTGTTGCATTATAAATGCTCCAGAAGCAACTATTTTGGCATTGCCGCCAGAACCTTGTCTGGTGTTGCCGGAAGGTCGCGCACCCGGGCACCGCAGGCCCTGGCAATACCATTGACAATGGCGCAGTGAGGTGCTGTCAGCGGCATCTCCCCGACCCCGGAGGCACCAAAAGGCCCTGCCGGACGAGGTGTCTCGACATAGATAATCTCCATATCATCAGGAATATCCTTGATATAGGGAATACCAGCACCTTTAATGGTTGCATGCTTTTTCAAATCCTCATAATCTTCACTCAAGGCAAGACCGACACCCTGTGCCATACCGCCATAGATCTGACCATCGACCACCAGATAGTTATTGACCTTACCAATATCACCGACACAGATCAGTTTTTCAACGGTGGTTTTACCGGTTGCCACTTCAACCGCAACTTCAGCCAGAAAGAGCCCATACATATAGCAGGCAAAAGGATTTCCCTGCCCTTTTTCATCACAGTTGCTGGCAGGTGCCGTCCATTTGCCAAAGTAGCGCAGCTCTTTTCCTTCGGCAACCATTTCATCATAGCTGCGGAAGGTGCCATCATCCTTTTTCATCGCGGCGATAAGCTGTTCGCAGGCGTTGACGATGGCCTGGCCGGTAACAACCTGGGAGCGGGAGCCGCCGGAAGGCCCGGAGTTTGGAGCAAGGCGGGTATCGTTCATCACCAGATTGATCTGCTCTGGTGTAAGGCCAAGCGGCAGCAGTGCTTCATGGGCGGTACCAAGTGTTCCCGCATCTGCACCCTGGCCATGATCCTGCCAGCAGTTATAGATGGTAACACTGCCATCCGGCATCAGTTCGGCATCGGCTTCTGCGGTATCCGGCCCATCCAGCCCTGCACCATAGACACCAAGGGCAATTCCGGTGCCCCTTTTTACTTCCGGCGTGCTGGCGGCGGCTGTTTTCTTCTTTGATTCCTGATACTTGGGCCGCATGATATCAAACATTTGCTCAAGAGAATATACCTCCGGCTCCTGTCCGGTGGGAGTGGTTGCCCCGTTGCGGTAGATGTTTTTATAACGCAATTCAAAGGGATCCATACCAAGCTTGTCGGCCAGTTCATCCATCAGTGACTCAGAAGGGAATTCCGATTCAGGCGCGCCATAGCCACGGAAAGCGGCGCCCCAGCAGTGGTTGGTGGCAACAGTGCGTCCCTCGCCGCGGATATTGGCAATATCATAGCCGGCACCAATATACTGCGCACCCCGCAGGGTGAGCAGGTCGCCAAATTCGGAGTATGGGCCATGATCAACAGTCCAGTCGGTCTCCATGCCAAGGAGTTTCCCGTCCTTGCTGGCAGCAAGGCGAACGTTGGTGATAAAGGGCGAACGTTTTCCTGTATAGTTCTGCTGCTGCTTGTAGTTATAGCCAAGGTAGACAGGCTTGCCGGTGGCAAGGGCGGCAACACCGAGTAGCGCTTCCAGGGTGGGGCTGAACTTATAGCCAAAGGTTCCACCAGCGGGGTTTTGTACCATATGAATCTGATCCGCCTCAATGCCGATGCCGGGAGCGATCATTGCCAAATGCAGTTGCAGACCAACAGATTTTGAATGAATTATTAATCTGCCTTCATCGTCAAGATAGGCAAAACCGACATCTGGCTCAATGGGCAGATGGGGCTGGCGCTGGGTATAGTAGTCGCCTTCAATAACCACATCGGCAGTATCAAAGATTGGTGCGGTATCATCGCCCTTGGCAACCTTCTGTTCATAATAGACATTGGGGGTGCCGGGATGAATCTCAATGGCATCCTCCGCCATTGCTGCAGGGGCACTCATATATTCGGGTAGCTGCTCCAGCTCGACCCTGACTTTTTTTGCCGCCTCCCTGGCATGATACTCATTATCGGCGCAGACGATTGCCAGTGCATCGCCATATTGGAACACCTTGGTATCGTTGAGAATGGGGCGTTCCCAGCCGTCGCCCTTGTTGGTGGGGAAGGTGATAAGGCCGGTAATCCTGTTTTTGCCCTTAACATCCTTATGGGTAACTATCTTGACCACGCCTGGCATCTTTTCTGCTTCGCTGGTATCAATGCGTAAAATATTGGCATGGGAGACCTCTGCCTGAACCAGTGCGCAGTAGAGTGTTCCCTTTGGCATTTTCACGCCAAGGTCTGCACCGTAATCAATGGTTCCGGTAACTTTGGCCACCGCAGTGGGGCGAGGAATTTTTGAACCCCAGATTCGTCCATTTTGAGGAATCTTGAAGGCGAGATCAGCAAGCGTCTTGTCACCGCGAACAACAGCAGCAGCATCCATAACCGCATCAACAAGGGGCTTATAACCGGTGCAACGGCAAACATTTCTGTTTTTCTGGAACCAGTCGCGTACCTCCTCCCTGGTGGGATTATCATTTTCATCAAGCAGTGCTTTTGCTGAAACGATAAAACCCGGGGTACAAAAGCCACATTGCGCACCACCATGAACTATCCATGCCACTTGCAGCGGGTGCATATCCCTGGGTACTCCGACGCCTTCAATAGTGAGAATCTCGGCCCCATCCTTTACCCGGCTCATCCTGGTAATGCAGGAGCGGGTTACCTTGCCGTCAAGCAGAACGGAACATGCGCCGCAGGCACCCTGCCCGCAGCCAATCTTGGTGCCGGTAAGCCCCAGATCTTCCCGGATTACCGAGGCAAGCGTGGTGTCGCCATCGGCAATAACATGGCGGACAACGCCGTTTACTGTCAATCTTTTGTTTAGCATTTTTGTCTCCTTTTTACTGTTGTTTGGCAACTCCAGATCTGGAGCAATTCCTCACTAATCTTGATAAAACCACAACCAGTTACTCTGTACAAAAACTCTTGATTATATAAAAAAAGGGAGAATTCCATTGTTGTTTTTGAAATTTATCATAAAAGCCATTTCTTCTTTATTTCACAACGCTTTTCCTCTCCAGAAAAAAAGATATGTCGTATTTTTTTGTAAGTGTCACAAGTAAAATATCCGGGAGAATATCTTGTTTGTGAATCAGCTCTGGCCTGCAAAAAACTGTACAGACCAGAGTTTCAGACATTGCGCATCCTCAATTTATTGAAAATAGAAATTGAGGAGAGACAGTAAAAAATACCTACATTGCCGCTTCATAAATGGCGGCAACATCTGCATCTGTTGGTCTGCGTGGATTGGTCAGACCGCAGGCATCTTTCTGCGCATTTTTTGTCATGGTGGCAATGTCTTTCTGCTTGACATCCTTGCCATAACGTTTGCCGAGTGCAACCAGACCCTCTGGAATACCAACATCTTCAGAAAGTTTACGGATGGCAACAAGTGCCAGTTTGGCTGCATCCCGCGTTGACAAACCTGTGGTGTTTTCTCCCATCAGTTCAGCAATTTTTTTATAGCGGTCAAGTTTGGCGATAAGATTAAATTTGCTGACATGGGGCAAAAGGATTGCGTTACATTCGCCATGAGGCAGATCATAGAAACCACCAAGTTGGTGAGCCATCGCATGAACATGGCCAAGACTTGCATTATTAAATGCCATTCCGGCGAGATACTGGGCATAACACATGCCTTCACGGGCATTAATATTCTGCCCGTCAGCAACTGCCGGGCGTAGATGCTGGGAGATAAGCTCAATAGCTTTTTCTGCCGCAGAATCAGTTTTTGGCGTGGCAGCGGTGGAAACAAAGGCCTCTACTGCATGGGTAAGGGCATCCATGCCGGTGGCGGCAGTAAGTGCCGGAGGCATACCCATCATCAATATCGGGTCATCAAGGGCAATTCCAGGAGTAACACGCCAGTCAACAATGGCCATTTTTACCTTGCGGGATGTATCGGTAATAATACAGAACCGGGTCATTTCAGAAGCGGTTCCTGCTGTGGTGTTGATGGCAACATAAGGAGGCAGATCCTTACTGGATTTATCAACGCCTTCGTAGTCGTGAATGGTTCCACCTCCGGCAACAACCAGTCCAATCCCTTTACCGCAGTCATGAGAAGAGCCACCACCTAAAGTGATAAGACTGTCGCATTTGTTTTTCTTGTAAACTTCAACACCATCGGCAACGTTCTTATCTGTCGGGTTGGGTACGGTTTCATCAAAGATTACATATTTCATCTTCGCTTCATCAAGCAGATCGGTAATTGTTTTTGCGATACCTGCTGCTACAATTCCCTTATCGGTAACGATCAGAGGCTTCTTGCCGTTCCGAATCTTTATCTCTTGAGCGACCTGTTTTGCTGCGCCAATACCAACGAGAGTTACACTGGGAATGTAGTAGCCAAATACCTGTTCTCTGATAGCCATATCTTACTCCTTATTGAAAAGAATCTTTGCTGCACCTCTTAGGGTACAGCACCCTGCCGTCCCTGCCATGACCTCGTTGCAGGTTGCGGAATTTTTTGGGAAGATTTGACCAGCAAGTCTTCTTCGCCAACTATTGGAGAATAGGAATTATCATTGTTGCCTTTTTCTCAGCAATATATGTTCCAAAGATAAAGTGACGTTAATTCAGTGTGATATATGTTCCTTTATTACAGGGTGATTTCTATCAGAAAAATATTTCCCGGAAATAACTGGTTGCAGGTTGAAGAAAAGTCTCCCGATAAAAAAAACTATCGCTTGAAATAATGGATAATTATATGAAATTAAAGGAGATAATAAGAATGTGTCAATATGACACATAAAAAGGTGCTGGATGGGGCATTTTGTCCTCCTTGACCTTTTTTGCCAGGAATAGATAAAAACGCCGTGTAAAAATTTATTGCGAGTTGTTATATTCGGAGAGCTTGCGGTAGAGGGTTTTTCTGCTTATTCCTAAAAGCTTTGCGGTCTTCTGCCGATTACCATTGCAGAGATTGAGAGTGTGCAGAACATGTCTTTTCTCCACTGCCTGGAGCGTGGAGAGTTCCATGGTATCGTCGGTAAAGGACAAGAGTTCTTTGGGCAGGCAGCCCCTGGTGATGAGACTGTTTTCTGCCAGAATAATGGAGCGTTCGATAACATTACGTAATTCCCGTACATTTCCCGGCCAGTCATAGTTAAAGATCGCCGACATCGCTTCATCTGTGATACGGTATGGTGTGGGAGAGGGGCTTAATCTGGCAAGGAAGAAATCCACCAGCAATGGCAGGTCGTCCTTTCTCTCTGCCAGGGTGGGAACATCAATGTTAAACACATTGATCCGGTGGTAGAAGGCCTCATTAAAATGGCCGCGTTCAACTTCTTTTGCCAGGTTGCGATTTGTTGCCAGTAACAGGCGAATATTCGCCTTGCGCTCCTTTTTCTCACCAACCCTTCGATAGATACCGTTTTCCAGGGTACGCAACAGGGCAGCCTGAATCTCAACAGAGAGTTCACCCACCTCGTCAAGAAAGAGCGTACCGTTATGGGCAAAGCTGATTAGCCCTTCCCGTGACTCTGTAGCTCCGGTAAAGGCACCTCTGGCATGGCCAAAAAGCTCGCTTCTGGCGAGTTCCTTTTCCAGCGCGGCGCAGTTCTTGGTGATAAACGGGGCATTTGATCTGGTGGAAAGGGCATGAATCCGGGTGGCAACGACATCCTTGCCAACACCTGAAGGACCGGTAATAAGTACAGGAGCCTGGGTTGGTGCTACCTTGTTGATTAAAAAGCGGATGTCCTGTATTGCTGTGGATGTGCCAATAAATGAGTGGGTATTGCTGGTGTTGCCCTGTCGCAGGATTCTGTTCTCTCTGGCCAGTGCTGCCCGTTGCTGGGCCTTGTCGATAATAAATTCCAGCCGGTTCAGGTTAAAGGGTTTTTCGATAAAGTCATAGGCTCCATGCTTTATCGCCTCCACCGCACTGTCAATATTGCCGTGCCCGGTAATCATTATAACTTCTATATCGGGAATCATCTCCCTTATCTTCACAAGGAGTTCCAGACCGCTGATATCCGGCAGCCGCAGATCCATAATGATGACGTCAAAGTGACTCTCCTGTGTCCGCTGCAACGCCTGTTTCCCGTCTTTTGCGCAAAATATTTGCCGATTGCTGTTTGTTAACTCCTTTTTCAGCAGATGGCGGATTGATTTCTCATCATCAACAACCAGGACGGCATGTTCAGGTTTCATAATCTGTTCTCCGGGAGAAAGACGGTAAAAGAGGCACCTTTGCCGGCTTCGCTCTCTACGCTGATCTCTCCTTGATGGTTGTTGACGATGGTATAGCAGGTAGAAAGCCCGATACCAACCCCCTGTCCAACCGGTTTGGTGGTGAAAAATGGTTCAAAGAGTTTTTCCCTGATTTCAGGAATAATTCCACAGCCGTTATCTGTTACGGTAAATTCCACTCCTCTCTGCCCATTCCTCTTTTTTTTCTGTGTAGTAATATGGAGCTTTCCGCTATCGCTGATGGCATCCATTGCGTTGCTGCAAAGGTTGATGATAACCTGTTTGAGCTGGGCTTCATCCCCTGTTATCAAGGGGAGATCTTCTGCAAGGTCAAGTTGCAGACAGAGCTGGCGTTTTTCCTGAAGCCGGTGTTTAAGGATAATCAGGGTATCCCTTATTGATTTATTGACATCAACAGGATTAAGGCTTGCGGCCTGTGGTCTGCTGAAACTGAGCAGGGTATGAACGATAGAACTGCAGCGAGAGCATTCTCCCAAAATGATGTCTGTATATTCCTGGAAATCGTTGAAAAGTTCGCTGTCGATGGCGTCTTCAATCTTGTGCAGCCGACGCTGGATTCCCTCTGCAAAACCTTGAATTGCCGACAGGGGGTTGTTTATTTCATGGGCAACTCCAGCGGCCAGGGCACCCACCGTTGCCATCTTCTCAGCCTGGTTATATTTGGCCTGGAGTTTTTTATCATGAGTGGTATCCCGATAGAATACCTGAACGGTTTGCATCCCGGCCAGTTCCAGAGGCGTTGCGATAATATCAAAATGGTAGAAATTTTTGTTGATTTCATGGATAAGGCTTGTCTTTACTATTGAGTTGGTCTGTAATGCATTAAGTACCGGGCAGTTATCACAGGGAGTTTTCCGTGCGGCAAAGATCTGGTGGCAGTGTACCCCGGTTATATCCTCGGTGGCGAAAAAATCCCTGAATACATGGTTGGTGCGCAAGATGGTAAACTCCCTGGTGATTACAATCATCATGTCAGTGAGGCCGTTGAGAAGTGCCTCAATCTCGTTCTGCCGCTCATCAAGCACTTTGTTTGTCTCTTTTAACTTATATATATGCTGTTGTAGTTCCTGATAAAAGCCCAGTTTGCTATGCTCAATGCCGACAATATCTTCAAGGGAGGAGATCTTGCGCATTACCACACCTCTTCGCAGATTGATAGGAGTTCATGCCAGCTTGTCGCTCTGGGGTTGGTAAGTGCGCAGGCATCGTTGACCGCCATGCGGCAGATGGGTTCGAGCAGATGCCTTGATTCTTCTCCCACCTCCTTGCCCAGTTTTGTGTTGACCCCCAGGGAGTTGAAGAAACTTTCCAGTCTGGCGATTCCGTTGATGGCGGTTGTGGTGGTTGCATCAATATCTTTTTGTTGCAGGATAACCTTTCCCAGCCGGGTCATCTTGTCTTTGGAAAAATTGAGGTTATACCGCATTATTGCAGGCAGGAGAATGGGGTGGACAGAGCCATGAGCCATATCAAAATGGCCACCAAGAGCGTGGGCCAGGGCATGTTCTGCCCCAAGGCTTGCATTGCTGAATGCGATGGAGGCCGAAACGGCAGCAACACTGAGCTTTTCTAGCGAGGCAAGGGAACGACTGTCCAGCGCTTCAGGAAGATGTCTGAGGATAAGATCAACAGCATTGAGGGAGTGAATCTCGGTAAAGGGGGAGGCTATTATTGATAGATAGGACTCTATTGCGTGGGCCAGGGCATCAATGGCAGAGAGGATTATCTGCAGCTCGCTTTTGGTGGTGAGCAGCAACGGATCGACAATGGAGATGTTGGGAACCAGGGTTCTGGTGATAATCGACATCTTTACCCGTCGTTTTACATTGGTAATAATGCAGAATTGCGAAACGTCCGAACCGGAGCCTGCGGTAGTGGTTATCAGCAGCATTGGCGGTAGTGGGCGGTGTACCTGATTGGCTCCCTCGTAGTCGGCGATTTTTCCGCCATTACTTGCAAGAATAGCAATTCCCTTGGCGGTATCAAGAGTGCTGCCGCCGCCTATCGCAAGAATGACATCGGCATTATTTTCATTGTAAAACTGGGCCCCTTTTTCAATCTCATAGTCCCGGGGGTTGGCAGAGACCCCAGAGTAGTACGCCCACTCAATGTTGTCTTTACCGAGAAGAGTGGTAAGAACATCAACCCATCCCGCTTTTTCGATGCCACAATCACTGACCAGCAGCACTTTTTTTGCGCCAAGGCGTAACGCACACTGACCAACGTGTTTCAGGGCACTGCGGCCAAAAACAATTTCCGGGATAGCAAATTTACCGATATTCATATTGCCTCTCCAAAGAAGTGAAGGTAAAAAGTCGGGCAGGATACATCTTTTTCATCAGTAATTGACGAACGGCGCATCCTTGTGAACACCTGGACAATGTGGAGAAAGCTGCGTTTTGCAAAAAAAGATCGTATCTCTTTCGCAATCTGTTATTGTACACGGTTTTATGAAATTTTCACTATAAAGAGTCCTTTTTATTGGAGTGTTTTTATGATTGCATTTTTCAATGGGCAGTATCTTCCCAGGGAAGAGATCTTCGTTTCTCCCGATGATCGGGGGTTTCTTTTTGCAGACGGCCTGTATGAGGTTGTTTTATGTGTACAGGGGAAGCCCTTCTGTTTGCAGGAGCATATAGAACGGCTGGAGAGAGGGGCGGTGCAACTGCATTTCCCCGTTAGTGAGTTTATGTGGCTGCATAAGGTGGTGGCTGAACTTCTGCAAAAAAATCAGCTGGAAAATTCTGATGCTGTAGTCTATATGCAGATAACTCGTGGTGCAGCACCGAGAAATCATCCCTTTCCCTCTACAGAGACACCGCTTACCACCTATGTCTTTGTTCGTCCCTTTGATCAAACGCCGGCTGAAGAGGCGCGAGAGAGAGGAATTGCTGCCATTACTGTTGCCGATCAGCGCTGGGCAAGATGCGATCTGAAAACCATTGGCCTTATGGCCAATATCCTTGCCAATCAGCAGGCGGTTGAAGCGGGTGTTGGTGAGGCAATCTTTGTGCGGGATGGTGTGTTGCTGGAAGGCAGTCACAGTAATTTTGCCGGGGTGCGCAATGGGACACTTGTTACCTTTCCTGCCTGCCATCGTATCCTCGATGGTGTGACCCGGCAGCAGACGCTTGCCATTGCCTCATCCCTGGGCATTCCTGTTGCATTGGAACCTGTTTTTGCTAATGATCTGGGGAGTTATGATGAATTTATGGTGCTTGCCACCACGATGAAAGTTACCCCGATTATCAGGCTTGATGGTCGGGATATTGGTGGCGGTGTTCCCGGCGAGGTAGTCAGGCGTTTGCAAAAGGGCTTTCTTGCTCTTGAAGCCAGACTGTAAAGAATGTTGAAATTTTTTGTAAACAAGATATGATACGAGGTATTTAGGTGACAATAACACCTGCTTCTGATGCCAGGTCTGGTTAAGGGGGCGGAATCCTATCAAGGAGAGAATCATGAAGAAAGAGTTGATGCTGGCGGTTGCCGCCGGGAGTTTGCTGTTTTCCAGTGGGGTAGCCTATTCTGCCTCGACATTGATGCAGATTGGTCGCAGCCCCTTTCACCGACCGCCACTGGCCAGTGTTACCGATCTACAGGAGATGGTGCAGCATCAGGCGGCAGATCTGCAAAAGGGGTTTGAAAAAGCGGGCTATCCACAGCTTTACCAGCCATTTATGGAACAGATTGGCTCGGTTGCTATTGAGAAACTCGACTTCCCGAAGGGAACGCATTTTGAGTGGATGTTTTTCAAGAGGAAAGGGAGTGGTGTTGTGCGTGTTGTGCGTGATCTCTTTTGGGGTAATGATGTCCCTTTTCCTGCCTATGCCTTTGCGATAATTCACGATGGCAGGCAGTATAATATGGCGGTGCCTCTTGGTTGTGGAAATGTTGCGTTGCTGGGGGTAGAAGATGTCGAAACGATAGAGATTGTGGTTAATCAGGCACCTGTATGCCGCGCCAGTGTAACCCCGGTAAAGACATATTGGGGGGAGAATATTACGATAGATGCCAGCAGCTCGTCTGATGCTGATGGCCGTGTTGTTGGTATGGAGGTTGTTGTTACAGATAGTAATGGTAAAACCGTGGAACAGGAGATTGTTGACAATTCCCTGACTCTCTCCCTGCCGTTGGTAAGGGGGGCAAAATCAGTTGAGGTCTTTGTTGTTGATGATGCGGGGGATTCTGCGACCTCTGATGCCTGTATGGTTGATGTCCAGGGGCAGTCCCGGGTAAATGTTGTTGGAGATGTTGGCGTATACCGGATGTTTGACCCCGGCACATGGGTTTTTGGCCGAATGGGTGTTGAATATATCATCAACGATAACTGGTCTGTGCTTGGTATGGTTGGTCTTGCTCCGCATGTTGGTGGCGATGATGGCAAACGTGCCGTTATGTTTGATCTGCTTGGGCAGTACCGGATAGACCGCTTTTTTGTCCATCTTGGAGTTGGGGCGTGGATGAGTTCCGGTGATAACGATAGGGATACAGAAGATGATGATATGGATATCATTGCCGGCATGGGTTATCGTATTTACGGGGAAGAGGGTGATTTTAACACCTCCCTTTTTACCGAGCTGCGTTCTGCGGTTGATGAGATGGATGAAATCAGCGACTATGGCCGGTTTGGTGCCGGATTACGTTTTCGTTTTTAGGGCTGCAATATAAAAATTGCTGAATCATAAAACAGGTAGAGGAAAAGGACATCAGGATTCTGGTGTCCTTTTTTCTTTTTTTGGGTGAAGCAATTTGTTGCTGGAATAATAAAAAATGTATATTCTGAAATAGATTATTTGCGAAATTACCTTTTATTCTGCATTGGAAGAGAAAAAGGATGGAATGGTAAACAGAATTAAAAAAGGAAATATGAAGATAAGAAAAGCCGTTTTTCCTGTGGCAGGGTTGGGTACCCGCTTTTTACCGGCAACAAAGGCGATGCCCAAGGAGATGCTGCCCGTTGTTGATAAACCCCTTATTCAATATGCGGTGGAGGAGGCACTTGCTTCCGGTATTGAGCAGATTATTTTTGTTACCGGTAGTGGCAAGACTGCTCTGGAGAATCATTTTGATCGCCAGTATGAACTGGAAGATACGCTGAAAAAACGTGGCAAAAGTGATTTGTTGAAAAATCTTGAATCGCTGGTGCCGGAATCTGGCACTATTGTCTATACCCGGCAGAGTGAGCCTCTGGGATTGGGACATGCCATCTGGTGTGCAAGGGATGTGGTGGGAGATGAGCCTTTTGCCGTGCTGCTTGCCGATGACCTTATTCAGAGCGATGTTCCGGTTCTCTACCAGATGGTAAGGGAGTTTGAAAGATTACGTGCATCTATGGTTGCGGCTATTGAGGTGCCGCGGGAAGACACCGATAAATACGGGATACTTGAAACTGAGCCCTGTCATAACGGGATTGTAAGGATACGATCAATGGTGGAAAAACCCGATCCGGCAGATGCGCCTTCCACCCTGGCCGCTATTGGACGGTATATCTTTACGCCAAGAATTTTCTCTTTGCTTGGCCGGCAAAAAAAAGGGGCGGGCAATGAGATACAGGTTACTGATTCAATGGTGGAACTGCTTAAGGAGCAGCCTATCTTTGGCTATAAATTTAATGGAATACGTTTTGACTGTGGTGATAAGGCCGGTTTTCAGATGGCCAATATTGCCTTTGCCCTTGAGCGCCCGGAGATAAAGGAGAAACTGGAGCCATATATAAAAAGTTTTTGTGGATAGTTTTTTGTTTCTCCTGCTCTGAAGGAGCTGTTTTAATAATAAAAGGATGCTGGATTTATTATGAATGTTACCGTTTTTGGTGTGGGATATGTAGGGCTGGTTCAGGCGGCTGTTCTGGCCGATGTCGGGCATCATGTATGCTGTGTTGATGTGGATGAGAAGAAGATCGAAAACCTTAAAAACGGGCAGATCCCTATATATGAACCGGGGTTGACCGATCTTGTCATTAATAATTATGAAAAGGGGCGGCTGCATTTCACTGCCGATGCCGCAGAAGGGGTGGCATTTGGTAGGTTGCAGTTTATTGCCGTTGGTACACCGCCGGATGAAGATGGGAGTGCAGATTTACAATATGTGCTTGCTGTTGCAGGGGAAATTGCTGGTTTGATGGAGGAAGCAAAAATTGTTATTGATAAATCGACCGTTCCCGTTGGCACTGCCGATAAGGTTGCGGCGCATATTGGCAGGATTCTTCAGGAGAGAGGGGTTGATCTGGGTTTTGATGTGGTCTCCAACCCTGAATTTTTAAAAGAGGGTTCCGCTCTTGAAGATTGTATGCGCCCGGAGCGTATTGTGGTGGGAACAGATAGTGATGAGGTTGAGGCGGTTATGCGCGAACTCTATGAACCGTTTAGCCGTAATCACGATAAAATTATGGTAATGGATGTGCGTAGTGCAGAATTTACCAAATATGCTGCCAACTGTATGCTGGCCACCAAAA
>PDWI01001769.1_pt1 | contig 38872 bp, 31 predicted proteins | sample 1430891 | NCBI WGS metagenome assembly PDWI01 (sample SAMN01162508, study PRJNA174530) | Oral metagenome, whole genome shotgun sequencing project. | biome: Marine environment; feature: Marine mammal; material: Swab sample of the gingival sulcus; isolation source: swab sample of gingival sulcus... | reverse complement strand
TGGATCTGCCTGGAGAACAGGCGCTTGCTCAGATACAGGCCAAAGGCTATGCGGAAAAATATCAGGCAAAGGGGAAACAGATTGTTCTGATTGGCATTGCTTTTTCCAGTGAAGAAAGGAATGTCACAGAGTGTGTGTGGGAAGAGAGATGTGTTGGGCAGTGTTAAGCACCTTCAGAACCGCAGCCCTTCTTGCCCATCAGTAAGAGCGTGTGTCTGCTTTGAGATGCACTCGAGGAAAAGCTGGCATTCCTAACGTAACGGTTCAACTTGCGGCACTTCAACGAGTTCCGGTTCGGCTTTGGTCGGAAGCGGCATATTAAACTGCATCATAAGTTCACGTCGTCGGCATGTGTGAAAAATTTTCTTGACAGAATGCTGTTGATATAAACCTGTCTGGAAGAATTAAGTAAACGACGGCAGAACACTGCATCATGCTGTGTTTTTTATGTATTGAAGATTTGAGCATGCAGCATTATTCTCTGCTCTAAACGAGGAGACAGGCATGGATATTTCAGGTAGGAAGATTTTGATTGTCGGCGGCGCCGGATTCATCGGCTCTCACATCGTGGACGAACTCCTCAAGGAAGACCTGGCCGAGATCTGCATCTATGACAACTTTTGCCGGGGAACCTACGACAACATTGCATTGGCGTTAAAAGATCCCAGGGTGAAAATTTTCGAACTTGGCGGGGATATTTTGCAGATCGACATCCTCAACGAAGCGGTCAAGGGAAAGGACTACGTCTTTCATCTGGCAGCGCTGTGGTTGCTTCATTGCCACGATTACCCCAGAAGCGCCTTTCACACCAACATAGAGGGAACGTTTAACGTCCTTGAATCCTGCGCTCGTCATGGCGTTAAGAAATTGATCTACTCTTCCTCCGCGTCGGTCTATGGCGATGCCGTGGAACTCCCCATGACGGAAGATCATCCCTACAACAACAAGACTTTTTACGGGGCCACCAAAATCGCCTGCGAGCACATGTGTCGGGCCTATTATAATCGTTATAATCTGGATTATGTGGGGCTGCGTTACATGAACGTTTATGGGGCCAGGCAGGACTACAAGGGAACCTATATTGCCGTTATTATGAAAATGCTGGATCGGCTGGATCAGGGGCTTCCCCCGTTGGTGTACGGAGATGGCTCCCAGGCTTATGATTTTATTTATGTCAGCGATGTGGCAAGAGCGAATATTTGTGCCATGAAATCCGATGCGACCGACCAGAACTATAATGTTGGCTCAGGGGTACAGACTTCCATTCTGGAGTTGACCCAAAAAATCCTGACCATTACGGGATCGGATCAGGAAATCCAGTTTGAGCCTGCGGGACAGACCTTTGTGACAAACCGCATCGGTGACCCCAAACGAGCTTCTGAGGAAATGGGTTTTACCTACTCCATCGAGTTGGAAGATGGACTTAAAAAACTGGTCGAGTGGAGAAAAGCGCATATTGACTTGGTTGAACAACGGCGGAACAAGGCATAAGAATGAACATCCCTATTACAAAACCGTATTTTACTGAGCGGGAACGGGAGCTTCTGCTCAAACCTCTGGAGACCGGCTGGGTTGTCCAGGGGCCGTATGTGTCCCAGTTTCAGGATGCTTTTGCTGCGTTCACCGGTTCGGCCTACGCACGGGCAACCACCAATTGCACCTCGGCCCTGCACTTGTCATTGCTGGCGCTGGGCATTGGAAGGGGCGACCAGGTTGTCGTCCCTTCGTTTACCTATGTGGCCACAGCAAATTCCGTGGAAGCTGTTGGGGCAACGCCCATTTTCTGCGATGTGGACGTGCGGACGTTCTGTATGGATCCCCTGAAGCTTGAAAAAATACTTGAGAGAGATTCTGCCAGAAATATAAAGGCGCTTATGCCTGTCAATCAATTTGGACTTTGTGCTGACCTGCAAACAATCAGAGAATTGGCAGACGTATACCATTTGAAAATGGTTGAAGATTGTGCCTGTAGTTTTGGAAGCACAATCAACGGGCAGCATTCAGGAACCTTTGGGCATACAGGATGTTTTTCCTTTCATCCTCGAAAAACCATCTCCACGGGCGAAGGCGGCATGGTTATAACCGATGATGAGGAACTTGCTGCCAGGGTTGTATCCCTGCGGGATCACGGGGCTTCCAAATCAGATCGCGAACGTCATGGTCAGAAAGGAAGTTTCTTCCTTCCTGATTTCAATGTAGTGGGGCATAACTTCCGCATGACGGATTTTCAGGGCGCGTTGGGCGTTGCCCAGATGGAAAAGGCGGATATGCTTCTGGAAGCTCGCCGTGCCTTGGCAGGTCGGTATGATAAGGCATTATCTGCTTTGCCGCAGCTTATAACTCCGTATATTCCTGCTGGATATATATCAGGGTATCAGTCCTATGTTTGTCTGTTCGCTACCGAGGAGGAACTGGGCACTCTTTCCATGGACTTAATTGATGAGTTACATACACGACGAAACGCCTTTATGTATGCCTTGGAGAAAGATGGCGTTACGACCCGGCAGGGAACTCATGCTATTCATACCCTGGGATACTATAAAAATACCTATGACCTGAAAGATGACCAGTATTTGAACTCATATGCTGCTGACAGGCTGAGCGTGTCCCTGCCTTTGTATTACGGCATGACGGATGAAGAGCTTGAATATGTGCTTTCCACTATTCAAAAGTATCTCTGAATTTATGTATAACCTGAATCCGTGAAGCTTGTGAGGTGAAATTGCAATCATCGTCTATTGTATTTTCCTAAGATGAGTGAACTCACCAAATTGATGAGGTGTAAATTTGACTCTTTACCAAGTAAAATGAGATGGTTATTCGTTTTTCGCGACGTACTCATCACGGATTCAGGTATTATATTTGCGGAAAAAATATATGAAAAAATTTAATACATCAGGACCCAATATTCCTGAAAGACATTATACCATTCAAAGAACTGATTTAATTGAAAAAGGTATTGAATTAGTAAAAGATGATAGATATTTTACAATTTGGGCACCACGTCAAACAGGGAAAAGTACATATTTCAGGCAACTCGCAGATAAATTAACTGAACAAAATTATAAAGTTGCTCATATTAATTTTGAAAATTACAGGAACGCGAATTTTGAGTCATTTTTAGACAGATTAGTTTGGAAGTTAGGTGAATTTTGGCAACAAAACTTTGAAAATATAAGCTTGCAACAAATTTTTCAAAAAATAGAAAAAAATAAAAATGACAAATGTATTTTAATAATTGATGAAGTAGAAGGTATAAATCAAGAATATTTTGGTGATTTTTTGCACTCGATACGAAACGCTTATCATTCAAGAGAAACCCATTGCTTAAAAAGCGTCATTCTGGTTGGTGTTTCAAATATTGTTGGCGTGGTAAGCGATAACGCCAGCCCGTTCAACATTGCCGATAATTTGAATGTTCCGTATTTTACAAACGAAGAAGTTATTGAGTTACTCGGACAACACGAAACTGAAACCGGGCAACTGTTTGATGAAAAAGTAAGACAAAAAATATCAGAAATAACGGCAAATCAACCAGGATTAGTAAACGGGTTTGCTCGTCAGTTAGTAGAAAACAATCCCGACAAAAAAACAATTGATTACAGTGATTATCTGAAAGTTGAAGATTGGTATTTGAATTTAACAATAGATAAAAATATTTCAAATATTATAAATAAGGCCAAAGAAGAACGTTCATTCGTAGAACGATTGCTATTCACGGAAGATAAAATTCCTTTCAAAATAAACGAGCCTCATATCAAACAGTTACATACAAACGGACTAATAAAAAGAGACGATGAAGGCTTTGTAACGTTTTGGGTTCCATTATACCAAAAAGCCGTCTATGATGCCTTTTATCCATACACAAACGGCGAAAAAAATGAAATCAGCATAACGCACATCCCGTCAGATTTTTATGAAAATAATAAATTTAATATATCTAAACTCATAGAAAATTATAAAAACTATGTGAAAAGGCGTGGTTTTAAGCCGTTTATGGAAAGAGATAAAAACGGTAACTATAAATCAATAAAAGAAAGTGCATTAATTTACAGTTTTGAGACGTTTATTACGGCAATTGTTCAAGAATTGAAAGGAAAAATATACAGAGAAGCAGATACCGGATTAGGAAAAAGTGATATGATTATAAATATTGACGGCGGGGAATATCTGATTGAAACAAAAGTATATTCAGGCGTAAGTAGATTTGAAGACGGAAAACAACAGCTTACTTATTACGCCGAAAGTCTGCAATTAGAAAAAGCTGTTTACCTTGTGTATATGGCAAAGCGAGCCAGAAAATCCGAAACACTAAAAGATAATAAAGAAAAAATAAATAACATTGAAATTTTGACATATTTAATAGAATACGACGAAACAAAATGGTAAAATAAGAAGCACGTAACATTGTTCTTAACGTAATTTTCTGTGTGGAATGTGTATCGTGTCATGTTTTTTGGAATACAAACAAAAACAATAATACATATGGTTATTGATTAACACTTAAGTTAGGTATGAGGAGTTAGTGTATGAAGGAAGATTATGCTTCAATTTGTTCTGTTCTTGAGGGAAATCCAGATTATTATTTTGTTAATGGAATTCCTCGCCAAAAGAGAATTTATTCATCGACTCAGGAACAAACAAAACAGACATTCGCTTTTAAATGGAAAAAAAGAGATACGTATGAGTCCGATGCTGTGTCTGATTCGGCAAGAACATGGCTTCAGGAACGCTATGCCATCCCTGGAGTTACATTTCAGGATTTGATAAAAGACAAAACCATACTTGATGCAGGATGTGGTTCTGGATTCAGCTCTTTGTTGCTTTTTGGAGATTCCCTTAATCAGTGTCGATATATTGGGGCGGATGTTTCCAGTGCTGTTGATGTAGCATCGCAAAGATTTGCAGAGCGAGGTATAAAAGGCGAATTTTTGCAGGTAGATTTGATGAATCTCCCTGAAGAACTTGGGAGTTTTGATATTATTTTTTCTGAAGGTGTTTTACATCATACAGATTCCACAGAAAAAGCCATCAGAACCTTGGCTAAAAGGATTCGGGGAGGGGGGTACTTTTTGTTTTATGTGTACAATAAAAAAGGCCCCATCAGAGAGTTCACAGATGATCTGATCAGAGAACGGCTTTCGGATTTGACCGACGAACAGACTTGGGAAAGGCTTATGCCTCTTTCTAAACTGGGGAAATTGCTTGGCGACTTGGAGATAGAAATTGATAAACTTGAAGAGATGAATCATGTCAATTTTGATTGGTATCGTCCGCAAAATTGTCATCGTCAAACTCCAGAGGAAGTACGTAGCTGGGTAGAGACGAGTGGTCTTGAAATTTGTAAAATGGATGTCCAGGAAGCAGGTATTACAGTTGTAGCAAGGAAACCGTAGAAAATGTGCGGTGTCATAGGTATCTTTAATCTTGACGGGAGGCCGGTGTCTCCCGTCATTCTCCGAAAAATGACTGATGTCATTGCCCACCGAGGGCCTGATGGAGAAGGTTTTTATATCGACAGTTTTCTGGGGCTTGGGCATCGACGACTGGCTGTTATTGACCTGTCTCCTGCTGGCCATCAGCCTATGACATCCCATTGCGGAAACTATTCCATTGTCTTTAACGGAGAGGTCTATAACTTTAAGGAACTCCGCAGCATTTTGGAAGTAAAGGGCCATTGTTTTGTCTCCAGGACAGATACGGAAGTGGCGCTTCATGCCTATATGGAATGGGGACCTTCCTGTGTTGAGAGATTTAACGGTATGTTTGCCTTTGTTCTCTGGGACAAAACACGACAGAGCCTTTTTCTTGCGCGAGATAGATACGGCATTAAAGCTTTATACTATTCCTTTCAAGGGAGTAAATTTCTCTTTGGTTCAGAGCAAAAGGCCATTCTTGCCCATGATATTGTTTCAAGAGAGATAGATCTTGAAGCCCTGCTGGAATATTTTACTTTCCAGAATATTTTCACAGATAAGACCTTGCTCAAGGGAATTAAGCTTTTTCCCGCCGCAAGCTGGGCATTGTTACCTTTGGGAAGCTGCGACAGGTCTCTGTCATTTCATACATATTGGGATTACGATTTTTCCGAGCCGGAGCCTCATGATATTCGCACCGAGGAAGAATATGCAGAAGAGCTGGATTTTCTCTTTCGCCAAGCCGTCAAACGGCAGCTTGTGAGTGATGTTGATGTGGGGGCCTATTTGAGCGGTGGTATGGATTCCGGTTCTATTACAGCGGTGGCCGCTCAAACCCTGCCCTATATGAAAAGTTTTACCTGCGGCTTTGATCTTAACTCGGCATCTGGCTTGGAACTTGGCTTTGACGAACGTGAAAAGGCCGAGTTTATGTCCTATCTCTTTAAGACGGAACATTATGAGATGGTTCTCAAGTCAGGAGATATGGAACGGGTTATGCCTCGTTTGGCCTGGCATTTGGAAGAACCGCGGGTAGGGCAGAGTTATCCCAATTTTTATGCGGCCCAGCTTGCTGCCAAGTTTGTTAAAGTTGTTCTTTCCGGGGCTGGTGGGGACGAACTTTTTGGCGGGTATCCGTGGCGGTATTATAGAGCGGTTTCCTGTACGAATTTCGATGAGTATATCGACCAGTACTATAGTTATTGGCAACGGTTAATTCCCAACTCCACACTCAAAAGCCTGTTTCGCCCTGTCTGGGATGAGGTTAAACATGTCTGGACAAGGGATATATTTAAATCGGTTTTTCAGAACCGCAATCAGACACCATGCTCTCCAGAAGAATATATTAATCATTCTCTTTATTTTGAGGCCAAAACCTTTCTTCACGGACTGCTTGTGGTGGAAGACAAACTCTCCAGCGCTCACGGTTTGGAAACCCGTGTTCCTTTTCTGGACAATGACCTTGTGGATTTTGCCATGAAATTGCCGGTTGGGATGAAACTGAATAATTTGCAGGATGTTGTTCGGATAAACGAAAACGAACCTGGTGGTAAACGAAATAAGTATTTTCAGAAAACAAATGATGGTAAAAATGTACTTCGCAAGGTTATGAGCCGCTATATTCCAGACCAGATAACCAGCGCAGAGAAGCAGGGGTTTTCTGCTCCTGATGCATCCTGGTTTAAGGGGGAAAGCATAGAGTATGTGCGTAGTCTTCTCAATAAAGATGAAGCAATGCTGTTTAAGTTTTTGGAACCAAGGGAAGTACACGCATTGCTCAGGGAGCATCTTGATGGAGTACAAAATAGACGACTTTGTATATGGTCTCTGTTAAGTGTTGAAAGTTTTATGCAGCAGGTGTTTGGATGAACCGGGTAGTTTTTATTGGTGCAAGTTGGCTCCAGTTTATGCTCGCCATGGTTATAATACAGGCTTCTGAACCCTGAAAATATACGAGGCCATATATGAGTAACAAAAAATCAGAGGAAGCGAGCTTACTCGAATTATTGGGTGGGGCCGATACTCAGCAGTTAAACCGGCTGTTTGATCTCTTGGAACAGTTGTGGCTAGAACGCAGACAGTATATCAATGAGCGCTGGAATCGAACGATGCCCTTTGCTGAATATATTGTGGACCGTTGGGAAAAGGCTAAACTACTCGGATTTGGAGAGGGAGCTTCAATTTATGATAGTTCCATGGTTTTTGGAGACGTGCAAGTTGGCAAAAAAACATGGATTGGTCCAAACGTAATACTTGATGGTTCAGGAGGTCTGTCCATAGGTAATAATTGTTCGATTTCAGCGGGTGTTCAAATATACAGTCATGATTCAGTCCAGTGGGCTAATTCGGGGGGAAAAGAGCCCTATGAGTATTCCAGAACCATGATTGGAAATAATTGTTATCTTGGCCCTAATGTAGTTGTAGCAAGGGGTGTTACTATTGGTGATTGTTGTGTTATTGGAGCTAATAGTTTGGTGCTAAAAAATATACCAGACAACTCAAAGGCATGGGGTACTCCATGCACTGTTCGATGACGAGTCATAAATAGTACATGCAGACAGCCGTAATATCAGATATATGCCCGAAGTATGCAGCCATTTGGAAGGACAGATGCTTCCTTACTTTTGACATTGACTGGGCGGATGACGCTATTTTGGAAGACACCATTGATTTGGCCGAGCAGGCGGATGTATGTGCAACATGGTTTATAACGCATGATACGCCACTTCTAGAGAGGCTTCGAGATAATCCGAAATTTGAGCTTGGTATTCATCCGAATTTTAATAATATCCTTGCCGGGAATCCTGACCCCGTCAATGGAACAAAAGCAGAGGAAACCATAGATAGACTTTTGGCTATAGTTCCTGAAGCAAAATCGGTACGTAGTCATTCCATGACACAAAGTTCTCTGCTTTGTTTGTTGTTTAGGGGTAAGGGGCTGTCTCACCATTGCAATCATTTTATCCCTCATCAGGCCGGGATAGAGCTTATGCCTTGGTCTCTATGGGATGGCTTGATTGATGTTCCTTTTTTTTGGGAGGATGATATCGCAGCGTTATATGACGAGGATTTTGGAGACGTCGGCAACCTTGTTCATCGTAGCGGCCTCAAGGTTTTTGATTTTCACCCAATTCATATATTTTTAAATACGGAAAGACTGGATCGATACGAGAAATCTCGACCTTACCACCGATCATCTAAAGAGCTTTTAATGTTTCGGAATAAAGGGAAGGGTGCGAGGACGGCTTTGAAGACGTTATTGAGGCTGTAAAATTATTCCATCAGGCTTGCTCAGGTTTTTATTTGAGACATAGAGAAACATTGCTTCTACAAGTAGTTATATAGTACAAAGCACCTTATGTTAAAACTTTGGTAACTTATGGAAATTTGGCTATGAAAAAATTACCTATCGGCATTCAGACCTTTCGTGAAATTCGTACGGATAATTATGCGTACGTGGACAAAACAGGTATAGCTGTGGATCTCGTAGATCGCTACAAATACGTATTTTTGTCCCGTCCCCGCCGTTTTGGTAAGAGCCTGTTTCTGGATACCCTGCACAATCTTTTTGAGGGTAACAAAGAATTATTTGACGGCCTTGCCGCTGAAAAGAGTTATGATTGGTCAAAGGGGTATCCGGTTATCCGTATTAGTTTTGCAGAAGGCAGCTTTCGTACCCCGGCATCTCTGCAGCGAAGTGTGATGAGTGCAGTAAGAAAAAATGCAAAACGTCTGGGCGTTTCTGTGGAAAGCCCTGAACCATCTCTTTGCTTTGCTCAGTTAATTGAAGAAGTCTCTGAAAAATACGACTCCCAGGTTGTTATTCTTGTTGACGAATACGACAAACCTATTCTGGATAATATTGATTCCCCGGATATGCGTCATGAAGCAAGAGATACGCTGCGGGATTTTTATTCCAGCATTAAAAGCAATGATGGATATATCCGTTTTGCCTTTTTGACCGGGGTGAGCAAATTTTCCAGGGTGTCTGTTTTTTCTGGTATCAATAATATTGAAGATATCTCCCTTGCCCCGGAATTTGCCACTATTTGCGGCTATACCCAGAGCGATTTGGAGACAGTGTTTGCCAAACATCTGGAAGGTACGGACATGGAGAAGGTCAAGGAATGGTACGATGGGTACTATTTCATGGGAGACCATGTTTATAATCCCTTTGACATCCTCTTGTTTTTACGCGGGAATCAGCAGTTTGAAAGTTATTGGTTTGAAAGTGGAACGCCAGCATTTCTGGTGAAGTTACTCGCGCAGCGGCATTTTTTTCTTCCTGAACTTACTAAGATAAAGGCGGGCAAGGAGCTGCTGTCCTCTTTTGATATAGAAAATATATCCCCCATTACGCTTTTGTTTCAGACAGGATATTTAACCATTAAAGATGTGCTACAGGTCGGAGATATTATCCAGTATTCCCTTGGTTTTCCCAATCTGGAGGTCTCTTCAGCCTTCACAAATTCCTTGCTGGATTGTTTTGCTCCTCCGGAAAGCAAATCTGACGTGCAAACAAAGGTGTATCTTGCCTTGAACAACGGCAATATGGAGCAGTTCAAAGCAGCGATTCATGCCCTGTTCGCGGCCGTCCCCTACCATAACTATTCCAGGAATGAGATTGCCCGCTACGAAGGCTTTTACGCTAGCGTTATATTTGCCTGGCTTGCTTCCTCGCATCTTGTTCTTAGCGTGGAAGACTGCACAAACAAGGGCCGTATTGATATGAGGGTAGAAACGGAGGACTTTATCTATCTGATTGAATTTAAGGTAGATATGCCGGGAGAAAAGGCACTCTCCCAGATGAAAACCAAAGGCTATGCAGAACAATATCAGACAAAAGGGAAAAAGATTACCCTGATCGGAATTGGCTTTTCCAGTGAAGAGAGGAACGTAACGGAGTTTGTGTGGGAGGATGGTCAGCAGAAGAGTTTGTAATGGGAGAGTTGCAACAACTTTTTCAGGTATTGTTGTTTTGTTCGATGTGAACTGGCTTGATTTGTGGACGAAATGTTTTTGGAGACACTCTATTGAAAATTTTGTTAGGGTTGTAAGTCTGTTTTAGGAATTTTTCATGGGCAAAAAGATTAAAGTAGTACCTTGGACAGAGATGGGGAAGGATGAGGCTGTTTGGGATTCCTTTGTGGAAGAGGCCAATGGGGGGAATATTTTCCACAAACTTTCCTTTTTGAAATATCATCAAGAAAAATTTCAAGCAAATGAATATCAACTTGTTTTTGTAAAAGGCGAAAGTATTTTTGGACTTATGCCTATGGCAATCTTTAAGGAAGCTGGAGTATTGGCAGCGCGTTCACCCTATGGAGCAAGTTATGGCGGGCCTATTTTTAGAAAAAAGCTGTCTTATTCTGAATCTATGGATGTTGTTGGTTCATTATTAAATTTTTTGTCGCTTGAAAAAATACATAAAATAACAATTACGTTGCCAATACCCCCTATATATAGGGAGTATTGTGATACGTTTACGCTTGCCCTCTATGAAAATAAATTTCGATGTGTAAATCAGGATATTTCAAGCATTGTTGCTCTTAGAAGAGATGTTCATGAGGTAGAAGAGAGATTTGACTCTCGTGCAAGAAATATGATCAGAAAGGCAGTGAAAAATGATGTTTCTATTATGCGCAATACTAGTTTAGATATCTTCTGGCCTGTTTTGTTAAAAACATTTGAAAAACATGGTACAGAACCAACACACTCTTTTGATGATGTCAAATGGCTCATGAGAATTTTCCCTGAACAAATTTATTGCAGTACAGCTATGTACAAGGGGAATCCCATTGCAGGGATTTGTTTTTTTGAGATGAACAGAAAAGTCAATTCAACATTCTATTTTGCAAACGATCCTCAATACCAGCATTTACAAGGATTAAGTTTTTTGATTTCCGATGCTATCAAATTTTCTACGTCTAAAGGTTATGCTTTCTTGGATTTTGGAACATCTTCTGTTAACATGCAGGGGAGAAGTAATATTTTTAAGTTCAAAGAGGGGTTTGGAGCGACTGGATGTTTTAGAAAAACGTTTGAGTGGGAAAAGTAAATGTTGTCCATAAAAATTATGCCAGGTGATCTTGCGAATAATTTTGAAAAAATGGACAGTCCGCAAGGATCATTTAAGAAGAAAATATTTCCTCAAGAAGATCGTATAACCTTCTTGGGTAGCGGGAAAGATTGCATCCATGCTGTGGCGAAATATCTCAATTTGTCAAGGAGTGATGAAGTTTTTATAACGACTACTACAGATTCTCCTTTTGTTTCAAGCTGTGTAACATGTACTTTGTTTAATTATTGCAAAGTATCCAGAGTTTTTACGGAAAAAACGAAGCTGATTTATATAATCCACGAATTCGGATTTCCCAATCCTAGGCTGCTTGATTTGATTGAATTGGGTAAGCAAAAGGGTATTCCTGTTTTTGAAGATTCGGCTCATTCTTTTGATACTCTATACAACGGTCTGATGGTGGGTACTCTTGGTGATTTTGGTATGTATTCGATGCCAAAAAGTTTTCCTGTTAAACGGGGGGGAGTTTTATATTTTAAGAAAAATCAATCTCTTTTTCATCAAAGAGAGAACGAATTTTCGGAGATACGAGAGATATTTTTTAACTCTTCAAAATATTTGGAAGCGTTGACGCAACGACGTAGATTAATATACCGAAAATATAAGGATGCCTTTTCTGAAGAAGAAATATTTCGTTTTACAGGTTCAGAAGCACCTTTTATTTTTGCTTTTAAATCATCTGCTGCAAAAATTATATATCAAGAACTTGATCAACCCCATTCCGGTGTTGAATTAGTACGTACTCACAATAAGGATTGGGTTGCTTTGCCAACAAATCCTTTCTTGGATGATAAATCTGTTTACTCTTTGATTGATAAAATTTATCAATATCTATAATGGTTTAAATACAGATTTCAAAAGAATTGAGGTTGTTTTTTTTAGGGGAGCATTATATGAATCTAATTGAAATTATGAACGATATACTTTCTAAGGAAAGAAAGCTGGATGTCTATTCTTCACTTGAAGGAGATATTTCAGAGTTACCTTGCATTTTTATTATAGGTCTTCCCCGTTCTGGAACTACTTTTTTGTCTCAAATCCTTAGCTGTTATTGTGAGTTAGGGTATATTGATAATATTATTGCCCGATTTTGGAAATGTCCTGCTTTGGGGATAGCTCTTTCTCAGGAAATTTTGGGAAGCAATAGGCACACTGAGATAAACTTTACTTCAGATTTGGGGAGAACGGAAGGTGCTGCTGGGCCTCATGAATTTGGATATTTTTGGACTCATTGGTTTGGCTTTCGTGACGATTTATCTCATTGCCTTAACTCTAGTCAAAAGAGCTTGGTAGATAAAAAGGGTTTGTTTGAAACATTATGTCTGATAACAATTTTTTGGAATAAGGCTGTTTTGTTTAAAAATCTTACATGTGGTCTGCAAGCAGATTTTTTGTCAGAAATGTATCCAAAAAGCTTTTTTATTTATCTTGATAGAAATTTATATGATACTGGGGGTTCCATACTCTTAGCACGTAAACAGTATATGGGGTCTGTTTTGAAGTGGTGGGCTCTTAGACCTTCAACATGGCCTTTTAGTGAGGAGATACAAAAAAATCCCGCAATGAGCGTGGCAAAACAAATGATTGATTGTAAGAGTGATATTGAAAGGGCATTAGCCAAGGTTTCTTCAGATAGAATTCAAAGAATTACTTATGAAGAACTTATCGAAGACCCTAAAAAAATTATTGATGAAATTTGTGATGCTATAAAAAACGCTTTTGGATATTCTATTGCTGTCGGGAATTATACTCCTCCTCCAATAATAAAGGAAGAGGGTATTTCAGAGATTTCTAAGGATTTGCTTAAAAACCTTGAATTATCATTAGACGAATTAATGCCGTAGGATAATCTGTAATTGTATGTATTCACATGATGGCTATAGAAATTATTGTAACGGTATGTAACTATATGTAATGTTGGTTTGTTATGTAAAGAAAAGAGGTTGAGTATAAAAATGTCAGAAATTAAAAAGAAGCGTATATTTCATGGCCCTGCAACAATTGGCGGGATAGCTTGGTATCTTGCTCATTGGCAGAGAAAAAAGGGGATTTTGAGTGATTGTATTGTGTATGGAGACTATGGTTTTCGGCAATTACATCATATTAAACTTAATATAAGGGACCATGGATTTTTGCGAAGACAATTAGTAAGAATCTTTTTATGTTTTTTTTGTATTGTTCATTATGATATTTTTCATTTTTATTTTGCAGAAACTTTGCTTCCCTTTAATCTGGATCTTCCTCTTTTAAAATTGTTTCGAAAAAAAATAGTTATGACTTATTGCGGTAGTGAAATACGTTTGATTAAAGTTGAGGAAAAAAGAAATCGTTATGCACATCTTTTACGTATAAGCAGAGATCATCCGCGTTTTGATCAACGTAAAATCTTTAAGATGCGCTGGCACAATCTTTGGGTGGATAGATTTATAGCGGTTCGTAATCTCTACGCTTTTGCTCAAACAGTTATTCCAAAAGAAAAAATAAAAAGTCGGCCATGGCTCAATCTTGGAGTTGATCTTGCAAAAATACCTCTCGAAGAGGATGTAACAACTAATGTCATTCCTGAAATAATTCATGCTCCATCAGAGAAAGGGATAAAAGGTACTGTTTATGTGACCAAAGCAATTGAAGAATTGAAAAAGCGTGATCTGAAATTTAAGTATCGTACACTACATGGTGTGCCAAATAATCAGGTACAAGAAATTATTCAGAATGCGGATATTGTCGTCGATCAATTCCTGCTCGGTGGTATTGGAACATTAGCTTTTGAGGGTATGGGAATGGGCAAGCCCGTGGTTGGATATGTGCTTGAGAGCGTTATCGAAGAACATATGCCAGATTGTCCTATGTTCAATGCAAATATTGATAACCTTGCTGATCGTTTGGAAACATTAATTCGAGATCCTGAGCTTCGTTTAGAGTTAGGGCGTAAGGGGATTAGGTTCTGTGCCAAGAACTTGGATTATGAAACAGTCCAGAAGGAAATGCTTACTATATATGAGGAACTTTTTGCATGAAAGAAACTCAAGAAGTCTTGTCCTCTAAGCTTGAAGACTGGCCACCATTGACGTCTGCATATCGACGTTTGTTTGATGAATTGGCATCGGGTCTTTATGAGGTGCGTAGTGTTTATGAACATTATTGCCTTAAAGGTGGAGTTCCTGATAAGAAAAAACCTACCATTGTTCTTCGTATAGATGTGGATAGCGCATTCCATTTGTCATGGCCTCTTGCGTTGCACTTGAGAAAACGCAATCTTTCGGCGACTCATTATTTTCTTACAAGGCCAAAACGCTATTATAATATATGGTGTAGTTCTATCCCTGCAAAAATTCATGCCTTGGGGCAGGAAGTTGGTCTGCATACGGATCATTACTATGAACAACTTGCCTTTGGTCTTGATGGTTTATCTGAACTTAAGGCTGATATTCAAAAACTTTCTGAATTAATAGGAGAGCCTATTAAGGGAATGGTTTATCATGGACACCCCGCTATAGATGCTTTGGGCGTTACAAATTGGGATTTATCAAAGGAAATACCTTCTTCTGAATTGGATTTGGAATACCATGATGGCCTTTGTTCCTGCTATATTCAACCGGGGAACATGCAGTGGGCTCCCAAGTGTGATGCAAGGATATCAGATTTTATGGGAATCTCTTACTCTTGGGGATGGAACTATTTGCCGCGATATCCTGTGCAACAACTTAAAAAATATGCAAAGCCCAATTCTGCGTTTCACATTGCATTTCATACTAAGAATCCTTTTATGTATTGGTTGAAGTGGCCTGATTGTTATGATGAAACTCCTGTCCCTAAAGAATCTTTATACACCTTCCAAAAGAAAAAAAGTATAATTTGTTATAATTTATTTAAGGGTAGTCTCGTTTCAAGCTTACCTGATACATGGCGTTGTAGGATCAAAAAAATGATTGGGAGGAATTGATAATGCTTATAAAAATTGTTCGTGTTTTTTTACGTTTTTTGGTAGTAGATATCCCTTGTCTGGTACTTTTTGTTTTGAGTTTTCCATTTTCATTTATATGGCGCAAGACAACGGGTAAGCGACATTGGGATACGTCGTGGGAATATGGGAGAGAATTAATTTATGCACAGGGTATTTCTTATTGGAAAGAATTGTTGCTTGATTTTCGTTTAAGTCTTGAAGGTAAAAGTGTTCTTGAGGTTGGATCTGGTAATGGGCAATGGCTTATAGCCTGTGATGAGCTGGGGGCTGATAAGGTCGTGGGTGTTGAACCAAATGATGCTGTTCGGGAATACTCGCTGGATCGTTTGAAGGAATATGGTAAAGCTGATCGTATTGCAGTCCATAATGCTTCTGCTGAATTGCTTCCCTTTGAAGACGAATCTTTTGATTGTCTGTTGTGTATGGGAGTTTTCATGTTCACCCAACAAAAAAAGGCATTGCAGGAATTCAGTCGAGTTCTTCGACCTGGAGGGCAGCTTTTATTTACTGTAAATGGTCTAGGCTATTTTTTGATGAATATTAAGCGTGGAGTCCTTTTTAGCCAGTTTAATGAAGTGCGTTATGGCCTTGTAGGATTTTTTTATACTCTTTTAAAGTGGATTTTTGGTTTTCAATATTCTACTACTGCCGTTAATGTCGCTGAGATGAAAAAAATGTTGGAAACCTACGGCTTTAATTTGGAACGGGTATGGCTCCATCTTAATCTAGAATTTTATCCCATGGAACATTTTGGTTTCCCAACAAACTATGCTTTTCGTGCAGTAAAAAATAAATAGCATAATGTTATCATTGTCTTTTTTTGCTCATCCTCGAACAAAAAACGTTATTTGTTTTATGCTCCCTACATATATAGGAGCAATGCTCTCACTCATTACATTTCCCTTGATAGCCTCCAGGCTAGGTGTTTCCGGTTTTGGGCAGCTGGATTTATTTCTTTTGTTTGGTGTTATCCTGAGTTTTTCTTTGCAAATTGGTTGGGGAAGTGCTCATAATAGGTATTATTTTGAAGAAGATATTTCCGGTATTAACTTGGTGCGAACCTTAATGTGGTTTCGTATCTTTATTTCGATAATTATTATATTTTTAACCTGGTTGTTACAAAAAAACCTCTTGCAATGGCTCGGAGTTTCTGAAGATGCCGTTGTTATGATTTGGACTGTTGTAGGAACATTTATTTGCACTGATTTTTCCGAATTTCATCTGTTACGTTACAGGATGCTTGGGAAAGGCTTTTGTTATATGGTGATGGCGTTGTCCAGGTCATTGCTTTATGCCTTGTCCCTTCTTGTGGTGCTGTATTTTTTTGCCTTAACTCCTGCACGTGTCCTTGCCTGCTCCCTTTTTTCGGTAGCATTACCTCTTTTTGTTGCATGGATACTTGATCATGATTGGATGTTTAATGCCCGATTTGAGTGGAGTATTCTTAAACGAACATTATGTTTTGGCGCTCCCCTGGTTGTCGCAGGCCTGGCAGTTCTAGGGCTCCGAACGACCGACAGGGCGATGCTGAATAGCCTGATTGCTGACCCCAAATGGTCTCTAGTCCTTTTGGGGTACTATGCATTTGCTTTAAGGCTGGTGTCTATAAGCAATCTGGCAACGGGCGGTTTTTCTGTTCTCTGGGGGCCCTATGTTATGAAAACATATCGAGAGGTTTCAGCACCTTTACGTTATAAATATATATATTCAACCTATCTATTGATTATCACCGTATTAAATTTTTGTATTATAGGCGGGTCTGTTTGTTTTGTCCCTATGTTTTTCCCTCAATATGTTCCTGCTCTCCCTTTGGTATCAATCCTTCTTGCTTCCAATCTGGCATATGCTCTTGGGGATTATTTTTGTGTGGGAATCGGAATAAAAGAAAAAACATGGATACGAACAGTTGCTGGAATTGGAACAGTTGCAGTTAATATCGTTCTTAATTTTTTTCTTATACGACATTTTGATGCAATGGGTGCAGCGATATCAACGCTTGTATCGACTCTTTTTTATACAGGATTTCTTATGTGGACATCGCATAGGCTATTATATCCTGTGCAGTATCCATTTGTAACGACTATATTTATAATATTTCTGACAGTTGCGACAGTTTTATATTCTTTTATTTCTCCTTTTCTTCTTTTTGTTGGGTTATTCTTTGTTGTCTCTTTATTCATTTTTATTTTGAGAAAAGATGTCAAAGGGGTTTATGATATTTTTTATGGAAGTTAAGGGGAATATTTTCTAACATTAAGAAAAAAATCAAACAGACCATGTGTGGAATCTCAGGAATATTGAACGTAAACGGAATAGCCTCTCACCAGGCACAACCTCTTGTCAACATGACCCATGCAATGACTTCAAGAGGGCCTGATGATGAGGGATATTTGCTTGTTGGAGAGAATGTGGATTGCAGGTGCTTTTCGGGCGATGATACACCGTCAGCCAAGAATTATAAGGGCCTTCCTTTTTTCCCGGACACTCATATTGCCACAGCTCTCTCGCTACCATCCATTTTGGGCCTTGGGCATCGGCGTTTGTCTATTCTGGATTTAAGTCCAGGTGGTCATCAGCCTATGTGTACAAGGGATGGCCGTTACTGGATTGTTTTCAACGGAGAGATATATAATTTTAAGGAATTGGCCCAGCAAATCAGGAGCCATACAATTGATTATTATGGCCGTAGCGATACGGAAATTTTATTGAATGCCTACGCTATCCTCGGAAAAAAATGTCTTGATTATCTTAATGGAGATTTTGCCTTTGCCATTTGGGACAACAAAAAACGAAAACTTTTTTGTGCCAGAGACAGAGTGGGTATCAAACCCTTCTATTATACTATCCAAAACAATCAATTTATTTTTGCTTCAGATATAAAAACGATTATTGCTTCCGGTTTATATACGCCTTCACCAGACCCTGAAGGTCTTTATCTTGCTATGGCCTTTGGTATTGCACCGAGACCTCTTACGGCCTTTAAGGACGTGAAGGCTTTGGAGCAGGGTACATGGCTTGAAATAGATGTTACTGGCACTCTTACCAAAGGTCGATATTGGGATATTCCTATTGGCACGCAAGACGATACTATGACCGAAGATGAGGCAGCCGAATTGCTTGAGCATGAATTACAGAAAGCAACCCGTCTTCGACTTGTGGCAGACGTGTATGTAGGAACTTTTATGAGCGGGGGGATTGATTCTACAACGATTTCTGCTATGGCATCTCGTTATCACCAGGGGATCAAAGCCTTCACCTTGGCATATGAAAATAATGCACCGGAAATGGACGAGACCCTTCAGGCCATTGCAACCGCAAAGATGAATCCCATTGAGCATATTGTTCATACGGTCAACCCGGATGACTCCTTACAGTATTTGAAGCAATGGATTGAAGGGTATGAGGAACCCTTTGATGGTCTGGCAGCCAACTATGTCATTTCTCAATTAGTGCGGGATAATAATGTTACTGTTGTTCTGAACGGACTTGGCGGGGATGAGTTGTTTGCTGGGTATGGCTATTATCGTTTTGCCAGTCTGTGGCCTTGGGTAAAAATGATACGACCATTAACCTGTATGAGTGCTTTTGGGAGAGATTCCAAAATCGGCAGGATCATTGGATTGGGGTTGCTTCGGTCTCCAGCAGAGTTCCATACATACCTTTTTTCAAAGTCGTCAGATGCCTATCGACAATCATTATTTCCGAATGTTAGTTTTTCAAAAAAATATACCATATCAAGGCTGCAACAGCTTTATGCACATGAGAAAGTTTTTGATGATCCTATAGGAGCCATGAGCTATATGGACCTTATGAATTATATTGGTAATCATCATGTTCATCGAGTGGACCAATTTACCATGGCCCATTCCATTGAAGGGAGATTTCCGTTTCTGGATCATCATGTTATTGATGCTGCATTCAAAATACCAAGCAAATATAAAATTAAATCAGGATTGCAAAAATATATCCTTCGGAAAATTGCTCAAAAATATATCCATTCATCTTGTCTTTCAATGAAGAAAAAAGGTTTTGGTTTGCCACATCGCAAGTGGATGCAAGGTCCCTTAAAAAAACTTGTTAAGGATAAGATTGAAAAACTTAAAGAACGTAGGATTATTTGTCCTCAAACTGTTGTAAAAATGTATAAAAAATACATGAATCAAAAGATAATATATACAAAAATATGGCATTTGGTCGCACTTGAACTGTGGTTTGAACGGTTTATTGATCAGGACGAAAATTTTTTACATTCTTATATAAATGATTTTTAACGTTAAATTTTTATGAACAAGTACTTAAATCCTAAAAAATACTTGGAATTTGGCTTGGATACGTCCCTTGCCTTGTTGTCGCCTTGCATAACAATTTTAGAAAGGAAAGCAATAGAAGATTATGGACATAAAACGTTACAACATCAGCCCATTTTTATTGTCGGTGCTCCACGTACAGGTTCTACTATTTTATATCAGTCTTTAACAAATTTATATAACGTATTGTATATTGATAATTTAGTATGTCGCTTGAATAAGAATATTTTTTTGGGATTTTGGTTAAGTGCTAAACTCTTCAGGCAGAAACCTCACAATAATTATCTCGCTATTCATGGGGATACCTTGAAATATGGCTTTCATGCTCCAAGTGAGTGTGGAGAATTTTGGTATAGATGGTTGCCAAGAGATCATCATTTTATCGACTATCATGAAATCACTGATAAAATGGTTGAAGCGATAAGGCTTGAAATATCTGCATTGATCAATTACTGGGATAAACCAATTTTATTTAAAAATCTTAATGCGGGACAGCGTATAAGATTACTCGTAAAAGCATTCCCGCAGGCCAGGTTTATCTATATAAAAAGAAATCCCTATTATACTGTTCAGTCGATACTAAATGCCAGGAAGGCATGTGGAATTTCCAAGGATAAAATATGGAGTATAAAGCCAAAAAGATATCTTGAAATTGAAAAACTTGATGAAATCTCGATGGTTTGTGAACAGGTATATTCCCTTCAAAAGCAAATTGAAGAAGATTCTCAACTCTGTGTACCACAGCATTTTTTTACAATTACTTATGAACAAATGATAGCAAACGGGTCAAAAATGCTTCATGATCTCGCACATAAATGTGGGATCACTATGCGAAAAAATGACGCTATTTTTCCTGATTTCATAGATGATAATAAAAACACACTATCTGACGAGCTAAAGAAAAAAGTTGAAGCGTGTTTATTGAATTATGAATGGTAAAATATGTCTGCGTTCTATGTTCATATGTGTACATCGTAATCGTTAGGTATGAGCTATCTCGTATTCCCAAATTGGAGACCGAGGAGAGACCTCCTGCCATGAAAAGACTACCCATTGGTATCCAAACCTTTCGTGAGATCAGGCAGAACAACTATGCCTATGTGGATAAAACAGGCATGGCTGTGGATCTTATTAACCGCTACAAATATGCCTTTTTGTCTCGGCCCAGGCGTTTTGGTAAAAGTTTGTTTCTGGACACCTTGCATAATTTGTTTGAGGGCAAGAAGGAATTGTTTGAAAGTCTTCTTGCTGAAAAAACTCATGATTGGTCAAAGACATATCCCGTTGTCCGTATTTCTTTTTCTGAGGGCAGTTTTCGTAAACAGGAGTCTTTGTATCGAAGCATCATGAATGCAGTACAGAAAAACGAAAAACGCTTGGGTATTTCCGGAGAAAGCCCGGAACCATCCCTTCGTTTCGCCCAACTTATTGAGGAAGTTTCTGAAAAATATGACTCTCAGGTTGTCATTCTCATTGACGAATACGACAAACCTATTCTGGACAATATTGATTCCCCGGAAATGCGTCGGGAAGCAAAAGATACTCTGCGAGATTTTTATTCCAGCATTAAAAGCAATGATGAATATATTCGTTTTGCCTTTTTGACTGGAGTAACCAAATTTTCTAAAGTATCTGTTTTTTCTGGTATTAATAATATTATTGTGGATATTAGTCTCGAAGAACCGTATGGAGGTATTTGCGGGTACACTCAGCATGATCTTGAAACCGTGTTTGCAAAGCACCTTGAAGATGCAAATATGGAGAAGGTCAAGAAGTGGTATAATGGTTATCATTTTATGGGCGAACATGTTTATAACCCCTTTGATATTCTGCTGTTTATCTCCAAAGGAAAAATTTTCAAGAATTATTGGTTTGAGACAGGTACACCGTCTTTTCTTATCAAGTTGCTTGGGCAGAAACATTTTTTCCTGCCACAATTATCCAGCTTAAAGGCTGGTGACGAGTTGCTCTCCTCCTTTGATATTGACAATATCTCTCCCATCACACTGTTGTTTCAGTCCGGTTATCTGACAATTAAAGACGTGTCGCAAGAAGGGGATATGACCGAGTACACCTTGGGCTTTCCCAATTTGGAAGTTTCCAGGGCCTTTACAACCTCTTTGCTGGATATTTTTGCATCATCAGAAGGCAGATTTGAGGTGAGAAAAAATCTGGCTCATGCCTTGGATACAGGCGATATGGAGCAATTCAAAACAGCCATCCATGCTCTGTTTGCGGCCATTCCCTACCATAACTATTCCAACAATGATCTTGCCGGCTACGAAGGCTTTTATGCCAGCGTGATATTTGCCTGGCTTACTTCCTGCCAGCCTTTTCTTGCTGTGGAAGACTGTACCAACAAAGGCCGGATTGATATGAGGGTAGAGGCAGGTGGAACCATCTATCTGATTGAATTCAAAGTAGATATGCCAGGTGAAGCAGCCCTTGAACAGATAAAGGCCAAGGGTTATGCAGAAAAATATCAGGCAAAAGGCAAAAAGATTGTTCTCATTGGTATTGGGTTTTCCAGTCAGGAAAAGAATGTGACTGAGTTTGTGTGGGAAGAAGGGGGTTTTTAGGTTTTAGGTTTTAGGTGGGTGGGGTGCTTGAGGGGGCTACTTCAGTTTCCTGCTTTGTTTTGATTTGAGGCGGGGGTGAATTTGTGGGATATGAATCGTTTGGGAATCTTGAGGTTTGGAAAAGGGCCTGCAAAATAGCTGTCACAATGTATGAAGTACTTCGTGAATTTCGGGATTATGGTTAAGGATCAAATGACTCGTGCGGCTGTTTCCATTGCATCAAACATTGCAGAAGGCGCTGAACGGCATCGTCGTAAGGAATGTATACGATTTTTTCATAACACCTAAAACCCAAAACCGTTTTTCCCATGACCAATAAACAAAAATACCGCCAATTTTGCCAAAAAGAACCCCCCATCCCGCTTTTTTCTAAAGACTGGTGGCTGGATGCTGTCTGCGGAGACGAGAACTGGGACGTTGTGATAGTAGAAAAAGGAGGAATTGTTGTTGGTTCATTGCCATATTATCTTACAAGGACAAAGGGATTTTTAGCAATCCTTATGCCTAACATTACACAAACAATGGGCGTTTACATAAAATATCCCAAAGGACAGAAATATTATAAACGCTTGTCCTGGGAAAAAACTGTCATGACAGAGCTTATTAGTGGCTTGCCTTCATTTGATATTTTTGTACAGAATTTTGATAGAAGAGTAACAAACTGGCTCCCTTTTTTTTGGTCAGGGTTCCAGCAAACAGTTCGTTATACGTACGTTATAGAGAATATAGCAATTGAAGATTTAGAGAAAAATTTTGAAACAGATATAAGAAGAAGAAGAAGAAGAGCGCACGAAAATGGAGTAGAAGTTGTTGAAAGTGATGATATTGAGAAGTTTTACGAATTGAATGTGATGACCTTTGAAAGACAACAAAGAAAGGTTCCATATAGCCTTGATTTTATAAAAAAATTATATAAAGCTTGTAAGCAAAAAAATGCGGTAAGGATCTATTTTGCAAAATTGGGTGAGGATATTATTGCTGCGAGTTTTTTAGTCAGCGATGATAACACGGTATATTATCTTATGGGAGGAATAGACCCTGATTTTAAAAGTTTGGGAGGTATGGATATCGTTCAGTTTGAAGGGATAAAATATGCCCTTAAAAATAACAAATCCTTTGATTTTGAGGGCAGTATGATAGAAAGCATTGAGAAATATTTCAGAAGTTTTGGAGCAATTCAAAAACCATATTTTCAAATATCAAAAACAAATTCAAAGCTCCTGAAAACAGCATATTTCATTAAAGATATAATGAAATAACAGACTGATTATTCAAGATTCTCTTATGATAAAGCGTAACCCAAGATGCAATAGAACTCTATGCTAACCATTACCTGCTCTGCCAATTACCAGCCCGAACGCAAATATATTTGTCATGTTCTCTTCCATGAGTTTTTGGGATTGGAATATAATCTTACCTTTTACGAGGAACCTTTTTGGACTATTCAAGGGACAAATGGAAAGTCATTGATTCTTCCTGACTGTCTTTTTCAGGTTGCTTTGGAAGATTGGTTAACAGAGAAGTCTCTCCCATCTGAACCTCTATCGTTTTGGGATATTAATCGAGAACAAATAGATTGTTCCTTAATAGATGACCTTGTTCCTTTGCTTTATGGTGATTTGGAATTTAGTGAACAATATGCTGCCGCAGTGGAAAACAAGAGTGAGAAAGAGATAGTTATTCCCCTTGATATTTTCGGTTCAGCATTTTTTATGCTTACCCGCTATGAAGAAATGGTCAAGCCTGACCGGGATGCATATGATCGTTTCCCTGCCTCAGCATCTCATGCTTTTCAAAACGGCTATCTTCACCGTCCTGTAGTCAATGAAATGGTGGAGATTCTCTGGAGCTGTTTATTGCCTCTGGCGCCAAGATTAGAGAGAAAAAAAAGACAGTTTCGGATGAAACTTACGCATGATGTGGATCGACCGTTTAAGTATCGTTTTATTCCTTGCAGCAAAATATTCAGAAATATATGTGGTGACCTGCTTGTAAGAAGAAATTTGTCACTTGGTTTTGACAGAGGGCGTGATTGGTTTTGTGTGCAAAAAGGAAATTTTGATAAAGATCCCTATTATACGTTTAATTTAATGATGGATTTGGGTGAAAAGAGAGGGGTTAGTAATGATTTTTTCTTTCTTGCTAGTGAAGATTATAACTCTGAGGGAATCTACAATATAGACTGGCCGGAACTTACGGAGCTCATGAAGTTGATAAACTCCAGAGGACATACTATAGGGTATCATGGTAGTTATTTTACATATAATAATCCATCGAAAATAATATCAGAGGTTAATCATTTAAGGCAAAGACTTGAAGAACTTGGTATTCAAGACGATATCCGAGGAGGGCGCCAGCATTATTTGCGGTGGAAAGGGCCACTGACATGGCGTGGATATCAGCAAGCTGGGTTGAACTACGACTCCAGTCTTTCTTATGCCGATCATGCTGGATTTCGATGCGGGGTATGTTATCCATTTCCTGTTTTTGATCTTGAGGCACGAGTTCTTCTTGGTTTGTTTGAAGTTCCCTTGATTATGATGGAATGCTCTCTCCTCAGTGATATATATATGGGGCTGTCATATGAGGAGGCGTACAAATATTCTGTTAAACTAAAAGAAGAAGTTCGGAAATACAAAGGGGGTTTCTGTTTGTTATGGCATAATTCTGAGCTGTGTGATGAAGAAGTAATACGACTGTACGATTCCATATTGGCCGCCTGATTTTCTGTGGGAAGAGAAGTCGCGTCTTGTCTGTTTAACTCCGCGTCTAAGGAGTGTGATAGAAGAGAACACACGATCAAAACATAAAGCTGGGAATCTGTTATGTTGTGGTGAAGAAAGTGTTGTCGACGATTCTTAGAATCATAATTTATCAAGTGTTTTTAAGGAGAAATAAAAGTGTTTAAAATTTTACATTTGAGTGATACTGATATTAATTCAGATTCTAGAATCCTAAAAGAGATGAATTCTTTGGCTAACTCCAATTTGAGGTATAAAGTATCAGGTATTGGAGTACATTCGAGCGAAATAAGATCTAAAGGAAATGAAAGAAATAATTTAGATATATTTACTTTGAAGATTAAATCTATTTATCTTAAAGACTTGCCTAAAATTATTAGGTGTTTGATGTTTGGTGTTGAGATTGTTTGGAAAATGTTTTTCAAGTCAATACATATAAAAGCTGATATTTTACACTGTAATGATATAATTGTTTTGCCTGTGGGTGTTTTGGTTAAAATTTTTACAGGTACTAAATTGATATATGATGCGCATGAATTAGAATCCAATAGGAATGGAATGCAGGGTATGCTTGGTAAGTTTTTTTTAGTTATTGAGAAATTATCATGGAGGTTTGTTGATGAGTTAATCACTGTAAGCCCGTCGATTGAAAAATGGTACCAGAAAAATATAGGAGAGAAATCTTCTACAATTATTTTAAATTCTCCTGTATTAAAAGAATATAATGATGTTTATGATAAAAAATATTTAAGAGATTGTTTCAATATTTCAAAAGATTCAAAAATTTTTTTATATGTTGGTGGATTTACGGTTGGTAGAGGGATAGAATATTTGATCGAAGTTTTTAAAAAAAATGATATAAAATCAAGTTTGGTCTTTTTAGGCTATGGAAAGATGAGAGATCAGTTAAAAAAAATAAGCGAAGAGTATGAAAATATTTATGTACATGATGCAGTGCCTCATGAGGAAGTCATATCTGTTGTGCAAGGAGCAGATATTGGACTATGTTTGATCCAAAATGTTTCTCTGAGTTATTATTATTGTTTGCCGAATAAATTATTTGAGTATGCTTTTGCAGGGGTACCAGTGTTGGCTTCAGATTTTCCTGATATAACAGAGATTGTTTCTACATATCACTTGGGGATGTGTACCCCAAATAAACCTGATAATATATACGATATGGTTAAAAAAATTGAAAACATGGATGTTCTTCCCCAGATAGATACCTCCTTGTTGTATGATTTAAGTTGGAACGCTCAGGAAGAAAAGCTGATTTCCTTGTATGCAAGGGTTGTCGATAAGATAGTAGAGGGTGAGTAAATGTGTGGTATTTTTGGACAGGTATCTGGTAAATGCATCAATAAGGAGAATCTTTGTAAATTAGTTGTACATTCAAAACAAAGAGGTGCTGATTCCAGTGGATTGATATATTACGATTCTTCGCTGTATAATATAGCGAGAGCAGACTATAGTATTGAAAAGCTGCTCAATAAAATAAAACCATACAATTCGAATGTGGTTTTGGGGCACAGTAGGCTTATTACGAATGGCCTTACTGATAATCAACCGGTCGTTAGGGATCATATCTGTGCAGTACATAACGGGATTATCGTTAATGAAAAAGATATATGGGATGACCTTACACTGGAGAGACGTTTGAGGATAGATTCTGAGGCGATTGTTGCTATCGCAAAAGAGCATTTCAATAATAATGGTAAACTTGAAGATGTCTCTGAAAGAGTATTGTCTTTATGTAAAGGTATCGTATCTTGTGCTTTAGTTATCCCTCAAAAAGGTAAAATTATCTTATTTTCTAATAATGGTAGTTTATATGTAGGACGAATAGATGAAGATATATACTTTGCATCGGAGAGGTATGCATTAAGTGAAATTCGGTGTGTCGATATAAGACAGATAAAAAAAGATCAATGTATTATAAATATTCCTAAAACAGAGAAAGATTTTTACATTAGAGATGACTCTTTTAGAAAAGAAAACCTCATTCCTGAATTCAGCTATAATAAGCAGGAAGAACGAATATTAGAGTTTGATGGGCACAATATAAAAAGGTGTTCCAAATGTATACTTCCTGAAACTATGCCTTTTATAAAGTTTGATAGCGATGGCGTTTGTAACTATTGCCATAACTATAAAACGAGGAACAGCCCCAAATCTAAAGAAGATTTGTTTTCAATAGTAGAATCTTATAGACGAAAGAATGATGAATTGGATTGTATAGTTCCTTTTTCGGGGGGAAGGGATAGTTCTTATGCTTTGCACTTGATTGTAAATGAACTTAAGATGAAACCTGTAACCTTATACGTATGATTGGGGCATGGTTACGGATCTGGGAAGAAGAAATATTAGTCGAATGTGTGCTGAGTTAGGTGTAGAAAATATTATTGTTGCCGCAGATATTTCGCAAAAAAGAAAAAATATCAAAATGAATCTGAAAGCATGGCTTAAATCGCCACATTTAGGAATGATGGCGATGCTTACAGCGGGGGATAAACATTTTTTCAGGTATGTGGAAAGCATAAAGAAGCAGACAGGAATAGACCTTAATTTGTGGGGTGTGAACCCCTTGGAAGTTACACATTTCAAAGCCGGTTTTCTGGGGATTCCGCCTGATTTTGAGGAAGAGAAAGTCTATAGCCATGGTATTATGAAGCAGTTACGTTATCACTATAAAAGGTTTGGGGCGATGTGTGAAAGTCCTGGTTACTTTAATAGCTCGATCTGGGATACTCTTTCAGGCGAATACTATAGAAGCTTCAGAAAAAAGAAAGATTATTTCCATATTTTTGACTATTGGAGATGGGATGAAGAAATTATAAATGATACTTTAATTAACGGTTACAACTGGGAAACTGCTATGGATACTCATGCAACGTGGCGTATCGGGGATGGGACGGCAGCTTTTTATAATTATGTCTATTATACAGTTGCTGGCTTTACAGAGCATGATACTTTTAGAAGTAATCAGATACGGGAAGGTCAGATAACGAGAGAAAGAGCTTTGGAACTGGTTAAGGATGAAAACAGACCAAGGTACCAAAATATTCAATGGTATATGGATACTTTAGGTTTGGATTTTAGAGAAGTCATTAGTATTGTAAATGCTATTCCGAAATTATACACACACTAAAGAATATATTGAAGTTGTGGTCTATTGTATTTATGGTTTTTTGGTAAAAAACTATTGGCTGTGGGATAGGTTAGTCATATGATTGATCTCAGTAGAAAAGAAAAATATCCGAGTTGCTTGTTTGAGTGATCCTTCAAAAGAACTCCATACCTACCCCCAAAAGATATTAATATGAAAATTGCAACAATCATAGGGGCAGGGCTTCAATTCATCAAGGCAAGCACAGTTTCACGCCGTATTGTGTTGACAAGAGATTCTGATTCATGCCGAACAGCATTTTGATCGAAACATGTCCGATATTTTTTCTGAGCAACTTGGAATTCTCCGGTCTCATTGCTTTATAACAACAACAACTCTATAGACCAATAATTGATGACTCACTCAAGCGTCGTCTAAAAAACAGCGGATGGTATCGTATTCGGATGAGAGCGAATGGCCTCTAAGACGGCCTCTTCCCTCAGCGGATGCCCTGGCCCGCAAGGCGTTGCATTGTGTCAACAACCGGCTGCAGTTTGACAGACCAATCTAAATGCGTTGTGGCGTATTCACGCATGGCCGTGATGTAATTCTGCCTTGAGAGCTGCTCATAAAATTCCAGAAGCTGGAAGATATCCACAGGGGAATCATTAGCTTCGATTTTCAGAGTATAGAGAAAGTCATCAGGAAAATCATTATCGTGATAGGCATAGACAAATGGCAGCCCTGCAGCGCAATACTCTCTTGTTTTTAAGGTGGCGCCTTGTGCCAGTTTTAAGCGATGCATTGCTAATGAACCGATCCCTATATCAGCTTCATTGTAGTATTGATATAATTCATTACCATGTTTTTCCCCTGCAAAATGGACGTATTGCTGTAATCCGTAGGTCTCAACCAATTTTCTCAGTTTAGGGAGTTCTCCCCCTCCTCCTATAATAACAAAATTGATTCTTTTTATGGGATCTTTAGAGCTGTAATAATGTTTTAGACCTTCTATTATACGATCATATCCATGCCAGAATGATACATTAGCGACTCCTAAAAGAGTACATGATTCCGGCTTATATTCTTGAGGCGTTCTGAGCAACACTGTCTGTACATTAATTCCATTTTCGATACAGGTGGCCGGAATCCCGAAAATTGAAGAGTAATCAGTATACGTAAACGCATGCTGAATGTAGTTGTGAAGTCGACGACGATAGTACTTATCGACTAATAACAGCAAGCGTTTATAAAGGGGTTTGTGACGATATTCCTGATCGTAGGGATAGGTTGTGAATTCACAATAGCATGCCACCTTCAAGGCCCGGTTTTTTTTGAGAAAGCCGAGATAATTCGGTTCTGCAAATGCTGAACGAATATACAGTGCATCAGGCTGAAAACGCTTGACTATTCTCATCGCCTGCTGAAAAAAACAGTAGCTTATTTCGAACAAATTGCGTGCAGGGCAGAGAATTGTCTCAGGAGCTTCCAGTGAAGCTTTAAAGGTGAGTTGCTTCCGGTACACATACAGAATTGCGACCTCGAAACCGTGGGCCTGGAACGCTCGGGCCTGACCGAAAATTTTTTTTAGAACCCCAGATTTCTGGATGGGACCCAGATCTTCCTGACATAACATTAAGAGTTTCATGGATGTTGAACCAACTGTTCTATCATATCAATATAAGATTACTCGTTACGCTCTCACTCAACTGCTCGATGGTAAACTCCTGTAAAAATGAGGAGATGAGCAAAGAACCTGTTGTCATGAAAGAATTCCACAAATGCCACACAGAGAAAAACGCTCCTGATTCTGATCAGGCTGAACCAACCGAATGAGGCTGCTGCACCATGGTCGTGATGAGGGTGCTATATTTTTGTCCAATCACGTTCCAATCAAAGTGTTCAACAATATATTGACGTGATCTGAGTTTCAGCGATTGAACTTCAGCATCATGGTCTAAAATATAAATGACTTTTTCCGCAAGATCGCTGGGATCGGCACACGTGAAAAGAAAGCCGTTCTGACCATCGTGAATGTGCTGTCTGTACGCGGGAATATCTGAAGCCAGTACCAGAGCGCCACATGCCAACGCTTCCGGCAGCACCACCGGTGAACCTTCATGAAGGGAAGGCATTATCACAAGATCTGCCTGGCTGTAATAGGCTGGAAGAGAAGCATTCGCCAACGTCCCCGTAAAGTGAATATGCTTGCTTATGCCATGTTGACGCGCAAAGTTCTCGAGCTGCTCCCGCAGGTTTCCATCTCCAATGACGGTTAACGACGTCTGGGAATACAGCTGAAGAATAGCAGGCATGGCTTGAAACAGAGTCATGATCCCTTTGACCTCTACCAGGCGTCCAACAAAGAGTAATTGTCTGGTATGGGGTGTCTTCCAGACTTCCGGGCCAGGGGTGGGACAAAAGGTTTGCGGATCGATTCCGACGGGAATCACGGATATCTCCTTACGACAGCCTAACTGCCGGGCTTTTTGTTGAAGAGGCTCGCTGACGACTGTCACATAGTCGGCAGCAGACAGGACAAATTTTTTGATACAGGAGAGGGGCCAGCTATTGAGTAAATTCAGATCACTTCCATGAGAAGTTACCAGAACTTGTATTTCAGGATTGACAACTTTTTTGTACAGCGCCGCAACAAATCCTTGCGGCATTAACCAGTGCGCATGAACAATCGAAATCTTCTCCCGGCGAAGTACTTTTCGCACTGCCAGAAACTGATAGCATATAAAGACCGGGAGAACAAAATAGAGCAGCCTGTTGCGCCGAAGGTTCGGCAGCATGCCAGAACCGTATGCGAGTTGTGGGCTTCCACAGAAAAACTGTTTATGTTTATACACTGGAAATTCTCCGTAATCACAATCCGGCTCGGAAGCATTCTCTTTTGGGGCCAAAACAACGACATCGAGCCGAGGAGTAAGGCTTGTCATGAGCGGACGGAGAAAGCCTGCAAAGCCCTTGTGAGTGGCTTTGGGGAACCAGGACACTAATTCAAGGACACGAACTTTTTGTTTCATCGTTGCAGTCATGACTTATACAGTCGTTCGTTATCCTGAATATCCATCCACATGGCAAATAACAACGATTGGAAGCCGGTGATAAATAGCAACGCAAAGATCAGCAATGTTACTGGGTTGACTGATTGGTGCAGGAAGACAGTTTGATTAAAGATTTTGATTGCATACGGCAAACTTATCCCTAGAAGTACAAATGCAAAATGGTATAAAAGAAAGAGAGGATGAAAATCCCGAAAGAAGTATTTTACCCATAATCGTTTAAAAAAGCTTGTGAATAACAGCCAGGAAATTCGGGGGATCACTTTGAAAATTTTCATTTTTGACGCTTCTCCAACGCCATAAACCGGCTTAATCTCGACTTCTTTTAATATACAAAATGCGATATTTAATTTTACAAGCATGTCGTTCGGCATTCCATAATTTTTGTAGATTTTATGGAGGCGGATAGCCTGTAATCCTTTCAGAGAAATTGCGGTATAACCCGTCTGCGTATCTGAGACATGCCAGTAGCCAGAGGCAATTTTGGTCAAAATCGAAAGGATAGAATTACCGAAGTATCGAATCTTCGGAATCACGAACCAGGCGCTGCGATGGATCAGACGGTTGCCTTTGACATAATCAACGCCTTCCTCAACGATCGGTTTGCAGATTGATTCCAGTTCTGCAGGGTCCATCTGTCCGTCGCCAGCCATGACAGCTGTACAATCGATCTTATGATCCCTGCACCAATTATAGCCTGTCGCAATCGATGCTCCGACTCCGGCATTCTCGAGATGATTGATCAAGATAATGCGATCTTTCTCAGGAGATTGATTGATAATGGCTGCTGGAGTAAAATAGCACTTTTCCTTCTGATCTTGTTGATGTGCTACCACTTCAGCCTGATTATATTTACCGGGACGAACTGTATGTTGCGTATGATTCACTGTGACGGTTTTTTGTGTCCCTTGTTGATGAAGGTAGTGTTGAACTATGTCGGCAGTGGTATCCATTGAGCGATCATTCACCACAATAATTTTATCGACAAAATCAGGCAGGGTCTCCAAGACATGAGCGATTTGCCGTTCTTCATTGTAAGCTGGGACAACGACGGCGATTGTTTTATTGTGTAGCATGAGAACAAGGCTTTAACTGAAGGATATATCCTGTTTGCACAATAAGGCAGACAAGGACTAAAGGGATAAAATGAAAAATGTAGCGATTGAATGAAGAGCCGACAGCAAGGCGCAATCTTGCAAAAATTTCAACATTCGCAATGACTAACATTGCTGTTATCCAAGAAAAAAATAAGTCAGCTCCATTCAATTCACTTAATATTTTTGAGACGCAGTATCAGAAATGAAGACAGTACTTCATTTTCATCAGAATTTTTGGGGATGGGAAAAGATGTCAAGAAGAATTTAACGGTGAAGAAGTAAATACTTTCAGAGCATTGTTTCCATTCTGGTCAGTGAGCATGGCATTAAAGCCGTTCTCCCCGGATACAGCGCCGCTGGGAAATTGCGTCTTACGCTCAAGCGGCAGCATGAGGTAAACATAAAAAGTAAGGCAGCAGTGATGATATGGTGCTTGAGATAAAAAACATGTAAATCCCCCATAGATAGGGGGAATAAGGCAAACGCCGGCATTGCGATTATCCCTGAATAAGCGATTTTTACAATTGCTGATAAGGGGGCATGCGGGGCTGGGCAGCTTGCCATATCCGACCGGTGAGGGGCTGTATACGATCTATGCCCGTAAACGTCATCAGGAATTTCGAGCCTATCCGGAGGCCTTGCACACAGTTGAGCCGTTGGATGATGTTCTGGAGGCTCACCAGGATCGGGTGGCGTTGGTCTTTCAACCCAGCTACAGACCGCATCTGAACCTGATCGAGCGGCTGTGGCGCTTGATGTGCTGCTGCCTTTCCAATGAGGATCGAATCTTTTTGTCTTGACAAAACACAGTATTTTTAAGCAGTAGTTTAGCTGCTTTCATAGAAAAATCGAATCCTTCAGGATGGCTGTTAAAGATGCTCTTGATGTTTGAAGTTGTCTGCGGAGCTGCGGTTATTTTGTTCAAACATTAAAGTGCCGAACGTTATGAAAAGATCTCATGTAAAGTGGAAAAAACGAGCGCTGACTTATGGATTTGCCGTGCTTGTATTCACTTTGGCTGTCTCCGTGTCACTCTCATATCGAAGCATTTTCGGCACAGACCTGAGAGATTACATCCACCGGGCCGATGGCCTATATTTCAATCATCAATTACCCCCCACCCTGGGGGCCATTTCGTCCGTGTTTTACCCGCTTATGATTGCCCTGACTTACCCGCTTGTCGGGCATACGCTATTAGCGACCCATCTTTTGAACGTGATCATGTGGCTCTGTACTCCTGTACTCTTTTTTTTCCTGCTCCGTCGAATCTTAGATAGTGAAATCTGGGCCTTGATCGGCTCGCTTCTCTATATCGGCTATCCTACAAATGCTGTCTTACTCAACCAAAATTCGACCGAAATCATAATCGTCTTTTGGTTGGTCGTGACCTTGTTGCTGATCGAATACGCGCGTACGCGCCCCGTTATCCTTCTACTCGCCGGAATAACATGCGCGTTGATGGTACTGACGCGATTGTTTGATGGTTTGTTGTTCACGGCCGTTCTTGGCGTCGCAGTATTGTATGAACATCGGAAAAATTTGCCGCTCCGCTGGATTACGCTTGGAGCAGCGCTGTTTATCGGGGTACAATGGGTCTCGTCGTGGATTCTGGATTATTCATTATTGGAACTCTCCGGCGACTATATCGGACTGGCAGTCGAAGCATATTTTCTTCCTGCTGAACAGAATGCGTCAGTAGAACGGGATATCATGCTCAACGTGGGCGCATATGTTCATTGGTTTTTGGGACAACAATGGTTTCCGGTATTTCTGTCAGGTATTATACTCGGCCTGTTTCGTCTTTTGAAAAAAAATCGGATTGCTCCGGTACTCGTCTTTGCAGCGTATTCATCCTTCCTTGTGTTCTTTCTCGGAGGGGGATTTAGAGAAATGTTTTTTCTGCGCCAAGCTGTTAAAGTGATCCTGCCTCTCGTTATCTTACTGGTTTTCGGCGCAAAGGCATGGTATGAATGGCTGAACCGGGCCTTGGGCCGAATCGGAAAATGGATTGCGCCATGTATATTTGTTGTGATCTTTTCAGGATGTGGAGTTCTGTTTTATCGTCAGAATGTTGCATTCACTGTCATCATGAAAGATATCATTCCTCCTGCAACGTTATTCCAGATTATTCAAAAGAATCCAGAATTACCGAAATTTCCAGCAACAGGAACAGGCGTAGCACTGCGTGAAAACATGATTAAAGCCGTGACCGGAGCATATCGTCCATCTTATCTCTCAAAATTAGCGCAGCGCGCCTGGGACGGGGCTGTGCCCGATCAAGAACGAGCGCGTGCGGATTTTTCCTGGTATGCGGACTTTTCCGACGAAACGAGCTGGAAAAGTCATGTCGTGGAAATCTCAGGCACATCGCCGTTGTGGACGGCAGAACGACCCGGTCATCTTGGTGCATTCCCGTATCAGGCAGAGGGAACGCTGGTCTACAAGTTCTCCTTTCCCCGCAAAGCCCGAAAAATCGTCCTCAGCGATATTCACAAGCAATGGGCGCCCGGGGATGTGCTCCGGATGTGGACATCTTCAGACGGAGAGGAGTGGACTGTACGACATGAAAGACCTTTGCGCTATCAAAAAATATATTACCATGAGGTCCTGACTGAAGAAATTTCCGGGATAGAGACCTTGTACGTCAAATATTATTTTTACGCCGGTGACCCTGAACGCGATGCGTCTGACAATCGAGGAGCGGCTCTAGACGAATTTTCTCTGGCAGTCACGTTTCAAGATGAATGAACACGCACGCCGCATCACGACTGTATGTTATATAGTCAATGCCCGCATTCCCACTGAAAAAGCGCACGGCCTTCAAATCCTCAAAATGTGCGAAGCCTTTCAGTCCCAGGGGGCTGAAATCGAGCTCATTGTTCCGTTCCGCGTTCAATCAGACGCGATGAGGGATATCAAAAATGTGTGGGACTATTATGATATCAAGACGCGATTTCGGATCCGCCGTCTTTTCAGTCCGGATTTTATCCCCTGCGATCGTATTCTTCCTCAAACGATCATGCTGGGCTTATATTATTTTCAGGGCCTCTTTTTTTCTCTGGCAGCGCTGATCGTGTCGTTATTTACGCCGAAAGATGTCTACTATTCACGAGACCTGCAAACGATTTTCTGGCTCTGTCTGACAAAAGTGCTTCACCGGAAAAAAATCTTTTTCGAAGCTCATGAACTGCATGGCTGTTGCGGACGAACAGGGGTCTTTGCCGTAGTAGCTCACCGCCTGATGCGCTGGATGATGCCGCGTCTTGACGGGATCGTCGTGATTACTGACTGCTTGAAACAGTATTACAGGCTCTTTGGGGTCGCTGAAGAGGATATTCTTACAGCGCCTGACGGGGTTGACGAAAAGCGTTTCTCCGCCATTCCCTCAAAGCACGAAGCACGGCAGAAATTGGATCTTCCTCTTGACAAAAAAATCATCTGCTATCTAGGGCATTTATTCGAATGGAAGGGTGTTTATACGCTCGCTGAAAGCGCTGAATATCTTTCGGAAGCGTGTACAGTCTACATAGTTGGAGGAATGCCCGAAGATGTGTCGCGCCTGCAACAGTTTGTGAATGATAAAAGCTTAGATCATGTTGTGCTGACGGGCTATGTGCCGTATATTGAGGTTCCGTTCTACCTTGGAGCTGCCGACGTCCTTGTTCTGCCTAACAGTTCAGAACACAAGATTTCCCGGGAGTACACTTCTCCTCTCAAACTCTTTGAGTATATGGCAGCGAAAAGACCGCTTGTGGCGTCGGACTTGCCTTCGCTGAGAGAGATCCTGCGGCATAACGACAATGCCTGTCTTGTTAAACCGGATGATCCACAGCACTTGGCGCAAGGCGTTCTGGATATGCTTCGTGAAGAGGAATTGGCAGAAAGACTGGCTGTCCAGGCCTACAACGATGTCCAGGCATATACCTGGGAGAAGCGGGCTGTAAAGATTTTAAGATTTTTGGCGATAAAAGATCGGTGAGACGGATCTTGCTGTTTTTCAATATGTTGAACGCGTGTTATCTCCTGAACGCTGAAGCGATTCCGAAGATCGTCTGAGAGAGCAGATCACGACCTTTATCAAAGTGACCTCTTTAATTCCAAGTATAGAAAGGAACTCGGTGAAAAATTTAACAAAAAAATATAATCAAGGAAATTCATAGAAAACTCTTTTATCCTCAGAAAGTGTTTCCTCTCAGGTTAAAGCTCAAACACTTCAAACATCGAGTATACTTGTGGAAATTTGGTTTCGGACAAGACAAGAATTATCGGGAATATTTGAAAGTTCAATTGAATCGAACATTATCAAAAAATATTGTTCTCCAGGAATGCGTATGAATTTTTTAATTGACCAATTGTTCGAGTTAGGAATCACCGACAGAGAAAGCTCCGTCAAAGAGGCAGGGATGCCATTGTTGGATTAAATATCGTTCCCAGATACGGCGGGGTCATCATCCATGATTGCTGGGCATCCTGCTTATCTTATGATCACTGCGGGCATGGACTTTATGGTTAAACATTATGAAATGTTTCAGAATTTTATCACAATTTCCAGCATAAATGATATTGCGGATAACTATATGGCATTACTTCGATAATCTTCATAAATTCATTCTTTTTTGCTTCTCCTTAGAACTATACTTGTCATTCTGAGCGCAGTGAAGAATCTCAATGCAGGAGATCCTTTGTCGTGGACTCCTCAGGATGACATGGTGTGGAGGGCTCCCGGGATGACGGGGTAAAAGTATTCAGAAATATTTTTTTGTCATGAAAGAAAAATCGCTTCAAGAAAAAAATTTCTTGAAAAGTCTCCTTTTTGCAGGTAGTCTAATGTTGAAAGAGACTTCACCATGAAAAAATTACCTATTGGTATTCAGACCTTTCAAAAAATTCGTACGGATGATTATGCGTACGTAGATAAAACTGGCATTGCCGTTGATCTTGTTGAGCGTTACCAGTACGTATTTTTGTCCCGCCCACGGCGTTTTGGGAAAAGTCTGTTTCTGGATACCCTGCACAATCTGTTTGAGGGCAGGCAAGAATTGTTTGCAGGTCTTGCTGCTGAAAAAAGTTATGACTGGTCCAAGGTGTATCCGGTTATCCGTATTAGTTTTGCAGAAGGGAACTATCGTACCCCTGAATCCCTGCAGCGAAGCGTGATGAGCGCAGTAAGAAAAAATGCAAAACGTCTGGGCGTTTCTGTGGAAAGTCCTGAACCATCTCTTTGCTTTGCTCAGTTAATTGAAGAAGTCTCTGAACAATACGATTCTCGGGTTGTTATTCTTGTTGACGAATACGATAAACCTATTCTGGACAATATTGATTCCCCGGATATGCGTCATGAAGCAAAAGATACGCTACGAGATTTTTATTCCAGCATTAAAAGCAATGATGAATATATCCGTTTTGCCTTTTTGACCGGGGTGAGCAAATTTTCCAGGGTGTCTGTTTTTTCTGGCATCAACAATATTGAGGACATCTCCCTTGCCCCGGAGTTTGCCACGATTTGCGGTTATACCCAGAACGATTTGGAGACCGTGTTTGCCAAACATCTGGAAGGTGCGAACATGGAGAAGATCAAGCAATGGTACAATGGATATTATTTCATGGGTGACCATGTCTATAATCCTTTTGATATCCTCTTGTTTTTACGCGGGAATCAGCAGTTTGAAAGTTATTGGTTTGAAAGTGGCACGCCATCATTTCTGGTGAAGTTACTTGCACAGCGACATTTTTTTCTTCCTGAACTGACCAATATCAAGGCTGGCAAGGAGCTGCTGTCCTCTTTTGACATTGACAATATTTCTCCCATTACCCTCTTATTTCAGACAGGTTATCTGACGATTAAAGAGGTGACGCAAGAAGGCATTTTGACCGAATACACCCTTGGTTTTCCCAATCTGGAAGTTTCCACAGCGTTCAGCAATTCTCTGCTGGATCTTTTTGCCTCATCAGACGGTCGGTTCAAGATCAGAAAAGGTCTGTTCCGTGCCTTGAACAATGGCGACATGAAGCAGTTGCAAACCACTATCCACGCTCTGTTCGCGGCCATTCCCTACCACCACTATACGAATAACGATATTGCCCGTTATGAAGGATTTTACGCCAGTGTCTTATTTACCTGGCTTGCTGCGTCCCTGCCCTCTGTTCGAGTGGAAGAACCCACCAACAAGGGCCGGATTGATATGGTCATAGAACTGGCTGAGACTCTTTATCTGATTGAATTCAAAGTGGATATGCCGGGAGAAAAGGCCTTATCCCAGATGAAAACCAAAGGCTATGCAGAACACTATCAGACACAAGGCAAAAAAATTGTTCTCATTGGTATCGGGTTTTCCAGTGCAGAAAGGAATGTCACAGAATTTGTGTGGGAAGATATGAATGAAAAATGATTTTCTCAAACAGCATTATAGAAAATGATGATCGCTTTCGACGCCATATTCTGCTAATCTGGCTCAACCGACTGCTGGCCCATTGGCATACAAACGTGATTGTCATCTCTGACTGGGTCGGG
>PDWI01001814.1_pt1 | contig 38881 bp, 30 predicted proteins | sample 1430891 | NCBI WGS metagenome assembly PDWI01 (sample SAMN01162508, study PRJNA174530) | Oral metagenome, whole genome shotgun sequencing project. | biome: Marine environment; feature: Marine mammal; material: Swab sample of the gingival sulcus; isolation source: swab sample of gingival sulcus... | reverse complement strand
TTTTAAAATTTTAATGATAAAGTAAAAGTTGAAATAACGCTTTTCGTAAAAAATATTGAGAAAAGGAGCTGAAAATGAAAAAACAATTCAAAAAAACAGCGGCGCTATTGTTGAGTTTAGCATTAATTTTAACGCTGTTACCCAGTTTTAAAATCAGTGCTTACGGTCCGAGCGAGGAGGAGCGCACAAAAGGTTATATCTTTATTGACGAATTTGATGTTTCTGATAAGGTCCATGACCCGGACTCAGATGTTCGCTTGGTGTGGCTTGCCGCCGAAGACCCGGAAACCGGCCAAGCTATCATTCATGTTACTGGCAAAGGACTAATTGACAGAGAAAAATGGAGAGCAGCCGCTCGTGCAGTTAGTGACCTCAACTTTGATGGCAACTTTGAGTATTGGCGCGGTGTCGAAGATTTTGGCTTGTCATTTGGCCCAGATATTCGTTTTCCGGCCAATTCGAGTAGCCTCTTGGCGGGTTTTGATGGACCGATATACTTTGCCGAAAAATGGGAATCTAGCATAGATGACTTTACCAGGTTGCAATGCATGTCGCAAGTTGTCGATGCATCTTATATGTTTTTAGATACTGCAGGGTTTAAAAGGTCGGTTGCATTTGACATTTCTAATGTTTCCGATATTCAGTTGATGTTTAAGGGTTCATCTGTAAACAGTGTCAGATTGTTCAACAATTCACAAAATTCGATCGAGGCAAGTCAGGCATTTGCAGATGCTGATAATTTGAAATATTTAGAATTTAACGGTCTAGCTAATAATGTCGAATTTGGCGGTTTGAAATACGATTATGTTATGCGAAATCAAACCGAAGGCACGCAAACCAGTTTCGACGCCCACTCATCCGGATCACTGCAGCCTGGCAATCATTATATTATGTTCCGACATTCTAAAAGTACTGAAGGACTCTACCCATTAACGAAGCCTCCTTATAGTATTGTAGCGAGATTTAATTCAGACAAGAGTGAATTGCAAATCTTTGGCGAAGGCACAATTTCGCTTTCCTATTGGCGAAATTTGGCAGCTAGCATTCACGATGTTGACATTCCAAAGGTAGGGAATACTTGGCTAGTAGATGTTGAACAAGATTATGATATTCGCTTTCTAAGCGGTTGCAATATCGCTTTTCCGGAAGAATCAGGAGCCTTCTTTGCACAGTTTGATGGAAAAATAATTTTTGACAGTATGCCTGATACATCGCAAGTAAAGAACATGGATTCGATGTTTTTAAATACACCGTCACTTGATTTTAAGGATGGATTAACATTTAATACGGATAATGTTACCAATATGGAAAGTATGTTTGAAACGAATGTCGAAGAAAAAATACCATTTAATTCACCGATACACTTTAGCGACACCTCTAAAGTAACAAGCATGGGTGCTATGTTCGATGGCCGGCAATCATTTAATCAGCCGCTAGATTTTAATACGCAAAACGTTACTGAAATGAGTCGCATGTTTTGTGATGCCAGTTCGTTTAATCAGCCGGTGCCGTTTGACACTGCCAAAGTCGAACAGATGATTAGCATGTTTGAAGGGGCGTCATCCTTTAATCAACCTATTAAATTTGACACCAGTCGTGTTAAATCTATCAAGTCTTTCATGTCGGGTACCAGCAGTTATCATTATACACTGGATTTAGATCTCAGTTCTTGTGCAGATATGGGGCGGCTAGCTGAAAATTCTGGCGTTGAAGAGATAAAATTAACTGGACAACAGCAAGACATTGCCACTTGGTTGGCGTTTGATGGGACACAATCATTGAAAAAGCTGGAAGTCAAAGGTATTAATAACTGTGAACTAAGAGCATTTGCCGGAGATTTTATCATCCATGATTTGACCAGTGATACAAAAGAGTATCATGCAATTGATGAACTAGATCAGGACACGTTCGCTTTGCCTAATCAGTCTCACACTAAGGTATACTTGGCAACAGAAGAAGCCGGTGGCGCTTTAATCAAATTAGATACACCTAATCAGATTGACGTCGATGCCGGCGCTGCTTACTCGGCTGATGATCTAGATTATAAAAAGGCAATGGTTTACGATAAAGAAATCGCGGGCACGTGGCAGCTAAGTGATAGCGGCATAACAGAACCCGGCCAGCACGATGTCCAATTAGTTTTCACGGCAAATGAAAGCAAATATGGTACTGCCAGCAAGACGATTACCATTAACATTAAACCTGTCAAACCTGTCGAAAAACCACAAAATGAAAAGAGTATATATAATGATGTGGAAGTAACCGACAAATACTACCCAATTTCAGCCCAAGACAAAGCGTTAATCGTGCGGTAATTACGACAGTTATCTACCGCTTAGAGGGTGAACCAAGCGGTTTTAGTGAGCCGTTTAATGACGTGCCGGCCGATAGCTGGTACCATGCACCAGTGGCGTGGGCCTTTAATAACGGCGTGGTCAAAGGCTACAATGCAACAACATTTGCACCGCTTGATACGTTGACAAAAGAGCAAATTATTACGATGATTTATCGCTACGAAAAATTAAAAGGGCGCGCCGGAGCGGTCAGTGTCGACTTGGTTTCTTATAGCGATGGCGCTGAGGTATCCAGTTGGGCGGCGGAGGCAATGACTTGGGCAGCTAATAAGGGCATTGAAATTGCTCAATTCGGCAAGATAAACCCACAGAAAGAAGTGACGCGTGAAGAACTTGCCTACATTGTGTCATTTGTTATAAAATAATAAATGACAACAAGACCGGAAGATGCGCGTTTTGTGTATCTTCCGGGCTTTCCCAAACTATCGCACTTTAAGTAATAGCTATAAGTTTGATTGTAAGAAAAGGGGTAACTCGACTGAAAAGTTACCAAATGGCGCCAAAATGAACCTATTAAAACAATTAAAGACAAATTTCAAATCGATGATTGCGATTATCCTTGCCGCTGCAATCGTGTTTGTTCTTTCACTTGCAAGAGTCAGTCGGCATTTGACGATTCCCAACTATATTTGGGTGAGTTGCTTTAGTTATATTCTTTTATTGGTATTGTGGGGGTTTTCGATTGCCGATAGAATCATTGAGCAGACCGTTAGGCGCTATTGTTTAGCGATAGCTTTTTTGTTGAATTTTTTCGTCGCGGTTAGAAGTATTAAGTGGACGGTAGAGGATAACCCACTCGTTGAGCAGTTTTTTTGGTATATGTATTATGTTCCGCATATTTTGCTGCCGCTACTATTGTTTTTAATTGCTCTATCATTTGACAAAAAACTATATGCGCGTTATCGTCCGCTAATCGGCAGTTTGTTTGTCGCGGCCGGTACCCTAATAATAGCGGTGTTAACCAATAGTTTTCATCAGCAAATCTTTAAAATTATCGAATGGTCATCATCTTATGATGTCATCGACTATCAGCCCGGCTTTTTGATGATCGTGGTTTGGCTGGCATTGTTTTTTGGTATTACGATTGTGCTGTTGGTTAGAAACAGTAAACTGCCACATACCAATCGCCGAATTCTCTTGCCGCTGATCGTAATCATTTTTTATACTGTTTACGCTGCCTTGTACAGCGTTAATCCGTCGCCCAGTGGCGTTGGTTTTATCGAATTGATGGTGATGGTATGCTTGGTTTATATCTCGTTAATTGAGAGCTTGATTTACGTCGGTTTAATACCGTCTAATTCGCACTATCGTCTGCTATTTAAAAACAGTTCGCTGCCGATGATGATCGTCGATGACAACTATGATGTGCTGTGCCAGACCAAGTCGGCGATACCGCTGCAAAAAAAAGACTATTGGCAAATGCAAGATGGCGATCAACGCGATATGGGTGATTGGCGGCTTTGTCTAAAAAGCCTCACTAAAGGCTATGTTTTGTGGAGCGATGATATGCATGATATCAATCAGCAGATTAGAGAAATTGAAGCGATCAACCGCGAGCTGTTAGTCGAAACAGAATTACTTCGCAATGAGATATTGCTTGAAAAAAAAGAAATTGCCCTAAGAGAAAAAGAGCACATTTATAATGAAATTGAGCGCGCCATTGCCGATAAAAGACAAGCGGTCAATCAGTTGATTGAACACTTGCCACAGCAGCAAGCGGCACGGCGACACAGCTTGATGCGCGTTTGTCTGTTGGGGGCTTACATCAAACGCACCTCCAATATCGTCTTATTAAAGCAGCTCTACGAAAATATGAATGCACTTGAACTGGAAAACGCCATTATCGAAAGTCTTGCCAACTATCGCTTGAAAAATAAGGCTACACACAGTGGAGAATATGTCGATTTTATGCTCAGTGGCGCTTTGGTGCAAATTGTTTATCAGCACCTTGAAGACGAACTGGAGTATTACTTTGACAACGATGCACAGTTGGTAATTAATTGGTGTGAGGTTGAAGATACATTTGAATTGACTTGGACATTTTGCGCGACACAGTTAGAACCGTTTACCGAAAATAGCCAATATGTTGAGCAAGCTAAAAAATTAGGCGCTCGTTTTGGCGGCACCGTCAATTCGAGCAGTGCAACAGTAAAATATCATTTACCGCGGGTGAAATCGTCATGAAATTTAGTTGGAATGGCCGTAAGCGCCTCGTAAAGGAAAGCTTTGATAATTTGCCGACCGGCATTATCTTTGCCAATTTAAATGGCATTATCTTGTTGGCAAATCGACTGATGCACGATCTGTATAGTCAGTTGAGTGGTGAAGTGCTACGCAGTGCGCATGAATTTTGGTATAAACTGGAAAATGAAAAAACAAATATTACAGTTATCGAATGGGGATCGCGACCGATTGTTCAATTTGCCGATGGCAAGGTCTACAGCTTTAACAAGAGCATCGTTCAGTTAGAATACAAGCGCGTTTTGCAGATTGAAGCAGTCGATATTAGCCGGCTTTATCAGCTGCGCTTGACCAATTTGCAAAAAAACGAAAAACTGATTGGTTTGCGCCGTAAGATGGTTGAAAATCGCCAAAATTTAGCGGCGATGACACGTGAAGAAGAAGTTATCGACAGCAAGCTAAAAATTCACAATATGATGGGTATGGGCTTAACGGCAATACGGCGTCATTTAACGACCGGAAACGGCGATATAGATAAAACGCTCGTCAATTGGAGCCGTTCGCTACAACTGTTGATTAACAGTGATCAATTTGTGCAAGATGACTTTTTTGAGAGTTTACAACAGGCGGCGCAATCGATTGGCATTGAATTACTAATCAAAGGCGCTTGGCCGACCCAGCCGGCAATTGGCAAAGTTATCGTCGGCGTCGGTCGCGAATGTTTAATTAATGCTTGTCTACATGGCAACGCCAAGCAGATGCAAATTGCAATTGATGACCAACAGACGCATTATCTAATAATTTTTAGAAATGATGGTGAGTCGCCCAAGGGCGAACCCAAGCCCGGTGGCGGTTTTATGACGATTGAGCGTTTGCTTGAACCACTGGGTGGCAGTTACACAATTAGCCAGTTAGAGCCTTTCACGATAAAGATTGTGCTCCCTCAATATTAATAGGAGTATGTACAATGACTTGCAATAATGTTATGATTGTTGAAGATCAGCCTTTACAGCGTGAGTTATTCAAAATGTACATTCAAAACAGCGCGCAGTATCAGATGGTCTGCACGACTGACAATGCCTTGGGTGAAAGCGGGCTAGATGCGGCTGAACGCATTAAGCGGCGCTATCCCGATATCAAGATCGTAATTATTACATCGATGGCCGACTACAGCTATGTAGAACGCGCCAAGCAAATTGGCGTTGATAGTTTTTGGTATAAAGAGGCCGGCGAAAATGAACTGATTGAGGTGTTAAACCTGACAATGGCCGGGGGACAGGTTTATCCCAATCATTCGCTTGATGTTAAGTTGGGTGACGTTTCAATTGACAAGTTATCAAAGATTGAAATTGAAATTATCCGCTGCATTGTCAAGGGTATGAATAATGACGAAATCGCCAATGAACTACAGTATTCTTATAATACCATCAAAAAATACATCAATGTTTTGATGGAAAAAACCGGTTTTAACAATAGAACAGAACTGGCTGTCAAAGCGGTTGAAATCAATCTGATATCAAGTTAGTTGCCCTTTTAGAAATTGCCGGTTGACAAGTTTGGTCAATCCGTATATGATGGAATAAAGACAATGACGGGAACGAGTAAGCCAATTCCCTATCACGAGCGAGGAACGGATGGTGCGAGCGTTCTGCTATAGTTGGTTGAAAACTACTCCCCAGTTTCTTCCCCAGTATGCTTATGGCAAAAATGGAAGACGGAGCTGCACGTTAAGCAGAGACGAGATTCGTTAGAATGAATTTAGGTGGAACCGCGACAATCGCCCTATGGCTGTTGTCGCTTTTGTTTTAGTTAAATTCTTAAAATTATTTACAAAATGATGAGGAGGGGAACATGATTAATATTACACTACCAGATGGTTCGATCAGACAATATCAGGCGGGCGTTTTGCTATATGATATTGCCAAAGATATTTCCGAGGGGCTGGCACGTACGACACTTGGTGCGGTCGTCAACGGCGAAACGCGTGGCTTACAAGAGGGTGTTAAAGAAGATGCCGAGGTACGATTTGTCAACTTTGATGACGCTGAAGGTCGGGCGATATTCTGGCATACCAGTGCACATATTATGGCGCTGGCCGTGCAACGCTTACATCCCGATGTAAAATTTGCAATCGGCCCGGCGATTGACAACGGATTTTATTATGACTTTGACACCGAGCATCGCTTTTCACCGGACGAATTAGTTGATATCGAAAAAGAAATGCAAAAAATTGTTAAAGAAGGGCATCAATTAGTTAGAACAGAAATGGAGCGCGAAGCCGCACTTGAACACTTTGGCAAATTAAATGAAGTCTACAAAGTCGATTTAATTGAAAACTTACCAGAAGGTAGCATTATTTCATTTTATACATTAGGTGAATTTATCGATCTCTGTAAGGGGCCACACCTGATGGATATCAAAAAAGTCAAGGCCATCAAACTGCTATCAATTGCCGGCGCTTATTGGCGCGGCGATGAAAAAAATAAAATGTTACAGCGCATCTACGGTACGACTTATGGCAAGAAAAAGGATTTAGAGGCTTATCTGCAAATGTTAGAAGAGGCCAAAGAGCGCGATCATCGCAAAATTGGCAAAGAAATGGCATTGTTCAGCATTAGTCAAAATGTCGGTTCCGGTCTGCCGTTTTGGTTGCCAAAGGGGGCAACGGTTCGCCGTATTATCGAGCGCTATATTGTCGACAAGGAAATTGAACTGGGCTATGACCACGTCTATACACCGGTATTGGCCGATGTCAATCTCTACAAAACCAGTGGTCACTGGGATCATTATCACGAAGATATGTTTCCGCCGATGGATATGGGCGATGGTGAATTGTTGGTCTTAAGGCCGATGAACTGTCCGCACCACATGGAGATTTACAATCGTGAGATTCACTCCTACCGCGAGCTGCCAATCAGAATTGCCGAATTGGGCATGATGCACCGTTACGAAAGACGTGGTGCCTTAAGCGGCTTATCGCGCGTGCGTGAAATGACCCTAAACGATGCCCACATTTTCGTGCGGCCCGATCAGATAAAAGAAGAGTTTAAGCGCGTCGTCGAACTAATTTTGGCGATGTATGAAGACTTTGGCATTAAAGATTTTCGCTTTAGAGCTTCTTACCGCGATCCGGACAACAAGGAAAAATACTTTGATGACGACCAGATGTGGCAAACGGCCGAGGCGATGTTAAAAGAAGCGCTTGATGATGTTGGCATGCCGTATTTTGAAGTTATCGGTGACGCTGCTTTTTATGGTCCAAAGCTCGACGTACAGGTTAAGACGGCGTTGGGTAACGAAGAAACGCTTTCAACTGTACAACTTGACTTTTTATTGCCGGAACGTTTTGATTTGACCTATGTTGGCGAAGATGGGCAAGACAATCATCGACCGGTCGTTATCCATCGTGGTGTGTTGTCGACAATGGAACGCATGGTTGCCTATTTGATTGAGCAATACAAGGGTAAATTCCCGCTTTGGTTGGCACCCGAGCAAGTACGGCTAGTTCCGGTCAGCGACCGTCATGTCGAATTTGCCGGTGGCATTTATGAACAGCTAAAGGCAGCTGGTTTTAGAGTACATCTCGACGATCGCAGCGAAAAAGTCGGCTACAAGATTCGTGCTGCTCAGATTGAAAAAGTGCCTTATATGATGGTTATCGGCGATAAAGAAGCTGAAGCAGGCAAATTTTCGGTGCGCCACTTTATGCAAGATGAAAAAGGCAACCCAAAAATTTACGAGTATACGCTGGCCGAGTTAATCGAACAGTTACAATGCGAGGTAGCTGAAAGACGACTTTACAACGAATAGCAGTGAAGCATTGAATTTAAAAACAGTGAAAAAGCCCCTTTACACCATTTGGCAAAGGGGCTTTTGTTACTCAATGACCATCAAATTGTACTTATAAGTTTGATACAATTTATTCAGTTCGGCCAGCTTTTCAGACATTGCAATCTGTAACTCTGAGACCGTTTCATAATCTTCCTCGTTAATTGCCTGCTTAATTTGGCTAAATAGGCTCGCCCGATTGACGGTGTCTTTCATTAAGCTGTGGCGCAAATCTTCTATTTCTTGCCAGCGTTGTTCATCGATGTCGTCAATGGGGTGACCGTTCTGATGAATTTGACAAGATTGTCTAACCAAATCAATGCCTTCGGGAATAATGCGCGCTCGCAATTCTGTCGCCCATTGTGATAGCAAGGTTTCCTCATATGATGCTAGAACGGCATCGCTAAAGACGGCGCCACGCTTTAACAAGTCGTGTTTGTAAGCGTACTTTTTAAAAGCGGTCAAGTTTTGATAGACATTGACCGGTGGCTTGCCAAACAGGCGATCGCGCTCGTCTGGTTGGTAGTCGTCAAAGATGTCGTTTTCACAAATATATTGCCGCTCGGTTGCCAGATAGCCATAGGATTGACCGGCTGATTTGGTCAGTTCGGCTAGTAGCTCATCGTTGTTGTGACCACTTTTTAAGGCGTATGCAATACCGTCGATAAGGCACTGGTAAACGCTGGCGACAACCAAGTAACTATTTGACATCGGATTAGGTGAACGCAGCTCAAAACGGGTCGCCAGTGGGTTGTCATTATCGCGCACCAAGCCGATTAAAACGGTGCGATTACGCGATGGTTCGGCAACGCTGTGGCCCAGTGAACCGACGATGCAAATCGGCGCTTCAAAGCCCGGTTTTAGTCGCTTAAAAGCGTCGTTTGTCGATGTGATAAAGGGATTAATCACTTCATAGTTGTTCAGTATACCCATTAATGCACCATAGCCCAAGGCATTGAGAAAATCGTTTTGGCCGTTTTGCGCGGCAAATAGATTAACGATTTTACCATCGGTCGTCGTTAGCGTAGCGCCGATATGGTGGTGTTCACCGCTGCCGGCGACATTTTCAATTGGTTTGGCGCGAAACGAGACCTCTAGCCCTTGTCTGACAAAGGTATCGCTGATAATATCGCGTGCAAACATCTCATTATCAGCCGACTGTAGGGCGGTATCAAAGCGCCAGTCTATTTCCAATTGCTCCATCACATGGCTATAGTCATTGGCCTTTTTAAGGCGTGCTTGAATACCGCCGACTTCTTTATGGCCCATTTCCGGTTTATAGTCGTAATTTTTCAAGTTGAGTAGCGCCTTTTCCAGTGCCGAACGGACTTTGCCGACAGTGCGTTTCCAATACTGCTCTTTAAGTGACTGTGAGGTTGACAGTTCTTCAACATTGGCAGCAGAATCGGGTGTTTTGACCCAAAATTCCAACTCGGTGGCAACGGTCAGATCTATTTTTTTAATCTGAGTGATGTCCGCTAGGCCGAGTTCGCTCAGTGCAGCCGGATAGTCTGTTAATAAACGCATAATTTCACTTTCAAACTGGGTGACGGCGCGTTTTAAGATGGCGCGCGAACCGACATATTGACCTTCGTGGCGAATAAAGGCCGGGATGATCAGCGTGCCAACCGGCAGATTGCAAGTTGGATCGATATAATCCCAATTGTAATCGACAAACCATTTTACCGATGTATCCGGTATTAAATCGACTTTGCCATTGTTGACCTCGGCAATACAGGGTAGCGTAACACTGGAACCGTCGGTTTGAATGCCGGATTTTAAGAAATCCTCGTAGTCCTCGGTCAGATGTTCGATTGGAATCTTGACGTCGGTGTGGTTATTGCCCAAATCAACTGCCACCAGAGAAACAAATTTAATTTGTGGGTTCATCTTTATTTCATTGATTATGTTTTCAAGGTTTTCCTTATTGGGATAAAACGTAAATATCAAGGGGGTCATGTCTACTCCTTTATTTTTAGTGTTGATACAGTTAATTATAACGATAAATGCCACTAAAGTAAACTATTATTGTGTTTGTCGACTGCCAAGTTAGCATTTGTATCATTGAAACTTCGTGTACTCAAATCGCTTTGCAAGAAAACTATGCATTATCCACATTTCACCAATATATAGTGTTAAATTTACGAATATATCAACATATTGTAGATTTTTACATTTTTTTGTAAAGAAAAGCTATAAAAAAGTGATATTATTTGGTATAATTGTGGAGGATAACAGATGTTACATTCGTTTTATTAGAGCGATATATTCTGACTTGTGAGGTGAGAAAGACTGTGAGTGCTAAAATTGAATCATTAAAACATTCAGTGCTGCAGTTAGAACATGCGATTGCTATTGAAGATGTCACGCTAATTAAGCAAATGACGCGGGTAATCGCTGACACTGCTAAGCAGATAGAGAATACTTTTTCGATGATTGAACAAAAAGAAACCGGTATTTACTTTAAGCGCATTAATACCATTCAGTTTTTATATAAGCCGATGTATTCGAAAAATCCCTATTCTGGCAATTTTTTAGAAAACTTTTCACGCGAGCGCACTTATCAATTGACGCGTGCCGGTGCAATTGATCAGCACAATAGATTTTGGACATCACATCAGGTCATTAAGGGCAATATCTTTGGTTCGGTACCCAAAGAATTGATTTCAGCCGATGCCGTTTTTGAGTTAAAGCGAATGGGCTGGGAGGAAGTGGCGGTCGAAATTATTGACTTCGGCAAGACCACAACCGATATCAAGCAACTTTACGAGTTTTGCAATGCTAACTTTAATAAGTTTCTCTTTATTAACGAACAATCGACCAAGACCAACTTGGCATTAAAATTTGCCGTTTAGGCCATCGTGATAATGCCGATTTTTTTACCAAAAGCTCAGCTGTAAGTGTTGAGTTTTTTTGTTTTAGTGTTCCAACTGTGTTATAATAAGAGCAGTTATAAAGGTGGTAAACAAATTGTTAAAAGCTATAGTGGAGCATTGATGATAACCGGTAATTATAATACGCTTGTTTACCGTGTAACGGTGGCGGATAAGACAATTAGACAGATTTTGTTTGAGCAGATTGGTATTTCGTCGCGGCTTTATCGACAACTGAAACGGACGTCGGCAATTACTGTTAATGACAATGTTATTTCACTTAATGCACGCGCCAGACCGGGGGATGTCATTCGCGTTAGTATGGTCGATTCGCCCCATGGTATTACTGCGCAAAATATTCCGCTGACCATTCTCTATGAAGACAGCGATATTGTGGCAGTCGATAAACAGGTTGGCATCGTTGCGCACCCAACACGTGGTGTCAGCGATCACACTTTGGCCAACGCGCTCTGCTATTATGCTAAAAAGAAGGGCGAAAATTATAAACCGCGCTTGATTAATCGCCTAGACAGAGATACGTCAGGCATTATTCTGTTTGCCAAGAACCCACATGCCCAAAATATGGTTTCGCGTGAGTTTATCGACGGCCGCGTTCAAAAATTTTATTTGGCGCTGTTGCACGGCAAATTTAATAAACTGAGCGGTAAGATAGATCAACCGATTGGTCTGGCCGAGGGCAGTCAAATCAAACGTGCCGTTAGGGCTGATGGCAAGGCGGCTTTAACCCTATATCAAGTATTAGAACAATTGTCTAATACGGCACTTGTCAAACTGCAAATCAAAACGGGGCGTACGCATCAAATTAGGGTGCATAGTCATTTTATTGGACATCCTGTAGTAGGTGATGATTTATATGGTTCGTTTGAGCGCGTTGCGATCGCGCGTCAGGCACTACACGCCGCCGAAATGCATTTTACGACACCGCGGAGCGGCGCGGTAATAATCAAGTCACCATTACCCGATGATATATTGCGCGCTATGCGTATATTAAAATAATAAAATTCTGATGGAGGTAGAAATGATTCCTGAGCAAAAGATTATTAACACGATTCGCGCTTTGAGCATCGATGCTATCGAAAAGGCCAATTCGGGTCACCCCGGTTTGCCAATGGGTAGCGCGGCATTGGCTTATACGCTGTGGGCAAAGCATTTAAAGAGTAGTGCCTTGGCGCCCGACTGGCGCGACCGCGACCGCTTTGTGTTATCGGCTGGTCACGGCTCGATGCTACACTATGCACTGCTGCATTTATTTGGTTATGAATTGTCAATTGACGATATAAAGAATTTTCGCCAGTTTAAGTCGATTACGCCGGGACACCCCGAATATGGCGTTACACCGGGTGTTGAGTCGACGACCGGCCCGCTTGGTCAAGGCTTGTCGATGGCGGTCGGCATGGCAATTGCCGAGGCGCGCTTAGCGGCGCAGTTTAATTGCGAAGATATCGCCTTGGTCGACCATTATACGTATGCGCTGGCCGGTGACGGCTGTTTAATGGAAGGCATTAGCAGCGAGGCGTCATCATTGGCAGGGCATCTTAAATTAGGCAAGCTAATCGTTTTGTATGATGACAATGGCATTACCATTGACGGTTCAACCGATATTGCCTTTAGTGAAGATGTCGAACAGCGCTATTTGGCCTATGGCTGGCAAGTTGTCAAGGTGGCTGACGGCAATGATATTGCCGCAATTGATGCGGCTTTACAAAAAGCTAAAAAAAATGTCAAACAGCCAACCTTAATTATGGTCAAGACGGTAATTGGGTATGGCAGTCCTAATAAGGCTGGCAAATCGGCTGCACACGGTTCGCCACTTGGTAAAGATGAAGTAAAACTGACGAAAGCGGCCTATGGTTTAGAACCGGATGCCCAGTTTGTCGTCGAACAAGAGGTCTATGATGCGCTTAAACCGATGATTGATCAACGTGAACTGGCACGCTTTGATTGGGAAAAGAAATTAGCCGAATACAAGGAAAAATACCCTGATAAATACGATGAGTGGGTTGCTTGGCATGATTACACCATTAATGAAGCGGCTTTTTGTCGCGCCGACATCTGGGAAGTCTTAAAACCGGATCAAGCGACGCGTGCCTCCGGTGGCGCCTTTATGAACGCCATTACAGACTTAGTACCCAATTTAGTTGGCGGTTCAGCCGATTTAAATGGCTCGACAAAGACCTATTTAAAAGGGTTGGCGGATTTTACAGCCGACAACCGCGCCGGCAACAATTTATTTTTTGGCGTTAGAGAACATGCCATGGCGGCAATTATCAATGGCATTGTATTGCATGGCGGCTTGCGCGCTTTTGCATCGACCTTCTTGGTTTTTTCTGATTATCTAAAGCCGGCGTTACGCCTATCTGCTTTGATGAAGTTGCCCGCTATTTACGTTTTTACACATGACAGTATCGGCGTTGGTGAAGATGGCCCAACCCATCAACCGATTGAACAGCTCTTTATGCTGCGTAGCATTCCGGGGGTTACTGTTTATCGACCGGCTGATGCCACAGAAACGGCTTATGCGTGGTTAGAGGCGCTCAAAAAAAGCGATGGCCCATCGGTGATCGTCTTGTCGCGCCAAAATTTACCGGCGATAGCAGGGGTTAATCCCAATGCGGCACGCGGCGGCTATATCGTCAGTCCGGAAAAGGGTAAAGTTGCCGACGGCATCTTAATTGGCACCGGTAGCGAACTGCATCGCCTTGTTGAGGCGCAACGCTTGCTTTCAATTGAACAGATTGATGTACGCGTCGTTAGCATGATGTCAATTGAAAAGTTTGAAGCGCAAAATAAAGACTACATTGCCTCAGTGCTACCGCCTAGTATCAAAAAGCGCGTTATTATGGAGGCCGGTCTCACTAGACCTTGGCACTATTACGCGACCGATGAAGGCACCGTTATCGGCATTGATAGCTTTGGCGAATCGGCGCCGGGCGCGCAGCTTTTTAAGGTGTTTGGCTTTACCGCCGAGCATGTTGTCAGTGCATTTAAAGCGCTTTAGCAATTGATTGTATCACTTACATTTTCTAAAAACCCGCATGTCGAAAAGTCGCATTCGGGTTTATTTTTAAAAATAGAATTACGCAATCCCTTAAAATTAAAAGACAATTATGCTAATTAGTATATTATTAAAACAATTAGTGGTAATATCTTTACTTTTTGACTGTTTCGCGTTTTAATGTATATAATTGAAAAGGACGGTTCTATCAATGAGTAGAAAAATTAAAATAACTGAAACAGTATTGCGTGATGCGCATCAATCGCTGTTGGCGACACGCATGACAACTGAACAAATGTTACCCATTTTAGGAGCAATCGATCAAGTTGGCTACCATGCCATTGAAATGTGGGGTGGCGCCACCTTTGATGCCTGTCTGCGTTACTTAGATGAAGACCCCTGGCAGCGTTTGCGTACAATCAAAAAGCATGTCAAAAATACCAAACTGCAAATGTTATTGCGCGGTCAAAATTTATTGGGCTATCACAATTATCCCGATGATATCGTAACGGCTTTTATCGAGCGTTCGGTAGCGAATGGCATCGATATTGTGCGTATCTTTGACGGCTTGAATGATCCGCGTAATTTAGAGCTGGCGATCAAAGTTACCAAGCGCGCCGGCGCACATGCACAGGCGGCGATTGCCTATACGGTTAGTCCGGTTCATACAGTTGAAAAATTCGTCGAATTGGCTAAAAGCTATGCTGACTTAGGGGCTGATTCAATCTGCATAAAAGATATGTCCGGTATTTTGACGCCACAAACCGGAGCTCAATTGATACGCGCCATTAAAGCGGCGGTTGATTTGCCGCTCGAAATGCATTCGCATGAAACCAGCGGATTAGCCAGCATGCTTTATTTAAGGGCGATAGAAGCCGGTGCCGATATTATCGATACGGCAATTTCGCCGCTGGCATCGGGCACTTCGCAACCGCCGACAGAGGCCTTTGTCGCCGCGCTGTCTGAGATGCCATATTCAACCGGTCTTGATTTAAAAAAACTAAGTGTTGTGGCCGATCACTTTAGGTCATTGCGTGACCACTATTTTGACAATGGTCAAATTAATCCCAAAATGCTCAGCGTCGATATCAATGCATTGGTTTATCAAGTGCCGGGTGGTATGTTGTCGAACTTGGTCGCTCAATTAAAGGCTCAGAATGCGCTTGATCGCTATGAAGAAGTTTTAAAAGAAGTACCACAAGTGCGCGCCGACTTAGGTTTTCCGCCATTGGTTACACCGATGAGCCAAATGGTCGGCACTCAGGCGGTATTAAATGTCATCTTGGGTGAACGCTATAAGATGATTCCGAGCGAAGTAAAGGAATATGCCCGCGGCAAATATGGTAAGAGCAGCGTGCCGATTGAACCGGCGATGCTGCAAAAAATCATTGGCCAAGAACAGCCGATAGACCATCGGCCGGCAGATGATTTGGCGCCGCAGTATGACATTTTAAAACGCGAAATTGCCGAGTATATCGAAAGTGACGAAGATGTTCTTAGTTATGCTTTATTTCCAACGGTAGCGCGCGACTTTTTTAAGCGACGCAATGCTAAATTGTACCGCATTGATGAGCAGTGTCAAGCTATTGACGATCGGGCGCATTACATTTAATTAATCAATCGAGTAAAAACTGACTATTTTACTTTTTTATTACAAGAGGGGCTATTTCTTTGCGCTTTGGATTATTTATGATACAATCTCTTGATGAGGAGGAGATAAGTATGAAGAAGCGATTTTTTATTGCGCTAACGTTGACGATATTGTTGGCATTTCAGGGTGCCTTTGCTTACACATTTCCCAAATTAGTAAAGGTCAATGACACCTATGTTAAGGTCGATAATATCATTTTGAAAGATGCTGTTTATTATGCGCCGGCGCGTCAATTGGCCGATAGTTTGCGCGTAATAACTAAGTGGGAAGAAAGTAGCCGTTCGGCACATTTTATAAAGTTTGGCAATCGTTTGATTGTGACTGACGACCGTGTCAAAATGTATCAAAATGATCAATACATCGGTGTAGACCTAACCGTTCAGTCTTTTATTTACAATGGACGCGTTTACTTGCCGATTGAATATTTTGTCAATTACTTTGGCGCAACTGTCAGCTATGATGAAAAATTAAAGACTTTTAGCATTGTCGATTCGACGGTCAATTTGGCGGATGATGTGCATTTGATAGCCAAAGAAGACGCCGTCGAGGTATTGTGGTTGGCGCGTATCATCAATTTGGAAGCGCGCGGCAATAGTTTATATAAGCGATTGGCGATTGGTGGCGTGGTGATGAACCGCGTCAACAGTAGCAACTTCCCCAATACGGTTTACGATGTCATTAAGGCAAAGGGACAGTTTCCGCCGGCCTATTACGATAATTTTGATTCGATGGTGCCGAGTGATTCGTCGATGACAGCTGCTATCTTGGCTTATAGTGGCGAGAATGTCGTCGAAGATTGCCTCTACTTCAATTTAAAACCATTTAGCTGGAAATCAGCAGACGATTATTTCGGCGAAATTGAAGGTGACTATTTTTATCGTTAATAGCGTATATGAATGTTTAGTAAGGAGAATTAAATGCAAGTCATGTCTAAAAATGGCACTAACAGATGGGCGCTTTCCATTGTCTTAATAGTTATGGTTGTCGCTATGCTGTTATCTGGTCAGTGTGCAGTCTTTGCCGCTGATGATTCGTTGCAAGACGGCACAGTTTTGACAGACGCTAACACCAATGAACAAGCGAACTCAGTAGATATGACAGAATTAGCCGACAATTCGGCAGCGGCGCAAGCGAATGACGAAAAGGGTTTAATTATCAGCGCGCCGCAGAGCATTTATATTCAATTTGGTGACAGCTATTCCGTCGATGATTTAGCCGATAAAAAGGCGACTTTTGACGGTGAAGAAATTAGCGGCACTTGGCAATTAAGCGATGAGACCTTAACCGAAATTGGTCAATATCAAGTAATATTAACCTTTACGGCTGATAACAGTAAATACGGTAAGGCAGAGCAATTTGTAAAGGTCAATATTTTGCCGGGTGCCGCAAAGAAATTGCCGAGTGGTGAACCGAGTTTTACACCGATTACAGAAGCAGGTCTGACCTTGGCAGATGCTAATTTAACGATTGGCACGATTGGTCCGATTGACGGTGACATCGCATTTGATGACCCGGCTGAAACGGTGGTAGAACCGAATATTGTCTATCGCTGGACATTTACGCCCAAAGATGATAACTATGCACCACTCAGGGGCGAGATTATGCCCTTTGTTCAGGCTGTCGAAGAAACGACACAGCCGGTAGAAGAAACCACCACAGAACAACCGGTTGAAGAGAATACTGAAGCTCAACCGGTAGAACAAAGCACAGAGGATCAACCGTTAACAGAAACGCCAAGTAGCGATGAAGAATATCAAGGCTATTTTGATGTCAAAACAGATGCTTGGTATTATAATGCGGTCAAATATGTTGCGCAACGCAAGATAATGCAGGGCGTATCCGATGAAATGTTTTTACCAGACTACGATACGACGCGTGGTATGTTGATGGCTATTTTGCATCGTCTATCGGGTCAACCGGCGCCGACCAAACAAGATATTTTTTCTGACGTGTGGGACGGTTTTTGGTATACCGATCCGGTTAACTGGGGCGCAGAGCAAGGCATCGCCAATGGTGTTGGTGACGATATGTTTATGCCCAATGGCGAGTTGACGCGCGAGCAATTGGTGGCGGCGCTGTACCGCTATGCTCTATTAAATGATTATGATGTTAGCGCTGAGCAAGAGCTGACGGTTTACGATGATTTAGACGCCTTGTCCGACTGGGCGACACAGCCGATGCGCTGGGCGGTTAGCAATAAAATTATTACCGGTACATCTGAGACGACACTGGCGCCGCGCGCCGGTGCAACTCGGGCGCAAATGGCGACGATTTTACAGCGTTTTATGGAAAAATACGTTAAGTAAAGCATCGTTGCTTTTGCCTGTTTTAATTGTTAAAACCAGTGTCGGAGGGTCTATGAAGCAAACGCGTCCCGTATGGGCAGAAATAAATCTAGATGACCTAGCACATAATATTAGAGAGGTCAGACGCATTGTTGCCAAAGATAGCAAAGTGATGGCAGTAATCAAAGCTGACGGTTATGGCCACGGTGCTTCTGCTATCGGTCAAACGCTGCTCGATAATGGTGCCGATTATTTTGCTGTCGCTACCTTGTCAGAAGCAATTCGGTTGCGTGCTGATTATCCTGAAACGCCGATTTTAATATTGGGTTATACGCCCAATCATTTGGCGCCCGATGTTGTCCACTACCGGTTAACACAGACAATTTATAATATAGAACAGGCGCAAGCCTTTGATAATTGTGCCAAGCAGATGAACCTTAAGATTAAGGTTCATTTAAAAGTGGACAGCGGGATGAGCCGGCTTGGCTTTATGTGGAATGATCAAAGTGATGCAATATTGCGTTGTTTTGACTGTCAAAATCTTATTATTGAAGGAATTTATACTCATTTTGCACGGGCCGATGAGGCTGACAAAAGCGTTACACACGAACAGGCCAAGCGCTACTTGGCAGTTGTTAAAAAAATAGAATCAGCCGGTTTTAGCATTGCGCTAAAGCACGTTAGCAATTCGGCGGCAATTATCGACTTACCGGAGTACAATTTTGATATGGTGCGCGCCGGTATTATGCTTTATGGGCTTTACCCGTCGCAAGACGTCGATATGACGCGCGTTAGCCTGCGTCAAGCCATGCAGCTGCGCGCCGAAGTTGCCAATGTAAAGCTGCTGCCGGCCGGTAGCGGCGTTAGTTACGGCCACCGTTATGTGACGCCACAACAACAGATCGTCGCTACTTTGCCACTGGGTTACGCCGATGGTTTTACTAGAATGTTAAGTGGCAAAAGCGATGTGTTACACAATGGTCGGCGCCTGCCGTTAATCGGTCGTATCTGTATGGATCAATCTATGGTAGCGGCGGATTCCACTGTTAAAATTGGCGATGTTGTCACTTTATTTGGCCACGATGGTGGTCAATTTAAATCAATTGACGAATTGGCAACGGCACTTGATACAATTAATTACGAAATCGTTTGTATGATTGGTAAACGCGTGCCGCGTTGTTATTATAGAGATGGCCAACCATTGTGCTGGCAAGATGATATTATGATATTAGGGAAAGGCGGATATTGTGAAAAATAAATTATCAATTTTGATACTGATTATAGCCATGTCTTTATTGGTTGTCTTTGCGGCGCCGGGTTCAGCTGAGGATCCGTTGGTTTCGGTTAGTTATGTTGAAGACAAACTGACTGAATTAAAAGACGAAATGATTCAGCTAATTGATCAGAAAACTGTACCAACAGAAGACGATGCGACGCCGCCAACTGATGAGCCGTCGCTAAATAACAATCCCGTCTTTGAGGCGCTGACGTTTCCAAATGGCTCGCAACTTGTGTTTGGCGAATCAACCGAGTTTATCGTTCGACGAGGAACTGCGACATTGATTGACCCCGATGAAAACAACCTGCCCGATTTGACGAGCGGCATTGACATCGCCGCCGGCGAAGAAATTCCGCTGAATCATCATATGCTGTGCCCAAGGCGCGATGGTCGCGGCCTAGTTGTCGCCGAAGATAGTGCAGATTTTTGGATTTTGATCAAAGGCGATTATATCGTTATTAAGTAGCAGGTTGTATGAGAATATTTTTATTGGGCTTTTATGGTTATGATAATATTGGCGATGAGGTGCTGCTGGCGTCCATTCTAGACGCCTTGCGCAGTAGCGATGTCGAATTTAAAGTACTCAGTTACAATGCCAAAAAAACAGAACAAGCACATGCTGTTACAGCGGTTTCGCGCGGCAAAAATTTTGGCGTAATCAAGCAAATTGCCAATTCTGATGTTATCGTGGTAGGCGGTGGCAGCATTTTGCAAGATATCACCAGTTCAAAGTCTTTTTTCTATTATATGAGCATTTTGTTAATTGGCAAACTGCTCGGTAAGCGCATTTATCTACTTGGCAACGGTTTTGGGCCGATTAATAGATGGTATAATCGACGTCTTTTAAAGTGGTTTATTCCGTCGATTGACGGCGTTGTCGCACGCGATGCCGAGTCTTTTCAGGCCTACCGCGATTACCATTGCAAGCGGCTCTATCAAGGCGTTGACTGTGCTTTTGATTATCGCCGGGCACCAACTGATGTTGTCAATCAACCGCCCTATGTGGCGATTGCATTGCGCCCTTGGCCCAATAGTGCCGCAATACGTATGGTTTTAGAACAGTATATTCCGCATTTGAACAAATTAGGCTATGCGGTTAAATTGGTTGCGATGAAAGCGCCGGAAGATAGTGCCGAAATGGCGTCATTAACACAGATTGGTCGCAATACAGAGCTGGTTCAACATGGCATCAATGAAGTGCTGACTGCCTTAAAAGGTGCAAAATTATTAATTGGCATGCGTCTGCACGCCTTGATTTTGGCGGCGTTATTGGGTACGCCATTCGTTGCAGTCAGCTATGACCCAAAGATAAATAGTTTTATTAAGCAATTATTAGATAGACCCGCTTTAAGTGTAGATTTAATTGACTATCAAGCGCTTGATAATCAGGTAATGCAGATATTAAATAATTATCAAGCAGAACAAGAGAAACTATTGACGGCGGTCGAACGCAATCGACGTAATGCCGCGCAACAAATCGATGTGATAAAAGATTGGATGGTACAATCAGATGGCCGAACAAGTTAAAATTTTTGGCGTTCGCTTTGACAACGTATCGGCTGAAAAAGCCTATCAGCGCTTTGTTGAGTTTTTAAAACAAGATCGCACATCGGTTATCTTTACGCCAAATCCGGAAATTGTAATGGCGGCTCAAGAAAATGCCGGCTTAAAAGAGGCGTTGTTAGAGGGCGACTTGGTCGTTCCTGATGGCATTGGCATTATTTATGCCTCAAAGGTTCACCGGTTGGGCTTAACAGAACGAGTGGGTGGCGTCGATTTATCAGAGCGCGCCTTTCAATTTTTAAATGCTAAAAGCGGTTCGATCTATTTACTGGGCAGCAAGCCCGAAGTGGCAGAAGTGGCGGCCTTTAAGTTGAGTGAAAAGTATCCCAATTTGCGAGTGCTTGGCACACATGATGGCTATTTTGACGATGATGGTGAAATGGCAATAATTGACGATATCAATATTTTAAAACCGGACGTCGTCTTTGTCGGGCTCGGTTCGCCAAAACAGGAATTGTGGATTCACAAATATAAACGAATTCTTAATTGTAAAGTGTTAATCGGTATCGGTGGCGGTATCGATGTTTGGGCCGGTCACGCTAAACGCGCACCACACTGGGTTCAAAAAATAGGCTTAGAGTGGCTTTTTAGACTATTTCAAGAACCGCGTCGCATTAAACGCATGATCAAACTACCGGCGTTTGCCTTAAAAGTACTGACTACTCGTAAAATATAACCTACTGAAGTGATTGCTTAAGAGGAGCGGATATGAATTGGAAAAAAATCTTTATTGCGATGATTATCATTGCTTTTATAGTGAGCGCTTATTTGGGATATCAACGCCTTGCCATCGAAAAATACGATCGCATTTATGAGGTGACGATGCCCTATGAAGAAGTCGTAAAAATGGCAGCTTTTACCGGTCAGTCGCTCGATGATGCGCTGCTTAAATGGCGCGATATCGGCGTTAACTCAATTACCTTATCCGAAATGACGATACACAATTTAAAAGATAGCGGGCGCTTTAATTTGCGTTCTTATTTTGCAGGTAACGATCTGGTATTAGAAGGCGACCGTGTAGCGCTTGAACTGATTGCCGAACGCTTGTCCAATCGTTTAGCCGATAAGCGTCAGATCAGCTTTAACGAGGCTGGCGCGCTGGTTATCGAAGGCAATGTCAATGATTTTTTTAAGACCAGTACGCGTTCTAAATACGACTTAGCGACAGAACAAACCCGCATTTTGGGTCGCGCAGCGTCAATAATCGAATTTATCGGCCTCGGCTTTTTAGATGAAGATATTGAATTAGTCAAGCGCTCCGGCTTGGCATTACGCTTTCGGCCGGCCTACGTTTATGGCTTGCAAGATGCCAAGTATTCAATTGACCAAATGTTAGATTACATCGATCGTTATTCAAAGCAACCCTATATTTGTTTTAGTGGTAATGATGTGCTTGGCACGGATAGCGAGCTAGATTACTTGGCAAGCCAGTTGAAAGCGCGCAATATTGCCGCAGTGATGATCGAAACACCGGTACAGCGTGAATTTGTTACGCAAACCGGTTTACAAGCGCTGGTTGAAGCGATCGATTATCAAGCGGTCAGGGCGTTGTCGACTTTTGATTTTATTCGCGATCGCTATGACTATCAGATACCTTTTCATCATCGCGGCGAAGAAGTTGCCAATACTTATTTTCGAGCGATTACCGAACGCAATATCAGCGTAGTCTTTTTTAAGACTTATACGCGTTCCGGTCAATTAATCGATGTGCCAAGTGAGCACTATAAAATGAATTTAGCTGTCTTAAAGCAGCGCCTTGCTAGGCATGGCATTGCCAATATATCGGCTGATTGGGATACTAAAACAGATAATTTTTACATGCCTAGTTATCACGTCGATCATCGCTTGGTTGGCATTGTTGCATTGGGCGTTGTGGCGGCGTTATTCCTGTTGATTAACCTGTTTTATCAGCTGCCAAATAGCATTAATCTGTCATTTAGCGTTGTGGCGACAGTCGTGCTGGCGGCGCTTTATCTATTAAATATTAAAGTTGCACAATTGAATTTGATGTTCGGTTTACTTGCGACAATGGTGTTTGCCCTGTTGTCGGTCTATTATATTATTTGGCAAGCGCGGCGCTTATACGATTTAGAGCAACCGTTGACATTTGGTAAGGTTTTCTTACGCGGTGCTACCGTTTTATTGACGGCAATTTTGTTGTCACTGGTCGGTGCGGCATTTGAAATCAGCTTTTATGCCGACAGCAAATTTTTGCTCGAAATGGCAATTTTTAGAGGGGTTAAAGTATCACAATTAGTGCCACTATTAGCGGCATTCATAATTGCGGTTTACTATTTTGGCAAAGAGATATTAGGCAAAGCCGATTTAACGCGCAGTCAACAGTTAAAATATGTGTTAGACCTAAATGTTAAAATATGGCAGGTATTAGTGGCCTTTGTATTATTGCTATTGGTTGCACTGTTATTGTTGCGCAGTGGTCATGAAAACAGCATTGGCACGCCGTCGATCGAATTGTTCTTTAGAAACACATTAGAGTACTTTTTATATGCGCGGCCGCGTAATAAGGCATTGATTCTCGGTTTTCCGATTGTGATCATCTTTATGCATGTCGTCAACAGCAAAAAATACGCCTGGAGTTATCCGGTATTTGCCTTTTTAGCGGCAATCGGTCAAGTCGATATACTCAATACTTTTTCGCATTTACGTACTCCGCTTGACCTATCGATCATCAGGGTGTTTTTAGCATTTTTGCTGTCACTTGTCGTTTACGCTTTTTACACGGTTGGTTTTATGATCTTTGTTCGTCTGTTAAACCGGTTTAAGCAAAAATTAATTATTGGCAATGCCGGCAATAAAAATTAAATGAATAAGAATAAGAGGCGCCGCAAAAGCGGCGCCTCTTGATATGGTGAGCTAATTCACTAGGGCAGCTGTTTTTGTAATTCTTCGGCGGCGAGGTATTCTTTAACATCATAGGCGTTTTTCATCGCCCATTCAATATGGCTAACGGCTTGCGACGGATTGTCGGTCGTCAGATAAATGCGGGCGAGCGCCATATGCGCGACATAGTTGTCATAGACGGCGTTAGACTGGTTATAACTGTTAATCGCTTGATCGCTAACGCCCAGCTTGTCGTAGGCCGCGCCCAACTTGTTGAGGGTATCGACGTCTTGTGGAAAAATAGCAAGCACGCGCTGATAGTAAACCAAAGCAGTACGCTGGTCGTTTAGAATATCATCGTGGATATAGGCCGATTTTTTTAAGGCTGAAACGTGATCGGGAAACATCGCCAACACCGTTTGATAGCGATCTAGTGCTATGGCGTAATCTTCATTATCAAGTGCTTGCTCAGCGCTGGCATAGCTACGCTCGACAGTGGGCAGTGTTAGATCTACCAGCTGCTTATCGCTGTTCCATTCTACGGTGCCGCCAAAAAATTCGGTTAAAAAGCGCACCGAAACATAACTTCTATCCTTGTGAATCATAAGAGGTACGTCCATTTGATAGGTTTTGCCATCGACGATTACATCGCTTTGTCCAACCTTAAAGCTGATATTGGAACCAAATCGCTCGACGACGACACGGCTACTGTCGTTATCCCACTTAACCGTGGCGTCAATTTTTTCTAAAATGCCGCGTAATGGCACCATAGTACGCGGTTGTGTATCGCCCTCTGCATGGATAAAAGGATAACTGTCAAAGTATTCTTCATTGCCGTTCAAGACCAATCTAATGGGCTGTTCAGCGAGTTTTTTAATGACAAAGGCATTGCTGACCTTGCGTTCCGGTTCGACGAGGTATTCGCCTTGATAGACTAGTCCGGAAGAGCCACCGCCATCGAGGTTAAAAGCCTCGACCAAACCAAGTTGCAGTCCAATATCGGCCAATTCATCAAGCGTGATGGGCGCCTTGCTGACCAACAGCGCCAGTCCGCCATCTTGGTTAAGACCAAGCATCGAGCGCTTAGCGGCACCGCTATTAAACTTTGCAATTGTAAAACCCTCTGATTTGGGGTCTAATACCTTTTGACCATTTTGGATTAAGATAGGGCCGGCGCCGGCGGCATTTTCAATATTTTGAAAAAGACTGGCGCTTTCGCTTAGCTCGCCGCTGCCATCGCGTTTAATCATACGCATTTTAAAATCGACACGGTCGCCCACTTTGAACAGGTTTAAAAACTGTGGGTCGTGTTGTACGATGATATAGCCGTTGGTTGGAATAGGTGGAATATAGTCGTATTTACCGACCACTTCGTGTTGGTCAACGGCAATTGTGTAAACGGGGTCTTCCGGAAATTCGCCGGTGTAGTGATTGTTAAAAATCATGACGGCCTCGGGTTGTTCAAACAAGTGATTGATATTCCAAGCCACCCAGTTATAGGGGTATTCCCACTGGTTGTTAACCGAGCCTTGAATGACGATATCCATTGCTGCACTGTGCATCTTGTTGTCGCCGTCAAAACCGACAATTGAGCCACCTTCGGCGATATGCTCGATTGCGCCATCGATAATTAGCGTGCTGGCCGGTTGCGAGTCCGCCCCCATGTTGAAAAACGAGGCATTAATGGCAGCGACGACTTCTTCGTCGGGATCGCTGGTTTGACTGAGGTCGATTAGTCTTTCGACCGGTCCAATTTTGTTTTTGGCCAGCGCCAAGTCAACTTTATACTGCGGATCGCTCAAATCAATCCAGACCAAATACACCGGGTAGGTTTCGTCGCCGACGGTAATTTCGACCGGTGGAAAGTCCTCTGCATTGTCGTCGGCAAAGGCCGTGCCAAAGCAGGCCAGAATTGACATCAAAAGTACGGCAAAAAGTATTTTGTTTTTCATCGTTAAGCCCTCTCTATTTTTTTACTTAGTGACATATTAGCATGATTAGATCAAAAAAGGTTGGATTTTTTGTAAATTTAACAGAGGATTAATATTTGCTTGTTTTCCTTTTGCCTTTTAGTTATCGCTTTACCATAAGATAAAGAAACTTTCCAAATTAAAAGGTTTTTATCACCTGTCAATTGTGATATAATAATTGGGTGTCGAATAATTTTTATAAAGAGGTGTAATGTGTCAAAATTTATTGTCAGACCAACGACGCAAATTGCCGGTGAAGTCGTCGTAGACGGTGCTAAAAATGGCGTTTTGCCAATTATGGCGGCGGCGCTTTTAACGGCAGATGAATGTCAGATAGAAAATGTTCCAAATTTAAAAGATGTTGCTGTAATGACAGAGGTCATCGCAGCGCTTGGTGCGACCGTTGAGCGGTCTGGTGATAAAATGAAGATTCATGCCGCTAAAATTACCAGTAACGAAGCGCCTTATGAATACGTTAGCAAAATGCGTTCTTCGTTCGATGTGATGGGGCCATTATTGGCACGTACCGGCATGGCCAGCGTACCACTGCCGGGTGGTTGTGCAATTGGTGAAAGGCCAATTGACTTGCATTTAAAGGGCTTTAAGGCACTGGGGGCCGAAATAACCTTTAGTCGTGGTTCAGTGCAGGCCAAAGCCGATAAACTGATTGGCAATTCGGTATATTTAGATTTTCCCAGCGTCGGCGCTACCAAGAATATTATGATGGCGGCAACCAAAGCCGAGGGAACAACTTATATTGAAAATGCCGCCAAAGAACCGGAAATTACCGACTTGGCTAATTTTATTAACAAAATGGGTGGTAAGATTTCCGGCGCCGGAACTGATACGATCCGAATTGTCGGCGTCGAGTCATTTAAGGGTGCATCGCATACCGTACTACCCGATCGCATTGAGGCGGCCACCTATCTGGTGTTGGCCAGTTTAGTTAAAAGCGATGTGTTGATTAAGGCAGTTGAGCCAAGCCACGTACGTGCTGTTGTTGCAAAGCTAAAAGAATGTGGAGTTCAAATTGAAGAATTTAACGATAGCATTCGCGTACGCGGTACGGGTCAGTTGAGCGCCGTCAATATCACTACTTTACCGCACCCCGGTTTTCCGACCGATGTGCAGTCACAGTTTATGGTCTTATTGACCAAGGCCAAGGGGAGTAGCGTGGTAATGGAGACGTTATTCGAAAATCGTTTTATGCACGTTAGCGAACTCAATCGCATGGGTGCCAATATTAAATTAGAAGGTCACAGCGCGATTATAAATGGCGATATACAACTGCAGGGTGCCCATGTCAAGGCAACCGATTTAAGGGCCGGTGCAGCGTTGATTTTGGCCGGCGTAATCGCCGACGGCGAAACACATATTCACGAAATCAGCCACATTGATCGCGGCTATAGTAAAATAGAAAATAAATTAACCGATTTAGGCGTTTCGATAACGCGTATAGTAGAGTAACGGGAGGTTCTCATGTTTGGCTTTGGTGCAGAAATTGGCATCGATTTAGGAACGGCAAATGTTTTAGTTTATATTAAGGGCAAGGGCATTGTTTTGCAAGAACCCTCGGTAGTGGCAATCGATTGTAATACCGATAAAGTGCTTGCCGTTGGCGAAGAAGCGCGCCGTATGCTTGGCCGAACACCGGGCAATATTGTGGCAATTCGGCCGCTAAAAGACGGCGTTATTTCCGATTATGATGTCACCGAGCGCATGCTCAGATATTTTATTAATAAAACTTGTGGTAAACGACGGTTTTTTAGACCGAAGATTATGGTTTGTGTGCCCAGTGGTGTTACCGAAGTTGAGCGCCGCGCCGTGATAGATGCTTCGACAGAAGCCGGTGGCGCCAAGACTTTTATTATCGAAGAGCCGATTGCTGCAGCGATTGGTGCCGGTTTAGATATTGAAAAGCCAGATGGTAACATGGTGATAGATATCGGGGGTGGCACCAGTGATATTGCCGTTATCTCATTAGGTGGCGTCGTCGTCAGTAAGTCGATTAAAATCGCCGGTGATAAATTTGATGAGGCGATTATTCGCTATATGCGCAAAAACCATAACCTGTTGATTGGTGAGCGCACCGCCGAAGAAATGAAAATGACAATTGGGTCGGCCTATCCACGCGTTAAGCCGGTGACGATGGAATGTCGCGGACGCGATCTAATTACCGGTTTGCCACGCGTTAAAAACGTCACTTCTGAAGAAATGATGGAGGCGCTAAACGAACCGATAAATGCGATAAGCGACGCCGTACACGCCGTGCTGGAAAAAACACCGCCCGAGCTGGCGTCGGATATTAGCACCAGCGGTATTGTGATGACGGGTGGTGGTGCATTGTTATATGGCCTTAATAAATTAATTGAGTCGCGTACCGGCATACCGGTTTATATTGCCGATGACGCAGTTAGTTGTGTCGCCAAGGGAACCGGCATGTCGCTCGATCATATTGCGCTTTACGAAAAATCGCAAGAACAGGCGACTTATCGCCATTTTTAAGGGGTTGTCGTCTACCAATTTTGGTGGCGAAAAAATATTTTAATTACCCCTTGCAAAAACCTTGCCAAAAAGGTTATAATAATAAAGTGTAATAAACACGAATTGGTGCGCATGTGGCGTTTCATGCCGTATCAACGTGGTGTCGTATCCACATTTGTTATTATATTAACAAAATTTTCGAGAAAACGCTATCCTGAGGAGGTATTTATGAAAGGTTTTGCGATGTTAGGAATTGGTAAAGCGGGCTGGATTGAGAAAGAAAGACCTGTCTGTGGTCCGCTTGATGCAATTTGTAAGCCGATCTCACTTGCTCCCTGTACATCTGATATTCATACGGTATGGGAAGGCGCAATCGGCGAGCGTCATGACATGATTCTCGGCCATGAGGGCGCTGGTGAAATCGTCGAAGTTGGCGAGCTCGTTAAAGACTTTAAAGTGGGCGATCGCGTACTGGTTCCTGCCATTACACCTGATTGGAATTCATTAGAAGCGCAAGCTGGTTATTCAATGCACTCGGGCGGTATGTTGGCCGGTTGGAAGTTTTCTAACTTCAAAGATGGCGTTTTTGGCGAATTTTTCCACGTCAATGATGCCGATGGTAACTTAGCACATATTCCGGAAGGCGTTGACCCGGTATTGGCTCCGATGTTGTCTGACATGGTTCCGACTGGTTTCCACGGCGTTGAATTAGCTGACGTTCAATTTGGCGACGAGGTTATGGTCGTTGGTATTGGCCCGGTTGGCTTGATGGCTGTTGCCGGTGCAAACTTGCGCGGGGCATCTCATATCTATGCTGTTGGTACGCGTCCTGACTGTATCGAAGCTGCTAAATTCTACGGTGCAACAGATATTATCAACTACAAAAATGGTCCGATCGACGAGCAAATCATGAAGTTGACAAATGGCGAAGGCGTCGACAAAATCATCATCGCTGGTGGTACAGTCGACACATTCCAAGAAGCTATCCGCGCTTTAAAAGCCGGTGGTGTCATTGGTAACGTCAACTACTTAGGTAGCGGCGACTTCGTTAAAATTCCACGTGAAGACTGGGGCGTTGGCATGGGTCACAAAGCCATCATGGGCGGCTTGACACCGGGTGGACGACTCCGTTTAGAAAAATTGGCTAAATTGGTGTCAACTAAAAAATTAGATCTTTCTAAATTAGTTACACATCGCTTTGACGGCTTTGAGCATATCGAAGAAGCCTTGTTATTGATGAAAGACAAGCCGAAAGATTTGATTAAGCCAATTGTCGTCGTCGCTGAAGACTTGATGAACAAATAGATGAAAGTACTGATTTTATCCGGATTTTTAGGGGCGGGTAAAACAACTTTCTTACAACAATTAGTCAAACATCTCAAGAATGTTGTTATTCTGGAGAATGATTACGCTCGCGATGTAGATCGCGAGCTTCTTTCTAATCAAGATAATTTAACATATTCAATTGATGAGGGGTGTGCTTGTTGTACGCGCGGTGAAGAATTAGAGGGGTCAATACTAAGCATTGCCAATGCGGTAAATCCCGAGTACTTGGTAATCGAACCGACCGGCTTGTGTTCACTTGCTGCATTGATTAAGCGCATTAAGAAAGTTGAGTACGAACGCATTCAATATATTGGCAGCATTGCCATATTGGAGATGCCCCGCTATAAAAAAATTGAAGAAGACTATCCCGACCTCTATTTAGATAGTTTACAAAATGCCAATTATATCATTTTATCTAAATCAGAACAAAGTGATGATAAAGCTTTTGTTGAGGCAGCTGACTACTTTGCAAAGAATACGTCAGCGCAAGTGGCGACGCGCCATTATAATCAATTTGACGAAGCTGACTGGCAGCAAGTTTTAGATTCGCTCAGCCCGCTGACAGAAGTAAAGGAAAGCCATTATCACTATCACGCCATGACGCTCGATTATGCCAGTGTTGCCTTTGTCGATATGCATCAGATGGGTACCTGCTTTAACGCCTTGTTAGAGGGACGCTTTGGTACCATAATGCGCGCTAAAGGTGGCATTAAGATAGCTGATAAATACTATCGTATCGACATTGTCGATAAAGAATTTACCTTTGATAGCGTCGATAAACCGATAACTCACTTGGTATTTATCGGTAAAGATTTAGATCAAAATGCTTTTGACGTACTTTTTAAAAAGCACTATGTTGGTTAACTTTTACAACTTATTGACAATCTGCTCTCCGCTGGGAGGCAGATTGTCATTTTTATTGGCTATTTTTCTTTCAATTTGGGTATAAGGTATCTATCTGCGATGAGAGGTGATAAATTGAAAGCTTTAGTATTGGGCGGTGGCGGTGCACGTGGTGCCTATCAAATTGGCGCTTGGCGGGCACTAAACGATATGAATGAAACATTTGATATTGTCACCGGCACTTCGATTGGCGCAATCAATGCAGCGCTGTATGTGCAAGGCGATCAACAGTTTGCCGAAAAATTGTGGCGTCAGATGACAATTAATCAAGTGATCAAGGCCGAGGGCGATATACTCAATCGCTTGGTAAATTACGATATTAGTGGCAAAGATATTCGACAACTTTTAGGATTTTTTGGTCAAACAATTGGTCAAAGTGGACTTGATATCTCGCCGCTGCGTCAAACGATGGAAAAATATATCGACGAAGCCAAGATACGCCAGTCTAAAATTAAATTGGGCATTGTGACCTTCTCGTTAACTGATTTTAAGCCACTTGAATTGTCAATTGACCAAATACCCGAGGGTCAGCTACACGACTATTTAATTGCCAGTGCCAATCTACCGGTCTTTAAGCCGGAGCGTCGTCAAGGCAAGTTGATGATTGACGGAGGCTTTTATGATCTTGTGCCGATTAATCTGGCGCTCCGCATGGGTGGAACCAGTTTTACAGTTATCGATTTAAAGTCAATGGGCTTTAATCGTAAAACTCATGACGTCAAAAAGTTGACGATCGCACCACTTAATGGATTAGGCGGCACCTTAGAAATTTCTTCGAAAAAAATTGAGCGAAATATGCTGCTTGGCTATTACGATACATTGCGTGCTTATCGCAACTATAAAGGCAGATATTACTATATTGAAAATGCTTTGCCCAGTAGGGCGCTTATCGAAAGGCTAATTGCTATCGATAAAGCCGATTTGCAGTATTTAAAACAGCTTTTAATGGCAACAGACGATGAAGATTTGCGCTTTATCTTTGAAAATCTTTTGCCGGAATTGGGCAAGGCACTTGATTTTAAAAAGAGTGATAGTTATGTTGATATTTACATCGGCTTGCTTGAAAAAATAGCAGTTTCGCTTGAGATTGAGCGTTTTAAAATATGGGATTTTGCCAATTTTGAAGTCGCCATCAAGCAAAAATATCAATCCGGAAACATTTTAAAAATTGAAAAGACGATAATAAAAAAAATAATAAGTCGCCTTCATTCTCTGGGCGAAGATGATAACATTAAATTTTATAATACTATTTATGAAAAGATGACGAGGTGACTATGAACTATCGCGAAATTTACCAAAAATGGTTGAACGACCCGGCGTTTGATGCCGACTTTATTGCCGAATTGCGTAGCTTGACGGACGAAAAAGAGATAGAAGATAGATTTTATCGTGCGCTTAGCTTTGGTACGGCCGGTATGCGCGGCGTTATCGGCGCCGGGCGCAATCGCATTAATAAGTACAATATCAGAAAAGCCAGCCAAGGCTATGCCGAATACCTGTTGTCAAAAAATGAGCAAGCCAGTTGTGTAATCGCCCATGATAATCGGCGTTTTTCCGACTATTTTGCGCGTGAAGCAGCTTCTGTATTTGCTGCCAATGGCATCAAAACCTATCTATTTGCAGAATTGCGCAGTACGCCGGAATTGTCTTTTGCAGTTCGTCATTTAGAGACAACCGGCGGCGTGGTGGTGACGGCCAGTCATAATCCACCGCAATATAACGGCTATAAAGTTTACGGTTCAGATGGCGCACAGCTGATGCCGGTCGAGGCGGCTAAGGTGAGCGCAGCAGTTGAATCAATTGAAGATTTTGCTAAAATTCGCTATTTAAACTTTGAAACAGCGCTGGCCGATGGTCTAATACAGTATATCGGCGAAGAAGTTGACGCTGCCTATTTAGCAGCTGTAAAGAAGCAGATTATTCGACCACAAGTTTATCAACAGCCGCTAGTCGTTACCTATTCACCATTACACGGTGCCGGTGCGATGATTATCGAGCGGCTGTTAACGTCGCTTGATTTGACAGATGTTCATTACGTTACATCACAAATGGTTGCCGACAGCGAGTTTTCGACTGTCAAACAGCCCAATCCGGAAGAAGAACAGGCCTTTGCCGTATCGCTAAAGCTGGCTGAACAGGTTGCAGCCGATTTGTTGTTGGCGTCAGATCCCGACGCCGATCGGGTTGGTGTGATGGTAAAAACCGCTGATCGCTATCAAAAGTTGAATGGCAACCAAGTGGGGGCTTTGTTGACGCATTATGTGCTCAGTTCAAAATCAAATCTGCCGGACAATGCCATCATTGTCAAAACAGTAGTGACTAGCGATTTAGGTATGCGCATTGCCGAAAATTATGGCGTGGCTTGTCAAGAAACGCTGACCGGATTCAAGTTTATCGGCGATAAAATCAAACACTATCAACAAAGCGGTCAGTACAGTTTTATCATGGGTTATGAAGAAAGCTATGGTTATTTAGTTGGTCAGCACGCCAGAGATAAAGATGCCGTTGTAACGATTATGCTAATTATCGAAATGGCCAAGTATTACAAAACACAAGGCAAGACGCTAATAGACGCACTTGACGATTTGTATGCACAATACGGCTATTATAAAGACCATTTAATTGCTAAAGTATTGAGTGGTAAATCCGGTATGGAACAGATGCAAAAAATAATGACCGCACTACGTCAAACCAAGACAATCGGCGCGCTGCCAATTGTCAAAGTGGCTGATTTTTCGACTGGACAACTACGCGATTTGAAAAGTGGCAATTGTACGACATTACAACAGCCGCAGTCAAATGTTTTAAAATATTATTTAGATGACAAAAACTGGTTTGCGGTGCGACCATCAGGGACCGAGCCAAAGCTAAAGTTTTATGTTTCGGTAGTCGCTAATGAGGCGAGTGCTGCCGATCAAAAAATTGACAGTATTTTGACAGCGCTCGATGATTTTATGGCGCCTTATATTGATTTATGCTAATTGAGTTAGAGAGGGCAGCATGGTGGTAGTGGCCTGTTATATGACAAAAACTCGGCTGATGGGAGCATTGGCCGGCTATATTGATTATCGGATCGATCAGCTGAGAATTGTCGAATTTTATCATATCGAATTTGAAGAGTACGGCATTGATCGTTTTGAGCAATTAGTTGCACCGAGCGATCACGATGTCGTCAAAATGCGGCTCGAAATGTTTGGCAGACTAGGCGGCGAAATTGTCGCCTTAAGTGAGGTAGAATTCAGCCAGTTAATTGCTGCGGCGATTACGATTAACCGTCAATCAGACAGTTTGATGCAGGCGGTTGCCAAGTCGCAATGGTTGCCATCTGTAATTGATCCCGATTTGACAGCCTATTATAGCGCCATCAATAAGCTAATTGAGAGCATACCTTCACAATATGCCTTTGGCCATTATTTTTTGATGCGTTATTTTGCGCAAGACAGCATTTACAAGCAAATGATTAAAATTGCGCCGCCCGAGCCACCGGACTATTATACATTATTGTTGAATCAATTAACCAAACGGGTGGACGATTATCATTTTTCGGCACTTTTATTAGGTAAGGGCTATGCTTCGGCCAGCGGGACAATTCATTTCAGTAGTCGCGCGATTCAGTCGTTGACAGACTTAAAAATCACGGCCATTTCAGAGGGTGATGCGGCAGCCTTATTGCGCCAAAATGAGCATATCGTGGTCTATCAGGTTTATGATCAAAACATCGAAAGTCACTTGTTACAGGCGCACAAGTATTTAGTGCCAACGCTTTATCCGAACGGACGCTTGTACATCAAATACCGCAACGACGATAAACATCTCAATCAACCGCTATTTCGTCTTAATGATGATGTCGAAGTCTATATTTATGTGACAGATGGCGCTCAGCTGTTATTGGTTGGCAACAGCAAACGTGCACTCGAACAATGGCATCGACTACTTATCAGACGCTTTAGCAGTTCGCTACGCCGTGCGCAGACCTTTAATTTTGATAGTTCGATATTATATGATTTTATTCTGTCCAATTACGACAACTTTGACTATTACTTAGATGATTACGGAGCGCAGCTATGACGGTTTTAAACCAAATTATTGTTTTATTTTCACTGATATTGGTAGGCTATGTCATCAAAAAGCTCAAAGTTGTTTCAGACGAATTTCAAGCCGGTATCGCACCATTAATATTAAATGTTACCTTGCCGGCTTTTATTTTGTCGTCGATGAATTTTAAGTTTTCGCTGGAAACGCTAAAATCAAGTGGCTGGTTGATTGCCATTTCATTTGCGATGTACGGTGTGGCCTTTGTCATTTCCAAATTGTATTCAAGGGCGATCGGCAACCCACCACGGCAACGCGCCGCATTTGAATATGCCATTATGTTTTCTAATAGTGGCTATATGGGTTATCCGGTGGTTGCACAGTTGTTCGGCGAGCAAGGTGTTTTTTATGCTGCTATTTATAACTTGAGCTTTAGCGTTTTAGTATGGACCTATGGCGTCGATTTATTAAGCGGCCAAAAAAATGCCAATATGCCCTTAAAAAAGCGCCTGTTGGCATTAATAAACCCCGGTTTGATCGCCGTGCTGATTGGTTTTACGCTATTTTTATTTAATTTGTCATTGCCGGCTACCGTTTATAGTTTGTTAAATATGATAGGCGCGACCACAACACCACTATCGATGATGTTTATCGGTTTTATTTTAACAGAAATAAAACCGGCAGAAGTGCTTAAAAATTTTCAATTATTGGTCGTCAGTGCCATTAGGCTGGTACTATTGCCGGCGTTGACCTATTTAATTCTGGTGCTGTTCGGCTTTAGCGGTTTGACGCTTTACATACCGGTCGTTATCGTCGGTATGCCGGTAGCCGTAAATTTAGCGATTTTTGCATCGCGTTATCAAGCCGACTATCGTTTGGGTTCACTGTTAATCTTTACATCAACCTTGCTTTCGGTAATTACAGTGCCAATAATGATGCTGCTCATTCAAAGATAGTGTACTGGCTTTAAACTTTCTACTCTTCGCTACAAACAAGCCTTGTTTTCTAAATATATCTGTGTTATAGTTAAGTTACAATTAAATGAGTTAGTTTACACCGACTACTTTTGTAGTTTGTGTTACTAAACACCTTATTGAGAGTGACTGAGGGAATGGGCCCGATGACGTCCGGCAACCGGTATATACACGGTGCTAAATCCTACGGAAGAAATTCTGAAAGATGAGGGTATAAACAGACGCCTGTCTTTCAAGGCGTTTTTTGTTTAACTGGATCAATAAGTCATTTAGTTAGAATTAGTCTATCCATAAATCAGAGGAGGTTTTTATGAGAAAAAGTTATTTTACATCTGAATCGGTCACCGAGGGGCACCCCGATAAGATGTGCGACCAGATTTCCGATGCAGTATTAGATGCCATTTACAGCTGTGATCCAATGGCGCGCGTTGCCTGCGAAACGTCAGTTACAACCGGCCTCGTGTTAGTCAGCGGTGAAATCACGACCAATTGTTATGTAGACATTCAAAAAATCGTGCGTCAGACAATTAAGGATATCGGTTATGATCGCGCCAAGTTTGGCTTTGATGCCGAAACGTGCGGCGTATTAGTTGCATTAGATGGTCAATCGCCTGACATTGCACAGGGTGTCGACAACGATTGGGAACACCGCGCCGGTCAAAATGAAGATGACGAAAACAACACCGGTGCCGGCGATCAAGGTTTGATGTTTGGCTATGCTTGTAACGAAACGCCCGAACTGATGCCCTTACCGATTGCCTTAGCACACAAACTGGCAAAGCGTTTGTCAGAGGTTAGAAAAAATGGTAACATTGATTATTTGCGTCCCGATGGCAAGACGCAGGTTACAGTCGAGTATCACGACGGCGTGCCGGCGCGCGTTGATACGGTTGTTATCTCGGCACAACATAATCCGGACGTCGCTTATCAACAGATTGTCGATGATCTCAAAGAGCAGGTGATAAAGGCAATTGTACCGGCTGAGCTGATTGACCAAGACACCAAGTATTATATCAATCCGACCGGTCGCTTTGTCATTGGTGGGCCACATGGTGATGCCGGCTTGACTGGTCGAAAAATTATCGTTGATACCTATGGTGGCTATGCGCGTCATGGCGGCGGTGCTTTTTCCGGTAAAGATCCAACCAAAGTCGATCGTTCGGCTACTTATGCAGCGCGTTACGTTGCCAAAAATATTGTAGCAGCCGGCTTAGCAGATAAGTGTGAAATCGAATTATCTTACGCAATTGGCGTGGCGCAGCCACTGTCGATATTTGTCGATACCTATGGTACCGGCAAACTGGCTGATCAAGAAATTGAGGCCATCGTCAAACAAGTATTTGACCTGCGTCCGGCGGCGATAATTCGCGAATTGGGTTTAAGGCGCCCGATTTACAAGCAGACAGCGGCCTATGGTCATTTTGGTAGAACCGATATCGACCTACCGTGGGAAAAGACCGATCGGGTTGATGCTTTGCGTCAAGCAGCACAAGTGTGAAAATCTTTTAGTCATTTTTAATAAGTAGAAAGTGGACAGTGGAAAGTGGAAAGAAAAGGCGCCACCGCGTTGGCTATGCCAACGCGGTGGTAGGTTTTTAGTCAAGATTTTGCATTTGTTTTTCGGTTTTTGACTTTGTTTTTCTTTCTGCTTTCAGCTTTCTGCTTTCTGCTGAAGCGCGTAGCGCGCGACTGGAGAGGTCTCGCCTCTAAAAACAGAGATTTCTCGACTTACTTCGTTGCGAAAAAAATGAGACTTTTCTTGGTGTCAGGTGGTAGGTGCTACCTGACACCAAAGCATTAAGCAGCTTATTATTGATGCCAGTTGTAATGCATTCAATTAAATTTACTTTAAAGAAAAGGCAATGTATGAAAGAGAGCAGATTATTTCAAATATTATACTATATTTTAGAAAAGGGTAGAGTGACCGCACCGGAATTGGCAAATAAATTTGAAGTTTCTGTTAGAACTATATACAGGGATATCGATTGGATTGGTAGTGCGGGAATACCTATTTATGCAACTCAAGGCAAGGGTGGTGGAATTGAAATTGATAGTAGTTTTATTTTAAATAAATCCATTCTTACAGCTGCCGAAAAAGAACAAATTGTTATGGCCTTAAAAAGTCTTGAAAATAATTCCGGATTGTATAAAAGTGAACTTACAGATAAGCTATCTTCACTTTTTAAAACTAAAAATGAAAACTGGATAGAGGTTGATTTTTCAGACTGGATACATAACAAAACTCATAAAAGTAAATTTGATAAAATAAAAGAAGCTATCTTCAATAGAAATATTGTATCTATTTGTTACTGTAACATGAATGGTGAAAAAACAACGAGAAGAATAAAACCCATTCGCTTATTTTATAAGGCTGGCAATTGGTATGTTTACTCATTTTGCGATTTAAGAAAGGATTTTAGATTTTTTAAACTTTCTAGAATTAGAGATCTAACTGTTCTTGAAGAAATTTACGAAGAAGATTTTTCTAATATTGACATAGATAAGGCAGTAAAATACGGTGATACTGTTCATTTGAAGTTACGGTTTGATAAAAGCATTGCCCATAGAGTATATGATGATTTTTCTGAGCGTGTTATAAAGAGTAATGGTTGTCTATATGTTGAAATTGATTTGCCGGACGACTACACTACATATAGTTATATTCTATCCTTTGGAGAGGGCGCAGAAGTATTAGAACCGAAAGAAGTGCGTAAAAAGATAGAAACAATGATAAATAATATGGCAAAAAAATATATAACTTGACAAGCACTGTCAAGTTATTTGTTATATAATACAAACACAATAGAACAGATGTCAAATTGTGAAAAGAGGCGAATTATGGAAATGGTAAATGTTAATGAATTTTTAGTTGTCGGCATTTCAGTTAGAACAAGTAATGAAAATGGTAAGGCGGCTAAAGATATTGGTGAATTGTGGAATAGATTTTTGTCAGAAAATATTTTAGATCAAATACCAGATAGATTAGATAATGCGATATATTCCATTTATACTGATTATGAAGGCGACTACCAAAAGCCATATACCGTGGTTTTGGGTTGCAAGGTTGCAAATGATGCTGCTGTAAGAGAGGGCTTGGTTGCAAAAATGGTTAAGTCGGGTAAATATAGTAAATTTGTAGCAAAAGGCGATTTAAACAAGGGCGTTGTTTATAAAGAATGGGCAAATATTTGGAACATTAACTCTGAGAGAGTGTATGATACAGATTTCGAAATTTATGGTGAGAAAGCAAAAGATCCAAATAATGCTGAGGTTGAGATATTTGTAGCGTTCAAATAGTTAAAAGGCGTATTTTATGGAAAA
>PDWI01001346.1_pt1 | contig 38899 bp, 31 predicted proteins | sample 1430891 | NCBI WGS metagenome assembly PDWI01 (sample SAMN01162508, study PRJNA174530) | Oral metagenome, whole genome shotgun sequencing project. | biome: Marine environment; feature: Marine mammal; material: Swab sample of the gingival sulcus; isolation source: swab sample of gingival sulcus... | reverse complement strand
TTATTTGCTCCTGATTCATGTTGTGGGGACAACACTTCTGGAGTGTAATTATGAGCCTTTACTGTTCAACTGGCAAAGCCATTGAACTCTGACCACCCCCTAAGGGGGTGGTTTTCTACAACGAAATAAAAAGCCTATCAAAGAGTTGGCTGAAGGGACATCTGAAGCTACTCTAGGAAGTGGCGGAATGCAGCACGTCCCAACTTCACCATACCGTGATGGCACTTCAGCTCAGCTAACGATCCACGCACATAAACGTATCGCTGCCCTGCCCCTGCCTGGCGTCAACATAGAGCGATAATGCCATAACTGCCCGGTCCATACTGCGAAATACCGGGAATCCAGCAGCTTCCAGATCATCAACAAAGGGATCAAAGATGCGCCCACCATCGACCACCAGGACCAGCGGCTTGGTGAGGTCGTTTTTGAGTGCGCTGATGTGGTGAACAATCCCCTCTTGATATGCCTTGCTCCCATCGGCTATGGAGTGCATGGCTGGTGTGATAGGAATAAGGCCCGCTACCACCCCGTCAATATTTTCATCTCTGGCTAAAATCCGGACCACTTCAGCAAAAACCCGATCATCAGCTCCAGGGTTGATATCAAGGGGATTATGAATGGTCACCAGTTTATCCAACCGGTGCTCTTGCATCAAAACAGCTATATCTTCTTTGGTTGCGGTAGAAAATGGAGCCAATTCCATGGAGTAATCATCGGTATGGATATAATCTGCCAGCCCCACCGCTTCAAAACCAGCACTGGAAAATCCGGCGATCCGCCTGCCTTTAATTGCTACAGGATTGAGCAAGGCTGCCAGTTTAAGCAGATCAGCAAACTGCTCCATGGTCTGGGCGACAATGGCTCCTGCCTGACGTAAACACGCCTCGCACACTGCGTAATCACCGGCCAGAGAAGCCGTATGTCCTGAGGTCGCCTGCTGCCCTTCAGGCGTGCGACCTGCCTTGTAAAAGACCACATCCTTGCCTGCCTGCACTGCCGCACGAACCGCAGCAGCAAACACTTCACCATCCAGATCATTGAAGCCTTCAGCATACACGCCGATAACATCCACAGTATCTGCCTTGCTAAAGTATTCCATGAAGTCGCCCATGGTGAGGTCGGTCTGGTTGCCTATGGAAATCAGGTATTCCGGGTTGAGATCAGGGAAGCGACTCATGCGAGTTCCCATAAACGCACCGCTCTGACTGATAAAGGCTATGCGCTGACGGGTATCAGCAGAAAGTTTGGCAAGTTTTTCTTCTGGTAAAAACCAGGTATCATAGGAACCGGGGTGGGAGATCACGCCCATGGAATTCGCGCCTAAAATGATCGGCCCGCGCCAATCAAGCCCTCTGGAGCGGTGGAGCATTGCCTGCACCTGTTGGGCCCTTTCCTTACTCTCTGCGGTTTCGCCAAGTCCACCGGGAATAAGCAACACACTTTGGGCAAGCGCCCCCTCGGTGAGCTCACCAAGCAGCTCCACCACATGTTCGGAGCTGACCGCAACCACAAAAAGATCAAATGGAGTTGCAAGGGAAGCCAGATCAGCTCTACACCGTACCCCATCAATGGTTTCAGCACTGGGCCCAATAATGGTCACCTGTTGCGGATCATACCCGGCCCCTAGAATATTCCGTAAAATTATCCGCCCAAAATTCACCCGTTTTTCAGAAACACCAATAATACCAATGGATTTGGGATGGAGTAAATTGTCTATCTTATCAATGGGCCGCTGGGGAGCAACACTGCCAGGGAGTTTGAAATTCAGCAGTCCATCCAACGGTACCATTCTGAAATCGGTAAAGGCAAAAGGGTTAACCTCAAACTCGGTGATATGAAATGGTGCATCCGGGTTGGCTGAAGAAAAATGGGTCCCAACCTCAATCATGGCACCAAAGCATTCCACCAGCTGCTCATCGGTAACGATCCGTTTCTGTCCACGGGTAAGCCCTATGAGTTTCTTGTAGGAAACGGTCTGGCGAAACAGGTTAAAAAAGCCAACCCCTGTCATACCTGCGGTCGGTGCAGTCACAATGGCTTTGTTCTTCCGGAAAAAGGCAGCGTACAGCTCGGTATCCGTACCGCCAAGCCCTGCGCTGAGCATCATTCCAAACTCGCGGGTATGCCGCAGCCCAACGATCAACTCGTTGCCAAAGGCTTCTGAATCCGGCGGCATAAACTGCACAAGCATTACCCCCTGGATATCTTCGCTGATTGCGTCCAGTAAATCCTCACCACCGAGCCCCACGTAAGCAGGTGGTACTGGTGCTACGCCGCTTTCAAGAAGTCGTTTATATTCCTCTGGCACCTCATACCCCATGCGTCGCCAGGCGGCGCGAATACTTTCTGGGTCATTGTCCACAATGCGGACTCCACGCACCTCAGTTTTATGGGCAATGGCAGGTGAGACAATCTTCATCACCACATATTCGCCGCTAAATCGCGTCAGCGCAGCGTCGTCCGGCGTATTGCCGATGGCCAGAAACTCCCGTTGTGGTATGGTTTCCGAACCCAGGGCTTCCAAAAAAGCATACGCCTCAAATTCATACAGTGCATTTCGTCCCTGGGTATTGGCTGTTTGCAGGATTTGCTCAAGTCGATCCAGATCGACGTTGGTCTCAATTTTGGAAAGTCGGTCTTGTTTCTTCATGAGTTCCACCCATCACGTTGAACAGCACAAATGGACTGGGCAGCAAGCCGCCCCTGCATATACAGGGAAAGTGACTGAACTGCCCGGTCACACACATTAAAAACCGGAATATTGGCATCAACCAAGGCCTGACGCAGTGGCTGGTACAGGGCACCCCCATCCACCACGGTCACAATGGGTTTTTCTGCCTGCTCACAGAGCGTAACCAGCCTGTTTTTAATACTGCCCGATGCATTCATGTCGTAGCTGGTGTTATCTGGATCATACAGGGTGTGCATGGCAGGCGAGAGGGGGTCAAGGCTGATCACCAGCGCGTCCACCCCTGGATCCTCTATGAGAATTTCCGCTACATCACCATGCACCTGATCGTCGGCAGCAGGGTTAATATCAAGCGGGTTGACGATGGAGACCAGGGAGTCGAGCTGTTTTTCCTGCAAAAGCTTATGGATTTTATCATGGGAGGTGGTGCTGAACCGGGCCAGCGCCATGTGAAAATCATCTGAGGTGAGGGAATCAGCCATGCCAACCGCTTCAAAACCTGCCCCGCTCACAGCGGCAAGGCGATTGCCGTTAATGGAGCAGTGGTGTAGGCGTTCTGCCAGAAAAAAAAGATCCTGAAATTCCAGAAAGGTTCTTGCCACAATGGCACCTGCCTGACGAACACAGGTCTCGCAAACCATATAATCACCTGCCAGGGAAGCAGTGTGTCCGCTGGTAGCAGCTTTTCCTTCCGGGGTTCGTCCAGCCTTGTAAAAAATCACCTCTTTGCCAGCAAAAACGGCTGAACGGACTGCACGGCAAAAACTCAGGCCATCCATATCATTGAAGCCTTCGGCATAGACCGCTATCACATCAACTTCTGAAGAATCTTTGAAATAGGCCACCATGTCACCAAGAGTGAGATCAGTCTGGTTCCCCATGGAGATCAGGTAGGCTGGATGAAGTTCTGGTGATTGATGGATTCGATGGAGCATAAAGGCTCCAGACTGACTGATGAACGCCGCTCGCTGAACCCGCGCCTTTTTGTTGCGATTCAGCTTTTCCTGGGGGATAAACCAGGTATCATACGTTCCAGGTCGTGATATCACGCCCATGCAGTTGGCTCCCAGAAACACAGGACCGCCTCCATCCTGCTGATGAGCCCGGATGATGTTGTTGGTCACCTCTCTGGCACGATCCTGGCTTTCTTCGGTCTCTCCAAGTCCTCCGGCTATCAACATGACCGCGTGTGCTGCCTTTTTATCAATAATCTGATCGATAAGGTCTGGTAGATACCTGGATCCCACTGCCACGATGAGTAAATCAAGGGGTTCATCCAATCCCCGCAGATCAGGAGTAGTGGAGATACCTTCAATGACAGCATCACCCGGTCGGATGATGTGAATCTGCTTTTTGGGATACCCTTGTTCTATAACATTTTCCAGAATGATCCGACCAAAATTCTTGCGGCTGGAACTGACCCCGATAATACCAATGGACTTGGGATGGAGCAGTTTATCAACCTTACCAATTGGCCTGCTGACGACAGGAGCCTCAGGAGTGGTAAATCTGCACATACCATCAAGGGGAACCATGAGATAGTCGGTAAAGGCAAAGGGGTTGATTTCCAGCTCTTCGATGACAAACGGTGCTTGTGGATTATCTGGAGCATAGTAGTTGGCAATTGCAATAAACGAAGTAAAGCACTCAATGAGCTGTTCATCGGTTACGATGCGTCGTTGACCACGGGTGAGCCCTGCCAGCTTCCGATACGCAATGGTGGAGCGGAACAACTCAAAAAAGGCATCCCCATCGGTGAGTCTGGTTGAGGCAGCCACAATGGCCTGGCCCTTTCTAAACCGTTTGGCATAGAGTTCGGTATCGGTTCCGCCGAGTCCGGCAGTGAGCACCATCCCGAATTCCCTGGTATGGCGAAGGCCTACAATCAGTTCGTTACCAAATGCGCTGGAATCTGGAGGCATGAACTGCACCTGGAGTACGCCAGCCAAATCATTGCGAATGGCAGCTTCCAGGGCTTCTTCTTTCAAATTCTGATATGCAGCAGGTGCAGCCGCACGGTTGCGCTCAATCCAAATTGCATACTGTTCAGGCACCTCATAGAGCATCCGCCGCATATTGGATCGGATTCGATCAGCCTGGTTTTCAACAATTTTTACGCCCCCCACTTCGGTTTTATGGATGATGGTTGGTGAGACGATCTTCAGGACAACCTTGTCGTGAGGTAAAGAGGCCAAGGCATCATCACTGAGCTTGCTGCCACGGGGGATGAACATGGATTGAGGCGGCGTTTCTGCCCCGGATAACCCAAGCAGTCGATACACCTCGTACTCATAGAGAAAGCTTCTGCCATCCTCAAAAGCGGAGGCCATTATCTGCGTAATTCCAGCAAAATCAATTGACAAGCTCATGTTTTACTCAACCCTCTTATGTGTTAGGACAAAGGGTTAGTGCTTCGGCTGCAATTTGCATGTGCACTTTTTCCCCCTGAGCGATATCGAGAAAAACCTGCTCAAGCTCACTGTCTTGAAACCGTACTGCTAAAGCCCGATACATATCAAAGGCTGCGCATTCAATGCCCAGTGCAATTTCAAGAGCAGTTATGCACGGATTTTCCACGTCTTTTTCAAAAAAAGTCAATAAGGTGCTGATATCCTGATTGCCTTCCACAATATCCCCTTTAAGCCCTTGGTATATCTCTTCAAATGGAGGGATATGCTCTTTTTGTTGTGACCAATGATTGTACAAAATCCGGGCATGCCCCTCTTCTGCTTTGGCCAATGTTCCAAGCGGAATGTGCAGCTGTGGCTCATCGAGCTTCTCTATAATAGCTGTATAGAACAATTCAGCCCCCCTTTCCAGTTCCATACCTTGAAGAAACAGCTCTGCCATGCTGCCATCACCGGTGAACCCACGAAGCTCAGGAGTGCCACTCAGCACGATCCCGTTCCAGGCCATAATGCCGCCCACCATGTTACACAGTTCTACCTGGTCATTGCTTCTTGAGCTGCCAATAATTGTGGCAGCTGCCTGGGAACGCCTGCCAGAATGACAGTAAAAAATGAGCGATCGCCCCTTTGGCAGTTCCCCTGCCCTGGTTGCCAGCTCGCCCAGTGGAATGAACACGGCTCCGGGGATATGACCTTTTTCATACTCGTTGGGCTGGCGGACATCAACCAACACATATTCATCTTCATGCTTTGTTTGCACCATCTCTTTTACCTGCTCTACAGAGATGTTTTGATATTGGGGATTCAAGAGTAACTCCCTGGTTTAACAATATATATGGTATGTATTATGCTTTAAAGAGTTCCCCGCCAAGGGCCTCTCCCCCTTGGATAGGAAAACGCCACCTTTTCGCGGGAAAAAATAACCCGTAACCCTCGGGGTAAATGTAATTCGTGACCTGATTTTTTTGCATGTACTGCGTTAAGCAGAGCAATGATATGCTCGTACCTGGAAGGTGCCCCAATCTTCCACAGCAGTTTTTCCAGGAACCTGCGCTGCAAGGCAGGATGGTAGCTTTTGAGTGATTGCCTGTCTACAATGCACTGATCGTGTTGCGTAGCTGTTGTTTTTTCTGTTTTAAGCACAACATTTTCTTCTACTTCCTCAACCAGTTGCGAAAGCAAGGCTTCATCCTGCTGCAGGTTTGAAGCGGTTTTTAATAACGCTTTACGAATCCCGGGATCATACTCTTGCTCTAGATAAGGAAGCAGTTCACCTCGAATACGATTACGTAAATAGGTGGTGTCCTGGTTACTGGAATCTTGGCAAAACGCAATGGATTTTTCCCTGAGATAAGAATAAATCTGCTGTTTAGAGAGCTGAAGTAACGGGCGAACAAGATCATTGCTCACGCGCTGCATTCCGGCAATCGCTTTTCGACTGGAGCCGCGTAACAGTCGTATAAGCACCTCTTCTGCCTGATCATCGGCATGGTGTCCAACGGCGATGTAATGAGCCTTGTACTGTTGTTTCACAGCTCGCAAAGCCTGGTAGCGCAGATCCCGTGCAGCGTGCTCGATGGATATTTTCCTCTCCCTGGCAGAGCCCCTTACATCAATTTCCACAATTTCACAGAGCAATCCCAAAGTGTTGCTGACCTTGGCAAACAAAGCTTTCTCTTGTTCCACTTCACCTGGTCGCAAGCCATGGTCAACATAAACAGGAATAAGGGTTAGAGCCAGCTTACCCGTTATGGCATGGAGGATATGGAGCAACGCCATGGAATCAGGCCCGGTTGAGCACCCAACAACAATTGTTGTGCCCTGGCATGATAAAAGCCCATCAGGCCCATTCATCCAGGTATATATCTGTTTTTCAATGGGGTGCATGGGCTATGTACAGGATACGTTCTTCGGCGAAAAACGTAAAAAATCTCAGGAAAGAGTAGATGAAAAAAAACTCATGAAAAAAACTTACTTCTTCAATCGCTCAGTCAGGTCGAAAAAGGGCACTGCCTTAAAAAGAAATACAAGCAAAAGTGTTCCACCGACCAGGCCGTCAAGGGTTCGCTCAAACTGACTGGCAGCGCCAGCTTCAACTCTGATATTCATTACCAGCCATACAAGAGCAAGTAAACAAACACCAACAAAGCGGACAGGGATGAACTTTTTTAGGCGTTTATCTGTCATGATGTATCCTCGATTATTTGTTTAGGGATATGCAATGATAAAAAAATCTCCTGAAAGAAGAAAGTATTCTTTCAGGAGAGACAGATGTTTCAGGCTCTTTTTTTTAAGGAAAGTCTCCAGGCAAAAGAACAGGTACCTGTCCTGAAGTGCGAGCTTCCATGCTTGCCTGGCCGCTGACTGACCTGGTTCAGCCTACTGGTTAGTCAGAGTTTTTAAATTCGGCCACAAGCGCCTGGATAGACTCCTTGGCATCGCCAAAGTACATCCGCGCATTTTCAGCAAAGAACAACGCGTTTTGAATGCCGGCAAAACCAGGATTCATGGACCGTTTCAAGACGATAACGGTTTTAGCCCTGTAGGTTTCAATAATCGGCATACCATAAATCGGGCTGTTCTCGTTATTGGTTGCAGCGGGGTTCACAACGTCATTGGCACCAATAACAACACACACGTCAATGGCATCCATGCGTGGGTTGATGTCATCCATTTCAACCAGCTGGTCGTAGGGAACATTGGCTTCTGCAAGAAGCACGTTCATGTGCCCCGGCATCCGCCCTGCAACAGGATGGATGGCGTAGCAAACTTCCGTATCATTCTCTTCCAGCAAATCACCAAGTTCACGAACTACGTGCTGGGCCTGGGCTACAGCAAGGCCATACCCTGGAACAAAGGCCACAGAATCGGCAGCTTCTAAAATGTAATACACATCTTCAGCTGTTGCTGGGCGAACCTCGCCCTGGGGTCCGCCTGCTGCGCTGCTCTCAGCGGTTTTGGTACCAAATCCTGAAAACAGCACGTTAGCCAGGGAGCGATTCATGGCCTTACACATGATATTGGTCAGAATGATCCCGCTGGCACCAACCAAGGCACCGGCAACAATAAGAATATTGTTGGAGATAACAAACCCGGCAGCACAGGCAGCAAGCCCGGAGTAGCTGTTGAGCAGGGAGATAACAACGGGCATGTCTGCTCCACCAATGGGGATGGTGGAGGTCACACCAAAGCCCAGGGCAATGACTACGATCAAGATAAAGACCAGGTATCCAGCCCAGGAGCCGGGAACAGCACAAAACAAGCCAGCACAAATAAGAGCCCCTGCCAGAATGCCGCCGTTAATGAGATGCTGGCCTTTAAAAATCACCGCCTGCTGGGTGATCTTGCCACTGAGCTTGCCAAAGGCGACCATGGAACCGGTGAAAGTAACCCCACCGATAAAAACAGATAAGCTGGCTACGCTTGCCAGAAAGACAGACAGTTCCGGGTTGGTATGATACTCCCCCCAGGCAAGGAGTAAACTCGAGATACCTCCAAAGCCATTAAACAGGGCAACCATCTCCGGCATGGCGGTCATCTCGACCTTATACGCGGCAAACAGCCCTATGGCACCACCGACCAGCATCCCGATAACAATCCATTTATAATCAAGTCCATTGGCAAGCAGGGTGACCACAATGGCAAGTAACATGCCCACTGCTGACAACAGGTTACCCCTTCTGGCTGTTGCTGGCGAGCCGAGCATTTTCAAGCCGAAAATGAACAGCGCCGCAGACCCTACATAGGCAAAGTTAATCCAAAGTGCGTCCACATTCATTTTGACTCTCCCTTATCTTTCTTCTTAAACATTTCAAGCATTCGGTTGGTTACGGCATACCCACCGACCACGTTGATGGTTGCAAAAATGACAGCCAATGTGCCTAGAAAGGCAGCAAAACCAGGGCTGTCAAGTTGAAGAGAACCCAATGCTCCGATCAGCGTGATCCCGGAAATAGCATTGGAACCAGACATCAGTGGAGTGTGCAGGGTGGATGGGACTTTGGAGATCAGTTCAAATCCCAGAAATATAGCCAGGACAAACACAAAGGTTAGATATACGGCTTCCATTTATATCCTCACTTATTTGTTCATAATAGATTTGTACATCTCACTAAAGATCTCACCATCATGGGTGATCAGTGAACCTTTGATAATTTCATCTTCCAGATTAAGGTCAAATTGTCCGGCCTCCTTATCCCAGAAATGGAGGATAAAGTTACCCAGGTTGGATGAGTACATCTCACTGGCGGTCAGCGCGACTTTACCCGGCAGGTTACCAAGACCGATGATTTTGACGCCGTTAACATCGACAACCTTGTCGATCTCAGAGCCTTCAACGTTCCCCCCAGTTTCAACGGCCATGTCCACAATAACGGAACCAGGCTGCATCTGGTCGATGATGGATTGATCTACAATCCGTGGTGCAGGGCGGCCAAACAGTTGCGCTGTAGTGATGACGACATCAGCCTGGGCGCAGGCTTTTGCCATACCCTGCTTTTGCCGTTCCATCTGCTCTGGAGTGAGCGCAACCGCATACCCGTCCTTGGTTTGTCCGGTTTCCCCCAGGTCAACCTTGACGAACTTCGCTCCCAGCGACTTGACCTGTTCCTCAACAACCGGTCTGGTATCAAAGGCTTCAACCCGTGCTCCGAGACGTTTTGCGGTAGCAATGGCCTGCAGTCCGGCAACCCCGACCCCAATGATAAAGACCCTGGCAGGTTTGATGGTTCCTGCTGGCGTGGTCATCATGGGCAGGATCTTATCCAGCTGCTCGGCGGCTAAAATTACAGCCACATAGCCGCCCAGATTGGCCTGGGAGCTGAGTACGTCCATCTTCTGGGCAACAGTGGTCCTGGGGATCATCTCCAGGCTTACCCCGTTCACCCCAGCTTCCTGCATGGCAGTAACCAACTGTTCTTCGTTAAACGGATCCAGGTAGCTCACATGGAGGGCCCCTTTCTTCATTAACCCAATCTCTTCAACCGGTGGTTTTCTAAGCCGCAGCACAATGTCACTGGTTTGTAAAAGCTCTTCCCGGTTGCTGGAAACGGTTGCCCCAGCATCAACGTAGGCAGTGTCGGCAAAACCACAGCTTTCTCCCAGTCCGGCTTCAATGGTAATTTCTGCTCCCAAATCAGCAATTTTCTTTACTGTTGCAGGAACAAGCGGTACCCGGGTCTCCCCCTGGTGTACCTCTTTCATCACCGCTATTTTCATAAACAACTCCTCTTTATAAGTAAAAATGAAGCGCTAAAGATCGTTTCATTGCACGGGCTCCCTCTTTCACTCAGCACACCTCTCCACTTTTGAGCGGATCGTTGTTCTTCACACAATGAAAACAGAAAAGAAAAAAGTGAAAGGGTATCCTGCAGGGCTACACCCCTTCCTCACCCCCCGTTGGAAGCAAGATGCACACCAAGACACAATTAAAACGTATAAACGTAGCGGTTTGGCGGAGTAGCGTCAAGGGAAATCTCTTGCGCTTACGCCCTCATGATGACGTCTTCATGGAAAGCACAAGCAAAGGGTTATCCCTCTGGTTCCCGCTGTGTAAACTGCGCAAGTAACCGCTCATGGATATTATCAAAACCGCCATTGGAAAGCACAACAATCACATCCCCTTTTTGGGCCTCAGTGGAGAGGTGCGCCACAATCTTGTCAGTATCTTGAAAATGAGCACTGCGTACCCCACGGTCGTTCAGTTCTTTCACCAACAGGGAGGTGGAAAATTGCTCTTGTAAAGGGATGGAGTCAAGTGGAATATGCTCGCGCACGAGGACCTTATCAGCGCCATCAAAGGCAGTGGCATAATCCTGTTGAAAAATTGCACGACGACTTGAATTGGTCCGGGGCTCAAACACGACAATAAGGTTAGTATTCGGCCAGGCCTGACGTAAAGCCTGAAGAGTTTCTTTGACTGCGGTGGGGTGGTGGGCAAAGTCATCCACCACGGTGATCCCTGCTTCGCATCCACGAATCTGTTGTCTGCGCTTGACCCCTTCAAAGCTTGTCAGCCCTTTAGCGATGACATCCAGAGAAAAACCGAGATGATGCAGAAGAGCGATAACGGCAGTTGCGTTGAGTGCATTGTGACGGCCCGGCATGGGGAGAATAAAACTTTCCTGGGAGGTGTCACCACACCTCAAGGTAAAGGTTGTTTGCAGCCCTGAGATGGCAATATCCTGCACCTGGTAGTGGCACCCATCACTCAAGCCATAGGAAATGACCGGACATTTTGCTTGTCCAGCCAGCTCTTTTACAACCGGATCATCGGTATGGGCCACCAGCACTCCGCTAGCTGGAATCAAATCAATAAACGCGGCAAAAGAGTCCTTGATCTGCTGCAGGTCGTTAAAAATGTCAGCATGATCAAACTCAACAGAGGTGAGTATCGCACATTGAGGACGATAGTGCAGAAACTTGGACACCTTGTTAAAAAAGGCGGTGTCATACTCATCGCCTTCAACAACAAAATAGGGGTGCTCGGAAAGATTGAAATTACGCCCAAAAGCTTCAACAATGCCGCCAATCATAAATCCTGGAGTTGCTCCAGCTCGGTGCAGCGTAGTTACCAGTAAGGACGAGGTTGTGGTTTTCCCATGGGTCCCAGCCACCACCAGCGGTATCCGATTATGCAAAAAGAGCTCTCCCAAAGCCTGGGGCATGGAAAGATAAGGGATGTTCTTTTGCGCCAGTGCTATGGCCTCAGGATTCACTGCTCGGACCACATTGCCCACGATAACCAGATCGGGCTCATCGTCAAGATGCCCTCCATTGTACCCCTCTTTGACTTCAATGCCCCTCTCACGAAGAAAATCAGACATGGGTGGGTACACATTCTGGTCTGAACCAGCTACCTGATATCCCTGCTCCTGAAGCATCCCGGCCATGGCAGCCATGCCGGTGCCACAGATACCTATGATATGGATGCTTTTAATATCTTCTGGACAGTAATTACGCTCTGGATCGAGCTGCGCCATCTCCATCACAATCCACGCACCGTCTTGCGTACCGACTTATACACCTTGTCAAAGGTTTCATCAAAATTACCAGGAGTAAGGCGCCCCATTTCAATGAACTTCACCACAATCTCTTTGGCCCCTTTAAAAAGAGCCTCATCTGTTACTGGCCGGTTATAATCCTGCCTCTTTCTCTCGTTACTCACCTCATCCTCCTCGCTCCTCTCAATACTCCCTGGGACTGGTTAGCAAACCCCTGCTACTCGAAGAAGGCCAATTCCTGGTGTAACAGGGGTTTTTTCTCACACGAAAAAAACCTGTTCAGCATTCCTCGGGAGTATTTCCATGGCTTTTCTAATTCTCACTCAGTCGCTTATAATCAACCTTCTGAGCAAATTGCAGTAAATCTTCACGAACGATATTATTCCCCTTCACCGCAACCATGAAGCGACCAGCAACGACCACGTGGAGATCACCGCTCTTATTCTGTTCATCAAATTTAACAATTGCTTTCTGCCCTTTCAGGGTTACCAGCTTGCCACCGCCAGCACCGGCAAACATAGGATTTTTGATCATCATTAAAACTGATTGCAATACCGGCGATTCAGAAACAATTTCCAGACTCATTGTGGCATCGTCTTTAAAATACTCCCGGCTCACTGTCACCCCACCGCCTAGGACCGCAGAGCTTATGGCATGGGCGCTTGCCTCACCTGCTGTCCAACCGTCAGGAGCTTCTGGCAAAAGCAGCATCATGTTTTCGTTTTTTTTCTGGCGAACCAGTTGAGAAGCATAATCAAGATTGGATGCAGCAGCAGTATACTCGCCAGCCTCATACTGTTTTACCGCCTCTTCTATGGTACTGAGAACAGTATCTTCAGCCCATGCAGAAAAACTTGCATGAAGTGTAAAAAGAACTGCGATCAGGATATATCGTTTTTTCATAGGTAGTATCCATTAACCCTTCTGTTGCACCTGAATCGGTGAGCGTTCAAAAACAATGCAGATACAAGGTGGTAACGTAATTGCTGATACAGCTCGTATAGCAATACGTTACCAGCACAAGAGCTGTGCTGTTTTTGGACGCCCAGCAGGGCGGTTTGGTGAGCCTGATATTTTGGTTTTACTTCCTTTTTCCATTTTTAGAACAATACGTTATGAAGAATCAGGCTCTCAACCGTCACGGATTCAGGTTGAATAGAGCGTTTTCTCAAAGGGTGTTACCAAGGGATGCTCCTGCTGTCAAGCAGATAGCGTCATCCTCAAACTCAGTGGCCGCTTCAAAATAACCAACAAATTCAAAGAACTACAAACAATACGCTAAGCAAAAAAAAGATAACTTGCTGATCTTGCAGGGTATCAGGTGCGCAAAAGAAATCGGACAACAGCCCTATCTACGATAGAGCAACTTGTCAACAAGCGTTTTTCTTGCTCCATGCTCATGGTGGAGGTAGATTTGACGTACAGCTGTTCAAAATTGTAGAGTTTTGTATGCATAAAACAGCACTTTTTTAACCTGTTACCTACTAATCACTCTTTCTGGGGTTGTGATAAATTTCCAGTATACGCAAGAAACAGCTCGTTTGGTTAGATTTATTGGGTTGCGGGCTTGAAGCCCGCGTTAGTTTATTCTCGAAACGTTACCAACACAGTAGCTGTACTGTTTTGGGACGCCCCGCAGGGCGGTTGGGTGAGCCTGAAATTTTGACTTTGCTTCCTTTTTATATTTTTATAACAACAGGTTATGAAGAGTCAGGCTCTAAACTACCCGTCACGGATTCAGGGAGACGATTATATTCTCTACCGGGAGCAGATAATAACATTGAAAAAAAACAAAAATTCCTGGCACGTAACGGATCAGATGGGATCTAAGGTAACGCTTGATGGAATCCCCCAAAGAATCATTTCCCTTGTCCCCTCTGATACCGAGCTTGTGTATGATCTGGGTGCTGGAAAGCGCCTTGTCGGCATCACGGACTATTGTATCCACCCGGCTGACCAGACAAACAAAAAAACCACCATCGGTGGTCCCAAACAGTTTAACTTTGCAGCAATTGACGCGCTCAGGCCCGATTTCATCATTGGGAATAAAGAAGAAAACTACCAAGAAGGTATTGAACAGTTAAGGCAACACTATCCGGTGTGGATGAGCGATATCAACACCCTTGAGGATGCTCTTGAACATATTGAGTGTATTGCACAAATAATTGACCAACAGGAGCAAGGGCAAACACTGGTAGCTGCTATACGACAGGGGTTTGAGGAGTTTACCCCATCTCAACCACCTGCAACGGTTGCTTACCTCATTTGGGATAAACCACTCATGGTGGCTGGGGGGCAAACGTTTATTCACGAGTTACTTACTCTAGCAGGGTATACAAACATCTTTGTTGCCAAAGCCCGCTACCCGCAGATAAAGGATCTGGATATCCTCAATTCCAGCCCAGACCTCATTTTTCTCTCTTCTGAGCCCTACCCCTTTACCCGTCAGCACCTGGAGCGTTTTCAAAAGAGATTTCCCAGCTCAAAGGTGGTGCTCGTCGATGGGGAAATGTTTTCCTGGTATGGAAGTCACCTGAAAAAAGCACCAGCCTATTTCAAGCAGCTGGCCAAAACAGTGTAAGTACAGGAAGGTCACCGCATCGTCATCAAAAACATGATGCTGCAATGTTGTATTGAAAAGAAATGACGTACCCGTGATCTAAATGTTGTACTCTTGGTCAACGTTACCCTGTTAGCTCCTGAAAGCGTTCTTCATTTTCAGCTGTACCGATAAAAATCAGCTCGTCATCAGGTTTCAGCACGGTTTCTGGTTCCGGGCTGACCATGAGTCGTTCATCACGCCTGATTGCTACAATGTTACATCCGGTCTTATGCCGCACCCTGCTTTCCTTAATTGAGCGACCCTGAAAATAATGACCTGCTTTTTTGTTAAAAACGATCAAACCTTCGGTGAACAGGGAAACCTCGTTGGGGCGGAGCAACTGAAAAATAGTTCCTGCGCCAAGTGACGCGTACGACATCACCTGATCGGCACCTGCAGAGTGAAGCTTGGAAACATTACGTTCCAAAATAGAACGGCTGATGATCTGAATATCCGGGCGTAACTGTCTGCAATAAAAGGTCAGGTAGATATTCATATCATCGCTGTGGGTGGTGACAATTACAGATTGAGCCGTCCGGATACCAGCAGCTTCCAGGATATGGATATCTGCGGCATCACCCTGAATAATCTCTTCCTCGTCCTCATAGGTCGTCTTTAGTGGCCGCTTTTCAATAATGCGGTGCTTAATACCGTGCTCAGTCAACGTTCTGGCTGCTGAAAGCCCCACCCGTCCGCCGCCAAGAATCACCACATGATTCCCCTCCTTTTCCCCGGAGTATTCTGCGACGTAGCATTCCTCGAAGCCTTTCAGTTGCTGTGACGTACCAGAAAGGATCAAAATGGTTTCTTTGGTCATTATTTGATTTGGCCCAGCTGCTCTAAATTTTCCCTGTTGCATCAGCCCAATCACTGTAACCCCAGTCTGATTCCTTATATTAGCTTCAAGCAGGGTTTTCCCCACCAGCTCACTCTCTTTGACCGGCATCTCTGTTATCTTGAGTTCATCAAAACGACCAATGACATTGGCTGTCATGCTCACCCCCCGGGTTCGCTTGGCCAACTGAGTCCCGAGCATACTCACAAACTGGAACACGCTGGTGTTCCCGGAAAACTCCAGGATATCAATGGAGTGTTCCTTCTCCGCGTTGGTCACCACGGGCACATCCTTATCCACCTCCCTGATGGTAAAGCAAATATTGGTAGAGGTAAGATCATCATTGGTGACCACCACCAGAGCAGCATCTCCAATGCGCAGGGCCTCGTACGTGCTTGGTTTATCCAGTTCACCAATAACCACTACGTATCCCTGATCGTGCAACTCGTTAGCCAGTTGGTGCTCAGTAATCACCAAAGCATAGGGGATATCATATTTGGTCATCAGCTCGATAAGCCGGGTGGTTACAGGATCGTAACTGGTAAGGATAACATGATTTCGTATCTCACCCGGTAATGCTCTCGGTATTTTAGCCCGCTGCTGGGCCTCCAACCAGGGGGTATAGAAAAACTGAATAAAAATAAAGGGCAGCATGATGAGCAGAAAGAGAACCCCGGAAAAAAGCACGATTATGGTGAACAACAATCCAAGGTCGGTATGGAAAGTGATATCCCCAAATCCAAGAGTCGACATGACTGTCATGGTCCAGTAAAAGCCAGTGATCCAACTGAAATCCCGGCCCTCATACAGCATCAGCACATGAAACAGCACTGAGTACAGGCAGATCATGAGGACAAGAAAGGTAAAAAATTTCCAGAGCACAGCAAAATTACGCTGTGCTGTTTTATGACGGAAGAAGAAAAAAAGCTGACTGGCTAAAGTTTTCATTAGAAGCAGGGAGGCGCGCAATTTATAGGGGTATTATCTCCTTTAGTAACCCCGATCACGCATTGAAAACGCAATACAATTCCAACTTGATGGGTACTGCTCAGTCCAATCTTTCCTGGATTGCCACACATATAACAATCGATCAGTAAGAAGCAGAGCAAAGCGTTTGCCCCGTTGTTCGTAAGCGCCAAAAGCGCAAGAAGTGAAGCTGTCCAGCGCTCAAGGAAGATGAAATGCAGCGATATCATAGTGCATGAAACCAGCAGACAGCAGACGATGTGCTTTTTCTCCTTAACCTGAAAAGAGATCAAATCCTTACAGGTGGCAATACCGGTCAGAATCTGTGAAATTGCAAACAATGACATGTTACGCTGCTTTTTATGAGGGGACAAAGTCCGCTACTCCAGGTAGTGATCAGCAATCTTCAGGAAAACTGTTGACAAATCAACTCATCATGCTCCCCAACGGTTGGGTTTTTACGTAAAGTATGGTCTTTATCTTCCCGTATTGCCGAAGGAGTAACAACATCAGCTGTTCCCGATGGCGTATCAAGCGTCATCCGTCGAACTTGAGGATGATTTGCCAATCCAGCAATATCGTTAAGCCGACCAAAGGCAATACCCGCCTGTTGCAACCGTTACAACCAATACTGCTTAAAACGCGCCACTGGTGTCAGGGGCATACAAACCCTTGACCATCAATACTGAAGAATTACTCAACATCTTAACGTATAAAAAGGAGGCGAAATCATAACCGGAAGCCACTGTGTACCAAAGGATGTTGAAAAGGTCGGGGTAACGCTTTGTAGTTCTGCACAAATCCGGCCAAAAGGTATCCTCTGCAAAACAACACAGTTGCAAAGAGACAGCTTGATTATTTCAACACCCTTTACAAGTGGAAATTTGCAACAAAAAAAGGGGTCAGATCAAATTGACCTAACCCCTTGAATTTTCCTGGCGGGACCGACGAGACTCGAACTCGCGACCTCCGGCGTGACAGGCCGGCGTTCTAACCAAACTGAACTACGATCCCATGCTGTGGTGGGCGAAACAGGGCTCGAACCTGTGACCCTCGGCTTGTAAGGCCGATGCTCTCCCAACTGAGCTATTCGCCCTCAGCGTGAGCAGTGTATTTATCAGAATACGCTTTCAGGGTCAAGTAAAAAAAAAGCCTGAAAACAAGAAATACTCATTTTAAAAGTATATTCCCTTTCTACCGCAAATCCTACTGTGCCGGGGTGTTGTGAGAAGAAAGGGTAAAGTCGTTGTAGATGGCATCCATGGAGACATCTTTAAATATAGGTACCCCGTCCCGTAAAAGAAGCGCCCTCTCAAGCACATCGTCTACATCGTCCACCAGGTCAATTTGCAGGCTCTCTCGTATTTGTTCTGGTACATCTTCCAGGTTACGTTCGTTTTCCTTAGGGATAAGCACCCTGGTTATCTTACCACGCTTGGCAGCAAGCAATTTTTCGGTCAAACCACCTATGGGCAGGACTCTGCCCCGCAAAGTAATTTCACCAGTCATGGCAACATTGCGATCAACTGGCAACTTCAAAATTGCAGACACAATGCTTGTTGCAATGGTTATCCCAGCAGAGGGACCATCCTTAGGAATAGCGCCCTCAGGTACATGTACATGGATGTCTATCTGCTTGTAAAAGTAGGAATCAAGCCCTAAACGGATGGAGCGGGAACGAACGTAAGACAGGGCAGCCTGAGCAGACTCCTGCATCACATCGCCAAGTTTACCGGTGACGATCATCTTTCCAGAGCCTTGCATGATGGTGGCCTCTATCTGCAGGAGCTCACCGCCAACCTCTGTCCAGGCCATACCTGTGGTCAGGCCAATTTCATCATGCTTTTCAGCTAACCCGTAACGATACTTAGGCACTCCAAGATAATGGGCAACCTCTTGGGCAGACAGCGAGTATTTTTTCTCAGGAGTCTTCTTTTTCAGCCCTTCCCTGGCTACTTTTCTGCAGATACTGGCGAGAGTTCGCTCAAGCCCACGTACCCCGGCTTCACGGGTGTAACGACGGATGACTTCCAGTACACCACTCTCATCTATAGAAATCTGTTCTTTTCCAAACCCATTGGCTTCCAACTGTTTAGGAAGTAAAAAGTCGGTTGCAATCCGCTGTTTTTCCTCTTCTGTGTAACCAGTGAGCTGGATGATCTCCATCCGATCCTGGAGAGGCAGCGGAATACCATGAAGATTGTTTGCTGTAGTGATAAAAAAGACGCTTGAGAGATCGTAATCCAGATCAAGATAATGATCGTTGAACGCATAATTTTGCTCAGGGTCAAGCACCTCCAGCAGAGCTGCAGATGGATCGCCACGGAAATCAACGCTCATCTTATCCACTTCATCCAAACAAAACACCGGGTTAACAACCCCTGATTTCTGCATGGACTGGATAATCTTGCCGGGCATAGCACCAATATACGTCCGACGGTGCCCTCGTATTTCAGCTTCATCACGTACTCCACCGAGGGAGAGGCGGACGAATTGCCGTCCCATTGCCCTGGCAATGGATTTACATACAGAAGTTTTACCTACACCAGGAGGGCCAACAAGGCAAAGGATGGGCCCTTTAAGCTTTTTCACCTGGGTTTGAACAGCAAGATACTCAAGAATCCGTTCTTTGGGCTTTTCTAACCCGAAATGGTCTTCATCCAGTATCTTTTCTGCCCGCTCTATATCAATTTTAGACCTGGATTTCTTTTTCCAAGGTAAGTCTAAAATGGAATCAATATAGTTACGCACCACAGTTGTCTCAGCAGACATGGGTGGCATCTGGCGCAGCTTTTTAAATTCCTTGGTGATTTTTTCCTTAGCGTGCTTGGGGAGTTTTTTCTTACCTATATTCTCCTCAAGCTCAGACAGGTCATCACTCCCCTCGTTTTGACCAATCTCATCCTGAATGGCGCGCATCTTTTCAGACAGATAATAGTTGCGCTGGGTGGTGCTCATTTTCTTTTTCACCTTGGTGTGAATATCTTTTTCCAAGGCAGAGAGTTCCATCTCCCTGTTAAGAATTTCCAACACCCGAATGATCCGGTCAGGGACAGAATCATCCTGTAAAATAAGTTGTTTTTCCTCTGTTTTAAGCTGGATATGCGAAGAAACTAAATCAACAAGTTTGGAAGGGTCTTCAATGGCAATAACTGTATTGAGCACTTCCCTGGGCAACTTTTTATTTCCCTGAGCAAATAGGTCAAAGGTCTTTTTTAATTCACGAACATACGCAGCAACATGGGGGCCGCTTCGCTCTGTATCTTCTATAATCTCCAGGTCTGCAGCATAAAAAACCTTTTCTCCTTCACCAACAAGATGAGAATCAAGCATCCTTGCCCGTTGTTTTCCCTCAACCAAAGCTTTAATCGTACCATCTGGAAGTCGAAGCAACTGCATTACCGAGGCAACGGTACCGACCGTAAACAGATGTTGTTGATCAGGTTCGTCCACCTTGGCATCTTTCTGGGTAACCAGAAAAATCAAACTGGTTTTTTCCATGGCATTTTCAAGGGCCTGGATGGATTTTTTCCTGCCAACCACCAGCGGAACAACCATACCCGGAAACAGCACAATGTCTCTCAATGGCATAAGAGGTATTTTTTGGTTCATCAACTTAACCATATAACGACTCAGGCACTCTTCTTATTTTCTGCATTTTCATACAGGATAACAGGGTATTCAGCATGAGTAATCACCTGCTCATTTACCACACATTCTGTGGCATTTGTATCTGAAGGCAGCTCATACATGACTTCAACCATGGCCTCTTCCATTACAGAACGTAATCCACGTGCTCCAGACTTGCGTTCAAGCGCCTTTTTGGCAATGGCCTGCAGAGCACCCTCGGTAAATCGAAGCTTTATATCTTCCAACTCAAACAGCTTCATATACTGTTTGGTTAGAGCGTTTTTGGGTTCTTTTAAAATCCTGATAAGATCTTCTTCAAGCAACTCTTGCATGGTAGCAGTCACAGGAAGACGCCCGACAAGTTCAGGAATGAGACCAAATTTCAAGAGATCTTCGGGTTGAATGGAGCTTAAGATCTCGCCAAAACTTTTATCAGAATCAGAGACCACTTTAGCGCCAAAGCCGATGGCCTTGGTACCGGTACGCCGCTTGATAACAGAATCCAGGCCAACAAAAGCCCCACCAACGATAAAAAGGATATTGGTGGTGTCTATACGTACAAGTTCCTGCTGGGGATGCTTACGCCCCCCCTTGGGAGGTACTGAGGCAATAGTGCCTTCAATAATTTTGAGCAAGGCCTGCTGCACCCCCTCACCAGAAACATCACGGGTAAGGGATGCGGAATCAGATTTCCGGGCAATTTTATCTATCTCGTCGATATAGATAATTCCACGCTCTGCCTGCTCAATATCATAATCAGCTGCCTGCAGCAGGCTAACCAGAATATTTTCCACGTCATCGCCAACATAACCGGCTTCTGTAAGTGTCGTGGCATCAGTAATGGTAAATGGAACATTAAGGATTCGAGCCAGAGTCTGGGCGACTAAGGTCTTCCCGCTCCCGGTTGGTCCGATAAGAATAATATTGGATTTTTGCAGTTCCACCCCGTCGGTATCTTTTACTGGAGCATCAATACGTTTGTAGTGGTTATGCACTGCAACAGACAGGACTTTTTTAGCGTAATCCTGACCAATTACATAATCATCAAGATGAGCCTTGATCTCTTTGGGTTTAAGGCTGACACGCCCCTGCTGCCCATCGACCTTTTCTTCACCTGCAGTATCCTGAATGATCTCATTACACAGATCAATGCATTCATCACAAATATAGACGTTTGGCCCAGCAATAAGCTTCCCTACTTCATCCTGAGTTTTCCCGCAAAATGAACAGGAACATGAGCCTCCATGTTCATCATGGAATTCATCGCTCACTCTGCTTTCTCCTCTTCAAGTTCTTTGCGGCTGGAGAGCACCTTATCAATGATTCCATATTTACGTGCTTCCTCAGCACTCATGAAATTGTCTCGCTCCGTATCTGCTTCAACCTTTTTCATGGTTTTCCCTGTATGACGAGACAAGATACCATTGAGTTCCTTACGCATGCGTAAAATCTCCCTGGCATGAATATCTATATCAGTGGCCTGACCTTGAAAACCACCCATGGGCTGGTGAACCATGATCCGCGAATGAGGGAGCGCAAACCGCTTGCCCTCGGCACCTGCTGCCAGCAGTAACGCTCCCATGGATGCGGCTTGTCCCATACACAGGGTAGCCACATCGGACTGGATGTACTGCATGGTATCATAGATTGCCATGCCTGCTGTAACCGCACCACCAGGGGAGTTGATATAGAAGGTAATATCCTTATCAGGGTCATCAGCCTCAAGAAAGAGTAACTGAGCAATGATGACACTTGCAACGTCATCATTTACCTGGGAGCCGAGAAAGATAATCCGCTCCTTGAGCAGACGTGAGTAGATGTCAAAAGCCCGTTCACCTCTAGGGCTTTGCTCGACTACCATTGGAACTAAATTCATGTACTATCTCCAGATAACTCGATGGTCGAAACAACCGACCTTATTCTGCTGCCTCTTTGGCATCATCACTTTCTTCTTTTTTATCGCTGCTCAGCTCCTCAACTTCGATGATGTTAGCCTCAGCACGGAGGAAGTCCAAAATCTTCTCATTGAGCAGTTCGTTCATGAAGGGCAAAATCTCTTCGCGACGCTTAAAGTACCCTTTTACTTCATCAACTGTCATGTTGTATTGGTCAGCGATACGCTGATATCCACGCTGGATATCTTCATCAGCAACTTTGATGTCTTCAAGTTCAGCTACTTTTTTCAGTAAAAAGTCACCCTTAACCCGTTTAACCGCGATCTCGCGGTTGGAGTCAACCAGCTCTTCTAAATTAATCCCTGCAGATTCAAGGGTTAAACCGCTCCGCTTCAGGTTTTCCTCGGTCTGCTTGAGCATTTCCTGAATTTCGTACTTCACCAGTCGCTCAGGGACCTCAAACTCATTGAGTTTTATGAGTTTTTCCATCATACGGTCATCAAGATCGCCCTGCTGTCCGCGTTCTCTTTCTTTTTCCAGTCGGTCTTTGATGGAAGCTTTCAAGTCATCAAGACTTTCATACTTTTCATCGATGTCCTTGGCAAACTCATCGTCAAGCTCAGGCATCAGGCGTACCTTTACGTCTTTTATGTCCACCTTGAACTCAACTTTTTTGCCAGCCAGAACAGGGTTGGGGTACTCTGCTGGAAAATCAATCTCGTACAGGGTTTTCTCGTCTTTTTTCAAGCCCAGAAGCTTTTGTTCAAACTCCTCCCCAAGAGTATGCAACCCGACATCTACAGAAAAATTCTCGTTGCGAACCTGGGGCATGGCTTTGCCTTCATGAAAGCCTTGAAAATCAACCACGGCAATGTCATCAAGTGCTATTTCATGGCCCTCTTCAGCGGTCTGCTGGGGAGCATATTCACGTTGCAACTGCTTCAATTCAAGGTCCAGTTCTTCGTCGGTAATCTTGATGATGGGCTTTTCCAGATCAATGCCTTTGTACTGGGCCATATCAAACTCAGGTTTCACATCAACCATGGCAACATAGACAAAGGTTCCCGATTCAGGAAAAGAGTGCTCGGTGATTTCAGGGTGCACTACAGGCTCAATTTTTTCCTGTTCAACCGCATCAAAATAGGTCTCCTGAACCAGCTCTTCACCTACTTCTCCTTGCACCTGTTCCTTGAAATTCTTTTCTAGAACCGCGCGGGGCACCTTACCTTTACGAAACCCCTTGAGCGAAACGTCTTTGTTTAACTTGTTGTAGGCTTTATTGAGTTTTTTGCTTACAACCTCTTTGGGCAGAGTGATGGTCAGTTTTTTCGTCAAATCAGAGACATTTTCGACAACGATTTCCATGGACTGCATTTCCTTTTTTGCCCTGTTATGTATCACAGGAAATTTGTGTTAATAAGCAATAATGATATATTGCCTGGTCTGTAGGGATTGGTGCGAAAGGGGGGAGTCGAACCCCCACAAGCTTAGCTCGCTGGATCCTAAATCCAGTGCGTCTACCAGTTCCGCCACTCTCGCGTTAACCGCATATAAATAATCAACATACCTGTATCCGTCAAGTGAGTGTTGGCTGGAAAAATTTGCTTTTTCCCAAAGACACGCAGGGCAGATAAACTGGAGTACTCCTTTTTATTTTAAAAATTGCCTTTCCTGGCGCGCTACTCTTGTGCGATAAGCAGCGCACCAAGAAAGATCAGCATAAACAAAACTGTACCACAAGCATAAAAAAACCACTGGATGTAAGTGTTTGTGATCAGTTACCCTTGATCTTATCGTAAACGCTCCAGTACCAGGTATGTACCCCTTGTCCAAATTTTCCAGACTGGGCAATAATTCGCTTTTGGAGGTAATACAGGGTGGGAACCACCAACAGGGTAAGAAAGGTTGCCACAATCAGTCCAAAAATCACCACCACAGCCATTGAGCGCCACCACTGACTGGACTCGCTGACCCATGAAATAGCCATGATATGAAAATCAAAGGATATCCCGGTAACCATTGGGATAAGTCCCAGGATAGTAGTTACAGCGGTAAGTAACACGGGGCGCAATCTGGTTGCTCCGGCAGAGATAACCGCATCTTTCAGCTCAAACCCTCGTTCAAGCAGTTTATTGGTGTAATCAATGAGCACGATCGCATTATTCACCACCACACCAGCCAACGAGATAACGCCGACTCCGGTCATAATAATGCCAAAGGGCTGTTTAAACAGCATAAGCCCTAAAAAGGCACCACCCAGGGAAAGAAAAACCGAACTCATAATCAAAAACGGTTGTCCCACCGAGTTGAACATGGTGACCAAAATGAGAAAAATAATGAACAGGGCGATGACAAAGGCCTTGGTCAAAAACTGTTGTGATTCCTGCTGAAACTCAAACTCCCCGGTAAATTTAATGGAATAGCCCGCTGGCAGATGATAAGAGGCCAGCATCTGCTCGGCCACGGCACGGGCAACAGGTCCCGTGGTCCTGGTTTCATCCACGTTTGCCTTGACCGTCACTACCCGCTCATTATTGATCCGGGTGATATCGCCCATGGAGCCTGCAAAGGTAAACTTTGCTATGGTGGAAAGGGGGACCAACACGCCGGTGGGAGCGGGAATGATCATCTCATTGAGGACATCGACCACCTTACGGTCTCCTTCAGCAAGCTGCACAGTGATGTCGTAATCATCGCTTCCTTCCCGATATGATGACACATCCAAACCGTTGTAGGCGGTTTTCAAGGCAAAGCCGATATTATCGGTGGTGAGTCCAAATAAAGCCGCCTTTTGCCGGTCAACAAGCACTTTCACCGAAGGTGTACCTTCGGAAAAATCATCTTGCACATCTTTTACGTGGGGAATCTCTGCCAACACATTTTTGATTTTTTTTGCAATGCTCCCCAAAACAGCAAAGTCATCACCGGCAATTTCGATGTTAATGGGCGCTCCGGTGGGAGGCCCTTCTTTTTCCACCGCAATGGTGATCTTGCCACCGGCAATATGTTCAACCCTTTCTCTGATGTCATCAACGGTCTCGTGGGTGCTCCGGTGCCGATCTTTGAGATCAATAAACCGTACCCCAACATGGTTAGGTGAATTGGGGGCAAAGGATGAGCCTGGCCCCGCATTAACCACCCCTTTGACATAGAGGTTCTTTATATTTTCCAAATCACTGGGACCAGTATACTCTTTCCCTGAAGCGTCTGTATAGTGTTTGTAGGCCAGCGTTTTTTTGTAGTCATCATCGGTAAAGGTATCAGCTGCGATGTTCTTCTGATCAGCTCCGGCCACCGCCATTTCAACCCGTTGCATCACCCGGTCGATGTATTCAATGTCAGCCCCTTCCGGGACCTCAACATTGACATACATACCCTTGGGTTCAATATCCGGGAAAAACTCAATCGGCTTTTCCAGACCAATGATCAGCAGCCATCCCTGGATCATCACTATCAAAATACAGACAGAAAATCCCAAAATAACAAAGGGCTTTTGCAGGGCAAATCCAAGGGTTCTACCGTACAAGCGCAGCAGCTTGGTATCCATTGCCACAGGTTGTTCAAATGAGGCATCGCCATCATTAACGGGCAGGACTCCTGCCTTCACTTTGATGAAAAGCGAAGCAAGCGCAGGGTTGATGATGAGCGCCACAAATAAGCTGGACGTCAAGGTAACGATCAAGGTGAGCGGCAGGTAGCTCATGAACTCGCCCATAACTCCCGGCCAGAACAACATGGGGGAAAATGCTGCCAATGTGGTCAGGGTGGAGCCAATGACTGGGTAGGCAACTTCAGAGGTCGCCTTCATGGCAGCTTCCACCCTGGAAGCGCCCTGTTCCATAAACCGGTAGATGTTTTCAATAATAACAATGGCGTTATCCACCAGCATGCCAAGTGCCAGGGTAAGGCTGAACAGCACAACCATGTTGAGGGTCACGCCCATAATATAGAGCGTAATAAAGGTCAAAAACATGGAAAACGGGATCGCCAAACTGACTAAAATAGCGTTTCGAATCCCCATGGCAAAAAAGATAACCAGTACCACCAGCACCAGGCCGGACAAGATATTATTCTCCAGATCAGCCACCATCTGGTCGATATCCTTTGCCTTATTCATCACCTTGGTGATCTGGGTGCCCTGTGGCCAATGAGGCCGGCTTTCTGCTATGATGCGATCTACCTCACGGCTAATCTCAATAATGTTCTCACCAGAGCGTTTTTTTACCGCAATATTGACTGCGCTTTGGCCATCCAGGCGCGACCTGCTGGTTTCCTCCTTAAAATCATCCACAACCCTGGCAACATCTTTTAAATAAACAGGTTCTCCATTATGGATTCCAACCACCAGCCAGAAAATCTCTGCCGGATTTTTAAACTCGCCAGGAACCCGAAGTAAAAAACGTCCCGAGCCAAGCCGCAGTGCCCCTCCAGAGGTGTTCTGGTTTTCAAGTTTGACGATCTGTTGCAGGGAACCAAAAGTCAGGCCATAGTAGCCAAGCTTTTCAGGAGAAACTTCAACCCGAATTTCACGCTCAAGTCCACCGGTAACATCCACTTCAAGTACGCCTGTTACGGCTTCAATATCATCAGCAAGATCATCAGCAATCTTTTTTAAACAGGGAAGCCCACAGGTTCCGGAAAGGGAGAAGACAACAATGGGCATTTCAGAAAAGTTGACCTCAAACACTGATGGGTCTTCGTCCAAATCTGTGGGCAAATCACCCATGGCCTCATCAACCTTGTCTTTTACGTCTTGGAGAGCCTGATCAATGTCGGTGCCAGTCACAAACTCAACGTTAATGTTTGAGGCTCCCTCAGTGCTGACAGACTTCAGTTTTTTCAGCCCGTCCAACCCTTTGAGTTTTTTCTCGATCTCAATGGTCACCGAGGTTTCAATATCATCTGATGAAACACCACGGTAGTTGGTGGAAACAAACACTTTTGGGATGGTGACGTCCGGATCACTTTCACGTGGCAGCACGATATAGCAGTAGGTGCCAAACACCAACACCAGAAAGGCGAGCACCACAACGGAAACAGATTTTTTAACTGCGGTATCAGAAATTATCATAACAACCGCTCAGCCGGATCAGTGACAATCTTTACAACGTTAACCTGCTGCCCGTCATCAACATCACGATGTCCCTCAATCACAATTGTATCTCCAGGTGCTACCCCCCTGGTCACCTGAACCTCCCATTGTTCAATGATGCCCAGCTCCACCTGCTGCATGCGTACCGTGTCCCCTTTTACAACACAGACATACTGGTTGCCACCCCGACTTATAATCGCATAAAGGGGAACCATTAGAGCATTTTCAATGGTTTCTTTGACAATATGGGCCCGTAAAAACATGCCAGGTAGAATTCTATGTTCAGGATTATCCAGTGCCAGCTCAAACCGGTACAGATAGGCAGTGGTTTCAGGGGCTGGGGAAAGGAAATGCGCCTTACCCATACACTGCCTGTTGTCCAGTGCAGAAATGGTAATCTGGACCTGATCAATTTTTCGTACAGCATCCACATCAGATTCTGGAATCCCAACCACGCCCTTTACCTGGTCCAACTGCAGCAGTTCGCCCACCGGATCGCCAACCCCGAGATACCCGCCAACCTTGGCATTAAGTCTTCTGACCACACTGTCAATGGGAGTAATAATCTTACACCGTTTCAAATTAAGCTCAGCCTTTTCAAGATCAGCTTTTGCGCGGAGCAATGTGGTCTTGCTTGCCTCCAAGCTGGCAGGGGGAATAACCTTTTTCCTAAGCATGGTTTGATTTCTGGCAAAGTCAGATTTTGCCTGGGTGTAGGCCGCCTTGGCAGCAGCCAAGGCTATGCGATAGTCGTCCTCTTCAATGCGGGCAATCACGTCCCCGGCCTTAACCGAGTCACCTTCCTCCACCACTACCTCAGTAACTGCACCGCTGATTTTTGAGAGCAGGGCCAGCTGGAACCACGCTTCAACAGAGCCGGGCAGATGAATCACATCCTGAACAGTACGGGGGTGAAGTTCAAGCAGTACGGTGTTGATCAGCTTTTTCTGCTCAACATGCTCTTCTTGCTTTGCTGCTTCCAGTTGGGATTTTTTTTCACTTACCGTCACAAACAGCATCCAGATGCCGACAATACACAAAACCAATGCTACTCTGGGGAGATTGTTCCATAGAAAAAACAACAGCCCTGAACGCTTGGCGGGTTGTTGGGAGGATAAACTATCAGATGTTGTCATTGTACGTTCTCCGTAGAGCGTAGAGGAGCTAAACCGTGCATGGCCAGCTCAATCAATTGCTGTAAGGTAGTAAAAAATGCTTCTTTGGTGGTTAATCGCCTGGAAAACCATGCAGAAATGGTGATCAAGAACAGCCCGTAAAAATGACCGATAACAAGCAGCAAGTCTAAATCGCTGCGCAACTCACCTTGATTTTGGGCCTGCTTCAAAATGGGGATAAGCATTTCAATATACAGTTCTTCCACCTGCCTGGACTGCTCCAGATTTTTTTCCTCTGGAAAAAAAGATTCTCGCATGAGCAGACGACCAAACTCCTTTTCTTTTTCCATAAAGGAAAAGGTCCCACCGAACACGGCCATCATTTTCTCGCACACAGATGCAACGCCTGTTTCACTCTGAGCAATGGTCATATTCTGCTGTACAAGTTGTTCCCTGCTAAGGGCTAAAAATATCTCTTCCTTGGTACTAAAATAGGAGTAGATAGTCCCTTTCCCCACCCCAGCGGCTGCGGCAAGATCAGCAACACTGGTTTTTTCGTATCCACGTGCAGCGAACAACCGGCGACTGGCATCCATGATGGCCTGCCTGGTCTGCTGTTTTTTCTCTTCTCGTAATTTTGCCATAATTCCCCATAAAGGTTAAATGCAGATGTAATACCACCCAAATTAAATTTCGCAACAAGAAAGTCGACCGCAGTCAGGTTTTATTTTTATTTAATTATTTTAAGGTATTATTAAAAGAATAGAAATTAATGGGTTGACCCAGCCGGTGAAGATATCTATCAAGTGAGTATGATTTTTTTTTGAAGGTGCAACTGTGGATATAAAAAACTTGAGAAAGGATTACAAAAATCCTGTCTTACATAAATCAACGCTTGATCACGACCCTTTTAGCCAGTTTGAGCAGTGGTTTACAGATGCCTGTGACAAAGGTATCACTGAACCCAATGCGATGACTCTGGCCACAGTCAATGCTCAGGGGAGTCCTGGGCTACGAACAGTACTGCTCAAATTTTTTGATCAAAACGGGTTTGTTTTTTTCACCAACTATACCAGTAAAAAAGCGCAGGAAATCAGTTGTAACCACCATGTTTCTCTCCTTTTCCCCTGGATTACACTTGAACGGCAGGTAACCATTACCGGAGTTGCCGAAAAGGTATCCACCATTGAGTCTGCCAGATATTTTGCTTCAAGACCAAGGACGTCACAGCTTGGGGCATGGATCAGTCCACAAAGCTCTGTTATATCTTCCCGCTCAATCCTGACGCAACAACTGGAAAAGGTGAAAAAAAAATTTCTGGAAGGAAACATCCCTTTACCAGACTTCTGGGGTGGCTATCGGGTCCAACCTGCAACCATTGAATTCTGGCAGGGACGTACCAGCAGACTGCATGATCGGTTTCTTTACACCAGAGAAGAGGATAAAAGCTGGAAGATAGAACGCCTTGCACCTTAAGACAAACCTACGCTTAAAAAACACATGGAAAAGACATTAACAGGTAAAACAGCCCTTATCACAGGCGCCTCAAAGGGCATTGGTGCTCAAATCGCAATAAAGCTGGCATCACTTGGTGCAAATGTTGCGGTCAATTATAACAGCAGCCATGAGGCAGCCGACGCGGTGTGTACAACCATTGCTGAGACTGGAGCCAGGGCCGTGGCTATCAAGGCTGATGTTACCAGGCTGAGCGAGCTTGAATCCCTTTTTAAGCAAACACAGGATCAGTTTGGAAACATTGATATTGTAGTGAACAATGCTGGCATCCTTATCACCAAACCAATGAGTGAGGTACGTGAACAGGAATATGACCGGCTGTTTGATATCAACGTGAAAGCCGTCTTTTTTGCCTGCCAGCTGGCCGCAAGATATCTTTGCTCAGGTGGTCGAATTATTAATATCTCCACCACGGTCACCCAGGTGATGATGCCAAACTATGGCCTCTATGCGGCAAGCAAGGGCGCAGTGAACCAGCTCACCAGAGTCCTTTCAAAGGAGCTGGGTGCAAAAAACATCACGGTAAATGGAATATCTCCAGGCCCAACAGATACTGAACTTTTTCGTGAAGGCAAGAGTGGGGAGCAGATCGCAGCAATGGCAGCCATGTCAGCCTTTAACCGCATTGGTACACCAACAGATATTGCTGATGCCGTATCGCTTCTCGTAAGCGAAGAAGCCCGCTGGATTACAGGTCAAAATCTCTTTGTTAATGGAGGGATAGCTGGTTAATCACGTCCTTGGCTGCTCATTACACAAGGGATGTAACGCTGTGCTTCAGCCTTACCACACAAAAAAGACACCAGCATAATACCAGCATGAGGGCTGCAAGAAAAACCCGCCATCCGCAACAACCGTATATAATACCAGGGGCGAACGACCCAATGGTTCCCCCCAGGTAGTAAAAGGAGATATAAAGACCGTTGGCAATCCCCTTCTTGCCTTGGGAAAGGGTGTTCACGTAACCGGATAAAATGGAGTGGGCAATAAACATTCCAGTGCAGAAAACAAACATGGCAATGAACATGGCCTTGAAGGCCATGAACATAAACCCGGCTGTCCCCACTCCATAAAGGATAATTCCTGCCCACACTGCTTTACTTTCACTCCCGAAATAATCAATGATACGTCTCACATTTATGGAGACCAATATCCCCATCACATATCCGCTGTACATAATCCCAATGCCGGTTTCGTTAAAATCCGGGTTAATACTTTTCAGGGCAAAGGGAAGAAAGTTAAGCGCCCCTGCAAAGACAAAGAAGACGCCAAAAATTGCCATATACAGCCAAAAATAATGGGGCTTTCGCAACACGTTAAGGGCTTCTTGAATACTTGGTTTTGAGTATTGCAGATTGGCATCCTGTTTAAGATTGCGTAACAGGTAGACCCCATAAATCAACAGCACTCCCAAAACACAGAAGAAAAACCGCCACCCGAACAGGTCTGTGAACAATCCAGATAAAAAACGGCCTAAAAAACCTCCCATGATGGTCGCTGCAATATACCTGGCCACAGCGGTCTGAACCGTTTCGGCAGTACTGGTAAAGGATATATAACTGACCAGAGAAGTAATAATAGCAGGGATAACCATCCCTTGAAGTCCACGGATTGTGAGGAGCAAAAGGTAGCTGTCTGCCAGACAGAACACCAGTTCCAGGACTCCGAGGAGCAAGATTGCATACCGAACCAGTCGTTTGGCTGAAAAGGACTCAAGGATAATCCCATACACCAACGGAGCAAATCCCAGCGGTGCCATCATCAGGGTGGTGAACAGGATGGCCTGGAAGGGCGAAAGGTTAAACTCCTGTTGGAAGGTTGGTTGAATGGGCTGCGCTGCGTAGAGCGAGCAAAACGTGATCACCGTACAAAAATAGATGGCAGGCAAGACGTTGTGTTTAGGTTCCGCCTGTCTTGTGTTGGTCGTTTCCATCGGTCACTCCAGCTAAATGCGCACAAATCGCTCCAGCGGCCACACCCTGGGCACCAGCAAAAGCATCACATAGCTCACCACCACGGCGGCAACGACTCTGAGCGTAAAGATAACCCAAAAGCTGGCCCCGAAGATCACAAACAATAAAATATCCTCAATGATGGAGTGACAGATCATCAAAAAGGTGGCAACAAAAAAAATATCACGCCTGGATAACGTGCCTCGCTGCACCTCCCTGATGAGAATGGAAGCACCATAGGTGATACCAAGCAGTTGACCAACCAGGATTGAAAAAGAGGTGTTCACCTGCTCCATCTTCTTTTTGACGACAGGGAGAGCCTTAATCATATCCATACAGACGATGATAACCGTAATCAGCGTGATGACCTTGATGGAAAGGGTCACCGCACCGGTGGTGGAATGCATGAGCATCTGCCAGAAAGTGGCAAAGGTTTCCTGGGTAAGCGTTCCGTTTCCAGATGCAGCCCCGCTAAATAAAGATGAAGGCATGAGCAATAATGGTGCAACAGCAATAAACCCGCCAACAAGGCGTAAGATTACCGAATACCCGTAGGAAACCCCCAGCTTTGCCATGATAGCACTTTCAACGATCAGCCCGTGGCACACACCTATAAATACACCCAATATGGTCCATTGATAAAGAGAAAGCCCTAAAGGGGCAGCAAAGGCAATGGCAGCATACACATTGAAGAGTATTCCACCAGCCAAGGCCATGGCGGACTCGGCTGGCAACTGAAGTGCACTGGTCAAGGGGATAAAAATAAAGCTGATATATTGTAAAACATCCAGGTAGATCAACACATCAGCCAGGATATAAAAAGGTATGATAATCTTGAGAATCAGTATCGCACTGGAAACCGAGGAACGGAGGCTTTCTTTTACCAGGTTTATTACAGAGTGTATCATCGTTTTGTGCCTTTATAGGTAAAGGCTTTTGCAATCATCTTGTAAAAACTGCCTTTATCAATACCGATTGGCTTGCCGCACTCACAATACAGTTTCCCTCCTCTTTCCGTAAAGGAATAGACACGGTCAATCCTGGCCTTGTGGCAGCGCAGCACTTCACCTGAGCCTATCTTGTCGTAACGCCACAGTTTTTTCTTACATGCAGCACAGCGGATAATGAGCATTTTTGTACAAGAGAGCGGGGATTAGATCTTTTGTCTTTGCCTTTCCAGTTCTGCGGGATCCTGGAATATAACCAGCCGCACCTTACGGCTGCGGGGAAATTCACGTTTGATCATCTCTTTGAGCACTCTGGGCAGGCTGTTTATATCAGATACCACTTCCTGCTCAAGATAACCACGCTCTTTTACTAAAAATTTTTCATCATCTTGTTTGATAATGGCAAAAGAACGGTTGCGTTTGTAGGAAAGGAGCTCAACCCCGCCAGGTGGAGTAATCTTGGCAAGAACGCTGAGCGTTTTTTTGCGGACAGTGCTGATGTTGATCAGCGCCATGGGAACCGGGTCATTCTAATAAAAGAGTCTATCAATCCAGGATTCTCGCGGTGGTTGAATTACTTCTGTGTTTTGATGCGCAAACTGCAGCCCCAGCATTTTAAGGGTATTTTCATCAAGATACAGCCTGTCATCATACGCTGCACGAATAGTTCTATCAAGCGGGTTCACCAGTCGTACCGAGAGATACATCAACCGATTAGCCAGAGAGTAGGTTCCAACCACCACCGCTTGCGCTGACTGCTTTTTTGCGACCTGATTCAGGTCTCTTGAAAGCATGAACTCACCCTGCCCTGCTGCAACAAGCACCTTGTTTTTCAGTTTTACTTCTCTTGTGGAATACCCTAACCGCGCAAACCCGTTGGTAATAGTGTTTTGCAGATTGCGACCAAAATCAGAGGTTTCATCCAGCTTGGCATTATTTACCAAGGTGGTTACCAGCACGGGCTGATCTGACTGTTGGACAAAAAGTGGGGGAACTGCCTGCTGAGAAAGCTCTTTTGCAATGGTTTCACCAAGGGAGATCAGGTCAACATTGGCTCCCATAAGAGGCTCTAACCGTGTCCCATTCAAACTTGAACAAGAACACAACAGCAACAGGGAAGCAGCGGTGACCAGCATGCCTGTAAATACCTTTACCTTGCTCATGCTCAATGTGCTCCTGCTCAATACCTTAAACTGGTTAACTCAAGCTCTGCAGCCGGTGCTGCCTGCTGATACTGCCAGAAATCAACATCGTTAATGTAATAGATATTGGAACTTCTCATGATATAGCGATTTTCATCAACGATTGAAGTGGTGATGATAACTTCGTAATGACCGCTGGAGGTGACATTAGCCAGCGTGGCATCAACAGCACCTGCTGTTAACATAGCAATGATCTCAATCGGAGCATTCCTGAATACAGTGATGCCCATTGCCAGTGCTGTCATCACTCCAGGAGGTGGATTCGGGTAACGGACGGCTCGATGGTTGAGCACCTGCACCTTATAATCCACGACCAGCGTGTCTTCCTCAATAGCGGCCCGGGTAGGTACCCCAAACGTAACCAGTTCAGTCACCAATAGATCGTTGAACCCTTCGTCAAAGGCATAAGTCTCCCCTTTTCCGCAAGCATCGGGCCGTCCACAGGAGTGACGCACATAAACCGGAGTAGTCAAATACTCACGATCAATCAACTCTTTATTGATTTGGTTTGCCACATCGTTTGCCAAAACTTCCCAGTGGTTGGCTGCCTGCATTTTCTGCTGGGTGGAATACGCATACCCCGTAGGCAAGGGGCTGCGCAGGCAACCGCTGAGTATCATGGAAAGCAGACAGAGCGGGAAAAAGAAGATGACACTGTGTCTATTATGCATTGTACCTCCGCTGTAAAAAAAACTTTTTCTATCATCCCTATCGGCTGTACCAAGCGAAATATAAAGAAAAAATGCTTCCCCTCCCTCTCTATAGAATGTTTCGCAGGCGTGCCTCTATATCAGCCTGAGACCCGGCTCCCACCATTTGATCTACCACCTGACCATTCTTGAAAAAAATAAGGGTCGGAACTCCACGAATTTGAAAGCGTGAAGGAATAACACTATGCACGGAGGTGTTGAGCTTGCCCACTACAGCCTTACCACCAAAATTCTCAGCGATATTTTCGATCAACGGTGCTACGGCCTGACAAGGGCCACAGGTTGGTGAATAAAAATCAACCAGCACCGGAAAGGATGCGTGTTCCACCAGTTAGGAAAAGTTGCTGTCTGTTATCTCCACCACTACGCCGGTCACAGGAGTTCCAACAAGGCTGTTTCCGCAACGTCCGCATTTGGGTGCCAGCTGGAGTTTATCCTTTGGAACCCTGTTTTTTACTCCACACCCATTACATACCAACACTGCATTTTTCATTACATCCCCTTCGCTATGCCTGTCTTTCGTAGGCTTGCAAGAATTGCAACACCTCGTCAAAGCCACCGATAAACAAGGCGTCTGGCTGTTTCTTGTTTATTTTGTAGTCATACATGGGATCATAATACTCTTTAAGCAGTCGCCTGATCCAGTGTTTATGGTTCGCTGGATTACCGGTTTGCATTTGGACCTGGTGGGCTTTTTGTTGCAGCTCCTTAATTTCTTTGGCCCGTTCACCACCTAACCTGCGGGAAATCTTGTCCACATCATGAAGCATCACAGCAAGCCATTGACCAACCCCTGCGTCCTCTCCATAGGCACGAATATATTCCCCCTGATCTTTGACAACATACTCAGTATACGTATTCTCCACCCGCTCCTCTAAAGAGGCTTCAAGCAGTACCAAGGGACAGCTAGAAAAATACGCAGCCAGAGGGCCGGGAAGATAGCACCGCCCCACATGTTTTCCTTCACTTTCAAGGACCATGGTTGAGCAGCCAGAGGCAGCGTGCTCAATGAGTGCTTGAGCCAGAAGATTTTCAAAATCTACTTGAGTCGGCTGGGGATCGACAAAATGGCCGAAGGATGAACCACGATGATGAGCAAGGCCCTCAAGGTCAATGGCGTTGCCCAGTTTATGCAAAAGGATGGTTTTCCCGGCTCCGGTACGCCCTCCAAGAATGACCGGTTGGGAAGTAATGTTTTGCGGTTCCATCGCTTCAATAAAAAAACGGCGTACCCCCTTATACCCACCTGCAATGCGGGGTACTTCAAGGCCAAGTTCTTCCTTGATCCACTGCTGTGCCAAAGCAGAACGCATTCCCCCCCGAAAGCAGTACAGCGCAGCATCAGGCTGTGCTTCAAGAGCCTCTTTCCAGGCTGAAACCCGTTCTTGTTTTACCTTGCCACTAACCAACTCATGCCCGAGTTTGACTGCGGCATCATTCCCTTCTTTTTTGTAACATTTCCCCACCAGATCGCGTTCTTCATCATCTAAAATAGGGAGATTTATACTGCCAGGTAACCTTCCTTTTGCACATTCAACCGGAGCGCGTACATCCAGAAGCGGAGTTTTTTTGGTAACCAGAGCCGTATAATCACTTAACAAGGGAAACTGGGACATAATCAATACTTCAAGACAAAGGAAGAGAGAGAGAGATAAAGCGCCATCATCAATGGCACATGAATAAGCGATACAAGATTGGAAAGCAACACTGTAAAGGCGGCTTTTTCAGGCTGTGCTTTCAGCAGAACAGCAAGAGTGACCGTATTTCCGGCAAGGGGAACAATGGCAAAAACAAACATCACTGTATACAGTTCCTGATAAAGAAAATGCGTCAGGTACCGGTCAATCAAGATGATCAACACAATCATCATCGGCCACAGAATATGCTTTGAGAACAGGGCGACCTTGATAAACCTTGGATCAATCCCGCCCTTTTTTGCTCCTCCAACAAGCCCCATACCAATAACCATCATCCCTAAAATGGTGTAGGCGATCTTAAACAGCCCAGTGTATTCCAGAAGTAATTGCGGCAGATTTGCACCGAGCAGATTGAGGGTAAGACCAAGGAAAAAGGCGTATAAAACAGGTAACCGAACCACCTTTATAAGGCTTTCTTTTGCGCTAAAGGTGCCCTTTGCAGTGATATAGAATCCAGTGGTTGCCTCAAAGAAAAAAGAGGCCAGTACAGTGAAAATATACATATTAGCGATTGCAGGTTCAAACAGGACCAATGCCAGCGCTACCCCGTAATACCCTGTATTTCCGGTAGCAGCAGTAAAAGCCAGGATGTTGCTCGTGGCATCGGACCAGTAACGTTTGAATAGAGCATGTCCGGCAAAGGCTAATACAGAGCAGAACAGGTAAAAAAAGACCGGCAAAAAGGCGACCGCCTTGTTGATCTCCACCTGGACAGTAGCACTGAACACCACAATCGGCCCCATGATATAAAAAAGCAGGGTCGCAATAGCATGCCGATCCACCAGCAGAAAACGTGCAGCCACATATCCCAGCAGGATATTGCTGTAGAGGGGAAGGATTTTCCCAAGGAGGGTGAAAAATAAGCTCAAACCGATCCTGACGGTAGAATTAGGTGATGATGCTCCAGGCCATTTTAGTGGCAACCACATAGAGAAAGAGAGCAAAAATACGCTTCAATTTATCCACAGGGAGTGAATGCGCCAGTCTTGCTCCAAGCGGAGCCGTGAGCACACTGAGACTTACGATGAACAATAAAGCCGGAAGATAAACATACCCCAGGCTATAAGAGGGCAAGCCCTCAGCACCCAGATTGTTGACGATGTAACCAAAAGCCCCTGAGATAGCGATAGGGAACCCAATAGCTGCGGAAGTCCCGATGGCACGATGGGCCGGGACGTTGCACCACAGCATAAATGGTACAGAAAGCGAACCTCCACCAATCCCGACCAAACTGGATGCTGCACCAATCACATTTCCCACTCCAAACATCCCGACCCAACCCGGAAGCTCCCGGGAAGCCTTTGGCTTTTTACTTAAAATCATCTGGGTAGCCACGGAATAGAGAAAAACACAGAAAAAGGCTTTTAAAAAGTCTGTGGACAGTCTTGAAGCAACCAGTGTTCCCAAATATGTCCCAACCAAAATGCCAGGTATAATACAGCGTACAATCCGCCAGTCAACCGCACCCCGCTTGTGATGAGACATAAAGCTTGACACTGAGGTGAAAATAATGGAGGCCAGGGAAGTACCCAGCGCCAGATGCATAATAACTGCCTGCTCAACACCCTGGTAAACAAAGCAAAATACCAGCATGGGTACAATGACCAGCCCTCCGCCTACCCCAAGCAGGCCGGCTAAAATGCCTGCGATCAAGCCAACCGGCATATACATAAAAATCAATTCTAAAGGCATTTTCCTGTTTATCTCCTACTTGTACGAGTTTGGAGGTCATCAAGGTGACCATTTTCAAGATATACCTACTCCCGCAACCGCTCCACTGCTCTAGTGTATATACAGCTAAATGTCAAATGCCATATTGATCTACCCACTTCGCCTCTTCTTTACTGTAAGCGTCAGGTTCCACTTGAAATGAATCATGGAAGTGCTATTATAAAAGGGTTGTAGAGAGTTCAAATGTATTCCTTTTTTTAGTTACCTAACAATCATTACATTTCTGAGGAGCCGCCATTGAGTTCACCCGTGGATCGCAGACAAGCCTTTCGTATGCCCTTTAATGCCGATGTGCAATGCCGTATAGAAGGAAATGAACCGCTGCCAGGTAAGCTCAAGGACATCAGCAGCCTTGGTGTTTTTATTGAGGCCAAAGATGTGCCTCCCATAAACAGTGAATGTGAGCTTGAAATTGCGCTTAATGGAAATAACAGCCGACTTGTTATTGATCAGCTCAAAGGAAAGGTAGTCCGCCATGTCAATGGTGGTATGGCTATCAGCTTTTTCGATCGTTTGGAATGGATTGCTTTAGTGCCCATTTATTTCCACAAGATGAAGGACTAACTGTTCTCCCCTGCCTCCGTCTCCCCCGGACACCACTGTCTCTACACAAAAAATGTCGGCCCACCAGAGAATGCTTATCAGGAGCTGCGGCCAGGGAGCAATGCTGAAAAACGTTGTAAATGGGCCTCAGGATCAGGTGCGCTTATACTCTAAAGAGATGATTTTGCGGGGTAAAGAGGGGACAGAACACGTTTTTTCCTATTAAAAAACATGACTTGTCAACTATTTATGTCTTTGTTGTGATGACACGGGGTGCATCCGAAGTTTATGGAATCACTTAACACGTCGCACTCTCTTTTTTCGTGAACGTCTCTTTTCTTGTGCGTTTTTTTCGTATTGATCAAAAAA
>PDWI01001463.1_pt1 | contig 38917 bp, 32 predicted proteins | sample 1430891 | NCBI WGS metagenome assembly PDWI01 (sample SAMN01162508, study PRJNA174530) | Oral metagenome, whole genome shotgun sequencing project. | biome: Marine environment; feature: Marine mammal; material: Swab sample of the gingival sulcus; isolation source: swab sample of gingival sulcus... | reverse complement strand
TGGTACTGCACGGGCGACTGTGTGGGAGAGTAGGTCATCGCCGTTGCTTTTACACAAAAAAAGACCCGAAACTCTCAAAGAGTTAGGGTCTTTTTTTTTGCAGATATCTTTGTGACTCTTCATCCATTTCTCGTCCCTTTCTTTTCTTCCAGAGAGTGGCTGTTTCTCAACATCACTTGCACTGACTTTTGCCTTTTATTATAAAAGGAAGTTAGGTTTCTGCTACTATCCAGAATGCAGAGGGCTTCTCTCTGCATTGTCTATTTGCCAAAACAACACATAACGCGCGATCATGAACCAATCATTAGCTATAGTTGTTCTTGCCGCTGGTAAGGGCACCCGTATGAAATCAACCAAGGCAAAGGTCCTGCATCCATGCTTTTATTCAACCATGATAGAGCATGTCATTTCATCAACTCTCCCGTTAGATGCCGCAAAAACAATAGTTGTGGTTGGACACCAAAAAGATGCGGTAAAAGATTGTCTCACCTCCTACGATCTCTTGTTTGCAGAACAAAAAGAACAACTTGGAACCGGACACGCTGTTCTTGCAGCCCAAAAGGCCATTGGCCCCTTTGCCGGAACGGTTATGATTCTCTGCGGGGATACTCCTCTGCTCCGCCCTTCCCTACTTTCAGGCCTTTTCAGACAACACCTCCAGTCCCAATCAACGGTCACATTGCTCACCACAAGACTTGACAATCCATCAAACTACGGACGGATTATCAGCGACACAAACGGCAATATTACCGGCATTGTCGAGCATAAGGATGCCAACGAAAAACAGTTAGCGATTCAGGAGGTCAATGCCGGAGTCTACTGTGTTGAGAAGGATTTTCTTTTTTCAACGCTTGCGGGCGTTGGCAGGGACAACAGCCAGGGCGAGGTCTACCTTACTGATATTATTGGAGCCGCCTGTACCGAAGGTGTAAAGATCGGGAAATATACTGCTGCTGACAGCGTTGAGGTGTTGGGAGTAAACTCCCGATCGGAGCTTGCCCAGGCCGAAAAGGTACTGCAGTTACGTCATAATGAAACCCTTATGGCGGCAGGTGTTTCTATGATCTCTCCGGAGAGTATACGGATTTCCCCCGACGCAGAGATCCAGCCCGACTGTCTTGTTGAGCCTGGAGTTCATATATCCGGAAAAAGTTGTATTGGACAGGGAACCCGAATACAACAGGGCTCGATCTTAGAGAATTGCACAGTTGGGAAAAATGTCAATATCGGTCCATACGCTGTTCTCAGTGGAGTCTCTGTGAAAGATGGTTCATCAATCGCGCCACAGACACTCCGCAGATAGGCCCAAGTCCTAACAGCCTTTACAACCTTTAAGGAGATGCCCATGAGTAACTTGAAGAAGATGTATTCGACCATTCTTGGCGACAGCTTCCCTCCGTCTATGACCATATCGTTTGGTGATCAGCACCTTGTCTACCAAAAACGGACCTGGCCGATTCCTCAAGAAGATGGTTCTGTCGATGAAAGAGGCATCCGTTATGGTGAAAATCCAGATCAGCAGGCAGCCCTCTATCAGCTGGTCAACGGCAACCTTACTCTGGGGGAATGCAGATTCATAGATCCGGGCAATGGCCTTGTTTCGGGCATAGAGGTCAGTGACATGCTGCAGGTGGGGAAACACCCGGGAAAGATCAATCTGACAGATATTGATAACGGACTCAACATCATCAAATACCTTATGGCCCGTCCGGCGGCGGTTATTCTCAAACACAACAACCCCTGCGGAGCCGCCATCGGTGAAACCTTGGCCGATGCCTTCCATCGGGCTCTGCGCTGTGACCGGATTGCCGCCTTTGGCGGGGCCGTCGTTCTCAATCGGCCATGTGATGTTGACACCGCAAAGCTCCTTGTCGAGGGCTATCTTGAGGTTGTCTGCGCACCGGAATTTGAAGAAAAAAGCCTGAACATACTAAAAGGCCTGAAAAACCTCAGGATAATACGAATAAACGCGATCAACAGGCTCGGAGATTTTGAAAACTACCGTTTTGTGGATTTCAAGAGCCTGATTGATGGAGGGATCATCGTGCAACAGTCCGCCGTCAATTCAATACGCTCCCCCGAAGATCTGCAGGAGGCAACCGCAACCTGGAAGGGCCGGGAATATAGATGTGAACGCCAGGCCACTCCGCGGGAAATAGAGGATATGCTGTTTGGCTGGGCCATAGAGCATGGGGTAACCTCAAACTCGGTTCTCTATGTAAAGAAAGGCTGTACCGTCGGTATCGGCACCGGTGAGCAGGACCGAGTCGGCGTTGCCGAAATCGCCAAGCAGAAGGCCTATGCCAAATATGCCGACATCCTCTGCTGGGATACCTACAAGATAGGCTACGCAGAGCTGGTTCTGGCAATTTCACAGGGCAAGCGGCCCCAGACAGAAAGGGAGGAAATTGATACACAGGTCGCAGCAGAAAAGGCTGGCCTGCCTGGATCGGTGATGATTTCCGATGCCTTTTTTCCCTTTCGTGATGGGGCAGATGTCGGTATAGCCCAGGGGGTTTCCGCCATCCTGCAGGCCGGAGGTTCAATGCGCGATTTTGAGACAATACAGGCCTGTAATGAGGCCAATCCGCAAGTCGCGATGCTCTTTACAGGAAAGAGATCATTTAAGCATTAACGAATCCCCCAGATACCTTCCAATTCCGTGCCCGGGACGGGCACGGAAAAAACAACCACCCGTATTGCTCATCAGTGAAGCAACAAAGCGGCGATTTTCCGTAACGACCTTCTATCATTGATACTCTCTAGATTTCTTGAAAACTGTTTTTTACAGAAAAACATTGCAAAACGCCTCTTGTGGGTGGGCGATTTTTTCGTATAAAAACAGACTCTGTAAAGAAAACGTCTCGCTATCGGGGTTTGCCCAATAATTTCTCATAGCACCTCATCTTCATCGAAAATTGCGTCATTCGCGTCTCATCAAGACATTATCCTTTTCTATGACACTTTTTTCTGGAACCATCTTGTGGAAAAGATTATATTTTATGGAATTATAAAAAGTTGCGGATACAATATTACAGCTCAACACAGGAGGACTACACATGTCATCACTTGCCTTGTTTCCGTGTTCGGCAACACTCGACTCCGGGATTATCGGTGAACTGTCAAAAACGCTCTCTCTCACCGTTTACACAGACAACAACCTTCTCAAAGAGACAGCAGAACGTTTTTCTGGTAATCCTGAGCGACTGAAAAAGATGATGTACAGTAAGACCTCTGTTTTTAATCAATTTACACTCGAAAAAGAAAAATCCATAAATATGTTTCGGCAGATTCTGGCTGAAAAACTTGCCTCACCAACCGAATATCTTTTTCATGGTTTCTTAACCTCCCTGATCCCTCCAGAGGTCACAGAGGTGTTGAGAGTATTGGCGGTGGATAAACGGGACGGCCGAATTGAACGGGCAATTGCTCAGGGATACGATAGGGGGGAAGCCAAAAAACTTGTCAGGAATCATGACTTGAGTGCATTTCAGTGGACTGATTTTCTCTTTCAGAAAGAGGCCTATGACAAAGCATTATATGATCTCGTGATTCCAGTGGGCAATAAGAATCACAGGCAGATCACCAAAGAAATCCTGGGGAGTTTTTATAAGACATCTGTTTTGCGCACACCACGGTCCCAAGGAGCTGTCCAGGATATGAAAACACAGTCGGAAATTGAAAGTCTGTTGCTTGCAAATGGTCATAAAATGGGTGTCAGGGTGCAGGGAGGAGAGGTTACATTAGTTGTTGATAGCAGTGCCCTCGGCTTTAACCGCCTGAAGAATGAAGTGACAGAGCTGGCTCAAAAGGCAGCCGGTGTAACCCATGTACTTGTCGAAAAATCGAAAAAACAGAGCGTTTCCGTGTATCGTCAGCAAAAATTTGAGCTCCCCTCCAAGGTCCTTTTCGTAGATGACGAGCGTGAATTTGTCCAGACGGTTTCCCGGAGATTGAATAGTCGTGATGTCGGGACCTACGGGGTTTATGACGGAGAACAGGCACTTGAGGTGATCGCGGAAGATCGTCCCGATGTTATGGTTCTCGATTTGAAGATGCCCGGCATGTATGGTGTTGAAGTCCTGCGAAAGACCAAAGAGATCGCCCCTGAAGTTGAGGTGATAATACTCACTGGACACGGAACCGCAAAAGACAGAGAAGATTGTCTGGAGCTCGGAGCCTTCGCCTACCTCAACAAGCCGGTGAACATCGAGGAACTCTCGGCCACCATTAAGGCTGCGAACGATAAGGTTCACGGGAATGCCCAAAATTCCTAAAAAAAATCTAACGAGGAGTACAAGCGATATGAAAAAAAAACTACACGCCAAGGTGCTGCTGGTAGACGATGAAGAGGACTTTATCAAGACCTTATCCCAGCGTCTGGAGATGCGAGGTATTAACGTTTCTACGGCGACGAATGGTGAAGATGCTGTCAACCTCGCACAGGAACAGAGCTTTGACGCTATCGTGATTGATCTTGCCATGCCAGGTATGGATGGTCTGGCGACACTTACCCTGATCAAAAAGAACAATCCCGATGCGGAAATTATTATGTTGAGCGGCCAGGGAACAGTCAAGGCCGCGGCCGAAGCGATGAAACTCGGCGCAGGAGACTTTCTCGAAAAACCGGTGGACATGCGAGAACTACTTGAAAAAATTGAAGAACTAAAGGAGAAGCGGATAGTTGTTTTAGAGAAACGATCGATTGAGGAAATTGACCAGATACTCAAGACCAAGGCCTGGTAACCACTGTTAAAATTGACAGATACAGATATGTGGAGTCTCTTGCTCACTGCTTGAGACGAAACTGCACCCGTGCAGAGCGGCGGTTTTGCGCATTACTCCAAAATGAGTAGATAAACAATTGAAATGGTGTCCAATATGCCCCTGACAAAAGATGTTGTTGAACAGAAAACCCCTGCATCTTCAGAGAAGGCCAGTCGCCCACGATCTCTTTTTGACTGGAAGCGTGTTTTTTTTATTGTACTCGGTATCGGAGTTTTTCTAGCGATATATTTTTCTCCTCCCTGGGCTGCTGCAATTGACCCTCTTGGAGTCAGTTTTGAGCTGAGCAGGCAGGCCAAAGGGGCCCTAGCGGTTTTTGGCCTTGCAGCCGTATGGTGGGTCTTTGAAGTTGTCCCTATCGGAGTTACCAGCCTGGCAATCGGCACGCTGCAGGCCCTGTTTCTTATCAGAGAGCCAAAGGTGGCCTTCAAGGATTTTATGGACCCCTCAGTACTTTTCATTTTTGGTTCTCTGGTTATTGGTATGGTCTTTACCAAAACCGGCTTAACCAAGCGCCTTGCCTACAAAATGCTTTCCATCATCGGTGAAAAAACAAGCATGATCTATCTTGGTTGCTTTGTTATGACAGCCCTGCTCACCCATCTTATGGCTCATACCGCCGTAGCTGCCACCATGTTTCCTCTGCTTATGACCATCCACGCCCTCTATTCCGAAGGTGAGGAGCAGACCCGCTTTGGCAAAGGGCTGTTCATCGGCATGGCCTACGTGGCAGGTGCGGGCAGTATCATCACCTTACTGGGTGCTGCCCGTGGAGCGGTAGCACTTGGATTCTATAAGGATATCATGCAGGTTGATATCTCTTTTTTCCAGTTGACCATGTATATGTTCCCGATCGGCTGGTTGATGGTCTTCATTTTATGGGGCTTTTTCATGATTCTCTGCAAACCAGAAAAAGCGCGTATCGAAGGTCTTAAAGAACGCAGCAAGATTATGTATCAAAATCTTGGCCGCTGGTCAAAAAATGAGATACTGGTGATCCTGATTGTATTTTCGGTCATTCTCCTTATTGCCCTGAAAAATTTCGTCCCGGCCCTTAAAGGACTTGATAAGACCGGCATCCTGCTCATCTCCACCATTTCATTTTTTATTTTGAACATCCTCGACATTAAAGACCTTGAGGAGATACCCTGGAATATCATTCTGTTATTCTCGGGGGCAATGTCCATAGGCTTCTGCCTTTGGGATACAGGCGCCGCCAAATGGCTGGCAATCAACTGGCTACAACTTTTTAAAGAATCTTCGGGGGTTGTTTTCATCCTGGGTATGGCATTCTTTGTGATGATCATGACAAACTTTATAATGAATGTCGCGGCGATCGCAATTTCGCTACCGGTGGCCCTTGTCATAGCTCCGTATCTCGGTGTTGCCGGTGAAGTTATTCTTTTTGCCTCGCTACTGACCGCCGGAATGCCGTTTCTCCTGCTTGTAGGAGCGGCTCCTAACGCTATTGCCTACAGTTCGAAACAGTTTACTCCCGGGCAATTTTTTCTCTACGGAATACCTGCAAGTATTATACTGATGGCAGTTGTCTGGCTTGCAATAACGGTCATCTGGCCACTCATGGGTATGACGGTTACCCTGCCTGCAGGAGCCTGATTCTGTCAGGGAGAGGATACCGTTTGGCGGTAGCGCTGTAATAGACTCCGCCTGCCGAGGCAAAGGGGGTTTTCTTCTTTGACTGTGAAAGAAAGGAAACTATGAGAGGTTATTGTTACAGGTATGGTTGATGCTATGAAACGATTCTTCGCCTTTCTTCAGACGATTATACCCCGCACTTTCAAGGATGCGGGGATCTTTGAACTGCAACCAAGAAACTACAGCCAGGTCCGTCTTCTTCTCTTTCTGATCATGCTTGCCATCTCCATAGGACCATTGCTGACTGCCGCAGGTCTTGGCTACTATAACTACAAGGCACTACTGCAAAAAGAAGAGCGGGAACAGCTGAACGCAAGACTGGTTGGTTCAAGCAGATCCATTGCCGCCCTGATTGACAACCTCAAATCGATAGTTTTCTTCGTGGCCAGTAAAAACCGCTACGCAGAACTGAAAACCGGCAACAATCTGGAACTGCTGTTTGACAGAATACAAAAGCAGTATGAATTTTTTGCCGATATCGGCGTCATAGACCAGAATGGGATACAGCAACGTTACTGGGGACCGTATGACCTCGAAGGAACGGATTATTCACAAGAGGCCTGGTTCAAGGAGGTCATGACCCGGGGGTTCTCGATCAGCAGAGTTTATTCAGGCTACCGTCTGGTTCCCCATTTTGCGATAGCGGTCGCCAATCAGAATTTCGAGACAAAAAAACATTGGGTGTTGCGGGCTACAATTGATGCCGTCACCCTGCAGCAGTTTGTCAATACCATCAAGACCAATGCCTCAGACGACCTGTTCCTGGTGGATGATCAGGGCCATCTACAGACGACATCAGAGCGTTTTGGCCAGAATTTCTCAAAGCTTTCAGCGGATATCAAACCTGGAATTCAGCAAGGAGTCCTGACTGGCGGAGAAAATATTTTTTATGGAATGGAAAAGATCAAGGATACCCCCTGGTCCGTTGTTCTGGTAGAAAAACGCTATATTCACCATCAGGACTGGATGGTCTTTCGCAGTAAACTGCTGGGCATCGTTGTTACCTGTCTGGTGCTCAATCTCCTGATCATTTACGGCCTGGTACGGATGCTGACCAACCTTATTCGCAAAGCCGACAGGCTCCAGGTATCGATGTTGCAAGAGGCCGAACACACGGACAGGCTTGTTTCAATTGGTCGGCTGGCAGCCGGGGTAGGACATGAAATCAATAACCCCCTCGCAATAATCAACCAGAAGACAGGACTCGCAGAAGACCTGATGCTCCTTTCACCGGAATTTCAACACAAAGAGGCTATTCATGAGTGTCTTCAGGTTATTGACCAAAGTGTTGACAGGTGTAAGGCGATTACCCACCGTCTACTGGGTTTTGCCCGGCGCTCAGATGTTCAGTATGAAAAGGTGCAGGTCAATGATGTTATACAAGAGGTTATGCAGTTTCTGGAAAACTCGATGCTCCACAACCGCATTGGTCTGGAACTGAAGCTGCAGGAAGACCTGCCACCTATCCTCAGTGATCACCTCCAGCTGCAGCAGGTATTTTTAAACATTACCAATAATGCCATTGACGCAATGGAAAAAGATGGCCTGGTAACAATTATAACCCAAACCTTGGCCGGCGAGCTTTGCGTGGTTATTCAGGATACCGGCCCGGGTATTGTCAGTGATGTGCTGCCACATATTTTTGAGCCGTTCTTTACCACGAAAGAGACGGGCAAGGGTACCGGCCTTGGTCTCTCTATCACCTATGGACTTGTGAAAAAACTTGGAGGCGACATTACTGTACGATCCCAGGTTGGCCAGGGGACTGCATTCACAATAACTTTACCCATACAGAGTGACGAACATGACGCAAACTGAAAATGGAAAATGTAAGGTGCTCATCGCGGATGACGAAGTTGAATTTGCCTCCACCATCGTTTCACGGCTGAACCTGAGAGATTTTACAGCGAGCATGGTAAATTCAGGAAGACAGGCTCTGGAAGCGGTTGCAAACGATCCACCTGATGTACTTCTCCTCGACTTGAAAATACCTGACCTCGACGGTCTTGAGGTACTTGCCAGCCTGAAAAAGACCCATCCAGAACTGGCCGTCATCATCCTTACAGGGCATGGTTCCGTAGAGGCGGGAAAGGCAGGTAAAGAGCTGGGGGCCTCTGATTATCTGATGAAGCCCGTCGATCTTGGACTTTTGATAGAGAAGATTGAAACGGCTTTCAGGGCGAGTAAAAGCGCCACTGCAAAAAAAGGACCTCAATAAAATCACGGACAGGTCCTTGGGGCGTGGTCCACCGTAATGGCCATAACCCGGGGTGTATAGATCTATTTTTTATATGGAGTATCTGATAATGGAACAGATAAATACCAACAGAGCCTGCGTATTGGTCTTTGCCAAGATTTCGGCGTCAATTTCTCACGAGATAAAAAATACCCTGTCCATTATTAACGAAAATGCCGGCCTTTTGGAGGATTTTGCCCAGATGGCTGAGGATGAAGGAGGCGTTCCCGTTGAGCAGGTCTATGAGGTTACCCAGACCATTGCCAAGCAGGTTGACAGGGCAAATACCATTATGAAAAATCTCAACCGCTTTGCCCATAGTGCCGACACAAGTCTTGCCCACGATAATCTCGAGGAACTTCTTCGCCTGGTCATCGCGCTGACCAGCCGTCAGGCAGATATGAAGCAATTAACAACAACCTTGAACTGCCCGCAGAATATTGCCCTGACGACATATCTTATCTCTCTTGAATCATTGATATATCTTACCCTGCTGACACTTTTTGAACAGGCCCCGGAAAAGAGTGAAATAGCCATTGCAGTAACGCATAGTAAGACAAATATCCGTCTGTCATTTACCCTCGATGGTTCGACAGAACTTTCCGGTATATCCTCTCCGGATAGCGGACAGAAACTTCTGGCAGAACAGTTAAACGCCTCCTGGGAGTATGATAAAAACCAACTGATCATTGAGTTTCCTGCGGTCATTGACTAAGTCCGATTTCTGATGATTGTATTTTCTGTTTGACCGTCTTATATCATTTCTCCCCCAGATATTTTACGTTTCTTCGAGGGACAACAGTTCACAGCACATCCATAACGCTTACAAACTCTACCTCGGAGACATACTGGGCACTGCAGGCCTTGAGTGAATCAAAGGTAATCGTATGCGGATGGGCAATACCAACCCCAAAACCGTGCCGTTTTGCCCTGCCGACCAGTTTTGCCAACTGTCCGCAGATATGCTCGCGGCTGAGAATATTATCCAGAAAGATATCCCGCCTCGCACTCGGGACAGCAAAATCTTTTGCAGCCTTATAGGCAACGCTACGGGAAGTGGTTACGCTGTCGACAAAGACCAGCGAGCGATTCTTCAGCTCCCGCATGACCACCTTTGTAGACACCCAGTTTTCGGTAAACAACGAGCCCATATGATTATTTACGCCAACGGCATGCGGGACCTCAGACAGGCATCGGCAAAGCTTTTTTCGCTTGATTTTCGGTGGATCCGACAACAACAAGACTCCAGGGCCTGGATCAACGATATCCGACTGGGATTGCAGGGGTAAATGCAGAAAAACGGTTTTTCCCCGCAGGTGGGCCTCCCGCTCTAGCTCCTTTGTATATGGTGCAAAAGGCAAAAAAGCGAAGGTCTTGGCAAAAGTCTCGTCAAGGAACATCCGCCCCAGGTCAAGACCATACCCCATATCATCGATAATGATCGCAACCTTAGGCAACACGGAAGCTTTTACAGACTGCGGATCCGTCTCTGAAAGACCTTGTAAAAGACGGGGCACAGAACGCACCGGCACTCCAGGTTCACGACTTTTCTGCATGCCGATCTCAGTCAAAGAAGCCGTAAAAACCTGCGCCTGGGCAACCCGAAAAAAAATAATGTACCCAGCACTACACAACGAAAAAACCAGCAGCAGAAGCAGAAAAAGGCAGCCAAACAGGCTACCTACACTTGAAAAAAGTCTTCTCTTTCCAGGGCTTTTCTTCCTGGTTTTTTTTATGTTCTTCTTCTGTCTACCCATATTACAAACTGAGTTTTGCCCCTGCTATTTATTCCTATGCAAGACATAGTTGGCTATTGCTTCGAGCATCTCCCGGTACTTTCGTACCTCATCCTGGGAAAATATTGCCAGGACCTCAACAGCCTCCTGAACCATTGAACCAGCCTGCTCCCTGGCGCCATCAAAACCTTGGTATTTCTCTATGGTATCGATAACGGAACCGATACGCTCCCGGCTGGCCTCTGCTGTCCCCAAGGCGCTGAGCAGAAGCTCTCTATCATCTTTGTCGGCCTTCTCCAAGGCCAGAAGAAAGGGCAAGGTTGCCTTGCCTTCGGCGAGATCCTGACCGATCATTTTCCCGGTCCTGACCGAATCTCCAAGATAATCGAGCAGATCATCGACAATCTGAAAGGCACAACCCAGTTTCTCGCCATAGCATCTCAGGGCAGCGGCCTGTTCTCGGGTGGCACCCGCATAGATTGCCCCAATCTCACAGGCAGCCGCAATGAGCAGACCGGTCTTTCCCATTATCGTACGGTAATAATCAAGCTGGGAAAGATTCTGCTCTGCAAGATGGCGAAGCTGCATAATTTCTCCATCGGCCATCCCCTTGGTTGCGCGGCAAAAACAGACAACCCCTTCCCTTCCAGAATAACGGGCAACAACGGAGATGGAATGGGCGTGTAAAAAATCTCCGGCAAGTATCGCCGAAATCAGAGCAAATTTTTTATATACGGATGGACGCCCTCGTCTGGTCTCGGATTTATCAATGATATCATCGTGGAAAAGTGTCGCAGCATGTAAATACTCAAAGGCAATAGCAAGGCGGTACGCATCCTCGGATCTGTCGCCACAGAGCCGGGAGGCAATAAGCAGTAAAATGGGCCGGATACGCTTTCCTCCTGCGAAAAGGCCATATTCGAGGACCTCATAGAGATGCGGATCAATGTTCTCTTTCATACCCTCCAGATCAGAACGCATATAGCGATCCATCTTCACTGCTTCATTTTTGATACTATCCATTATATCGTTCATACTCTCACTATCGACCAGTTTTCTGTAACCCCTCAACGACCATCTTTGAAAAATCACGCCAATCTACAAAGGCGCAGAGAACCACAAGGCCACATCCGGGACATCTACGTCTACAGAGAAAAAACTTGGAAAATGACTGTCTTTTACCTCTCTGAGAAATGACAGTTTTTCCTTTCCATGCCTCTGAAAAAAGCTTTCACGTCCTCTACACGCCTGGAGATCGGGGCCGGAGGCAGGCTGCTGAGAAACGTCCGGCCATAACCTTTACGGAACAGTCGCACATCCATGAGGGCAATAATTCCCGCATCCGTCACCGAGCGTATAAGGCGCCCCACGCCCTGTTTCAAAGAAAGAACTGCCCGCGGCACCTGGTACTCGAAAAAGGGGTTGCCACCACCTTGACGAATTTTTTCAATACGCATCTGTAACACAGGATCGCTTGGAACCTCAAACGGTAGCTTATCTATTATCACACAACTGAGCGACTCGCCAGGAACATCAACACCTTCCCAAAAACTTGCCACAGCAACCAGGATACTGTTCACATCTCTTGTAAATTGTGCCAGAAGTTCTGTTTTTGCAGCACTCCCCTGCACAAGTATCTGATAATCGAGATGTTTCTCAAGATACTCAGCTAAAAGATCCATCGTCCGAAAGCTCGTGCACAGCACAAGTCCCCTCCCCCGGCTGATACGCAAAAGACGCAGTACATTACGACACAACTCTTTTGTATAATCCGGTTCAGAAGGCTCTGGAAAATCGTCTTCCGGAACATAAACCAGCGCCTTCTGTGTATAGTCAAACGGAGAGACAAACTGAAGGTATTCTGTGTTCTCGCAAAGGCCAAGACGTTTCTGTATGTAAGAAAAGGATCCCCCCGAAGTGAGGGTTGCAGAGGTCATGATACAGACATCAACTGTCGAATACAAAGAATCTTCCAAGATATCAGCTATCTCAAGCGGGGTAAGAGAGAGAACAACAGAGCGTTTTTTTCTCTCGTACCAGCGTACAGCATCGCTCTCTTCCTCTTGTGGGTTTGCCACAGACTGCAGCTGCGCCGCCAGCTCGTTGCTGCGCCGGGAAAAAGAGGACCAGGCCTCACCATAGCCCGAAAAAGAGCGCGTTTCCCGGGCCAGCTCGTCAAAACCACGGGTGAGCGTCTCGACCTCTTCCAGCCATTTTGCCGGTGAAATATCCTCTATAAAGTTCTCGAGATGAAAGCGTCCCTGCTGCTCAGGAAATATCGAGGCAAAGGCCGTACCTCTCCTGCGCAGACCACCGAGCAGCGTCAGTAAGGCAGCTGCCTTTTCCGGAGTTAGATCAAGATGGGCCTGCTGTTCAACATCATTGAGCAGATCAATGAGCTGGTAATGACTAAAGTTCTGTGAGAAAAAACTGCTGGCTATATCTTCAATATGATGGGCTTCATCAAAAATTGCCACCTCATAGCGGGGTAAAAGATCACCATAGCCCTCTTTTTTCAGGGCCAAATCAGAAAAGAACAGATGGTGATTGACGATCATGATACGGGCCGCTCCAGCCCTCTTTCGGAGCCTGGAGATAAAACATTCTGCAGCCTGAGGACAGTTTCCGCCAAGACATTGACTCGATTTTGCCGAGACCTTGTCCCAAAAGGCAGAACGTTCGCCCAACCAGGAAAGCTCAGCCCTGTCGCCTGAGTCTGTACCTGCCAACCATCGGTCTATACGACTGTGGTCAACACCGTCAACCGCGAAAAGCTCGGGAGTTGAACGCAACTGAAACCAGCGATAGAGGCAAATATAGTTCTCCCTGCCCTTAATACAGACATGTGAAATGTCTTGCCCTATGGCCTCGGCAACAAGGGGTATATCTTTGCTGACAATCTGATCCTGCAGGTTCAACGTCGCTGTGGAGACAACGATTTTTTTTTCTGACAGGGCTGCGGGGATCAGGTAGGCCAGGGTTTTGCCGATACCCGTTTCCGCCTCGACAACAAGACTCCGGCAGCTCTCACAGCCATATTGTTTATCAAAGAGCAGCCGGGCTATGGCCCGAGCCATATTCTGCTGCCCCTCTCTTGGTTGGTAGCCAGGCAGAACAAACGCAAGGGGACCTTCCTGATTAAATATTTCTTCCAGCTGATCGATCATTTCACCAGACGACAAAAAAGGCCAGACTCTCTGCCAAAACAGCTACAATTCTCCCGATACGAACAATACAAGAAACGAAAAAACAGGAAAAGCCTGGAAAGGAGGCTCAAAAGACATCCTGATATACAACAGAATTTCCGCCGCAACTGAAAAAAAAAGCTCGGTGAAAAAACATTCACCGAGCTTAACACCACCTCGACGGTAGCTTGAATACGTATGTTTAGAACTTCAGGGAGATACGCACACCACCCTCGGTAACATCCTCATCACCGACCGCATCACCGGCTACGAGGTAGGCAAGAACAAACTCTGCCTTCAGATTATCCATGATTGAATAGGCAAGCTTACCGTCGAATTCAAGACCAAGCTCGCTGTCGCCAGCGGCATTTTTCTCGACGAGCGACGCGTACCAGACATCTCCGGTAATTTGCAGCTTTTTGCTCGGCTTCAGGCTTACACCCGCGTTGGCAGCCCATACATTGCTGATCGCATCACCGGGACCACCGGGAATGTTGTTATCGAATGTTCCATAACCAAGGATCTCAGACCAGTAGTAGGACTGTCCCGGCGCAGACATAAAGGCGTCATCGCCGGATGCGTAGAAGGCCTGACCGTGTACCATACCAGCCTCGGCACCGAACGCGGCAAGAAAACCGACTCCGTCATCGTCCTGCACGTCATAGCTGTTGAGAATCATTGTTGCCCACAGGGAGAAGGCATCTTTGCTCAGATCAAGATCGGCACCCAGATACAGGGCTTCTGCGTCACCTTTGTATTCGGTTATAGGATTACCTGCAGCGTCGGTCATAACATTGCCGTCAGCGTCAGTTTTTTCGACATAGGCATCTCCGGTGGTGTAATAGGCAAGATACGGGGAGACAGAAAGGGCTCCAGCCTTGAAGGCACCCATAACACCGAGCATATGCTCGTCAAAATCCGCCTTACCGCCATCTTCTGTGGCAACCGAAATATAGAACGGGGTAACACTTGCAGCACCCATGCCCATATTCACGAGCACGCCGGAGAAATCGTTATCAAAGAGAAAACCGCGACCGATAGCTGCACCCTGGATACCCAGCTTTACGTTGGCTGCGCCAAGGTTGAAATCGGCATAAGAGTTCTTGACTCTCCAGGTCTTACCGTCGGCACCGAGATCACCACCATCATCATCACCCCAGATTGAGTTGAACTCGAACTTGTTGACAAATTTGAAATCATCGCTGAACTTGGCGGTGTAGTAGAGACGGGTACGATTGTCTATACGCCAATAGCTCTTATCAGGTGTAAACTCGTCCTGAGCAAACGCACGGGTACGCCAATACCCGCCAAACTGATTTTCCAAAGCTGAAGCATTTGTCGCGGCGATACCACCGGCAATCATCAGACCTACGGCTGAAGCAATAATTTTCTTCATCGTCATTTCTCCTGAATCTTTTTTTACCCATAACGGGCCTAGCGTATTCCAACTCCTACTCGTCCTTGTGCGCAGGAGGCCAAAAAGACTGGTAAAGATTTGGTAATCTTTCTCAGTGCCCCAATCGTATAGCACAAGGTGGGCTTTGTCAAGTTTTTTGCCGCAAAGTATAATTTTTTAAACAATCGTCTATTCCTGAGTATTCTCGGACTTTCTGGAATACTCTATTTCATAGAGAGTGAGCACTGTGGTGTCGTCTTTAAAAAACATCGATGTCAAGGAATCATTGGCAATACTGGCGATCCCAAGAACGCCAACTGCCTGAGCCTCTGCACCTTCGACTCCAGTGTCAAATTTCCGGTCATCAGGACGAAAAAAATAATCCGCAATATAGCCTGTAAAGGTTTTGCTTCTCCATCGTTCATAGAGTCTTGAACCATCCCAGACAAGGCCAACCAAATAACCGTCTTTAAGCGCTCTCAGTCGTTTAAAAAGACCGAACAAACCTTCCTCGTGCCGACTGACGACAATCTCATCCTTGCCATCCGCATCAATATCAACTGCGATGAGCCGCGGGGGAATAAACTCAAGTTCACGGTTCTCATCCTCGGCAAGACTTATCCCCTGGCTGGACTGCTCGTCAACCGATTCTCCAATACTTGGCCCGATATAGGTCGAACCTCCAGAAAAATGTTCCTCACTCACATACAACAGCTCATTCGAACTATTATACACCCGAATCTTTCCAGAACTATCAAGAATAACGAGTTCTTCGCCTTCCTGGTTATCGAGTTCGGCAAAGGTGAAATTAAAGAGATTACAGCCTTCCGGCAGCGCTACTTTACCAGACTCGACCAAGACGTTCCCGTTATCAGATTTCAGCAGGAAAACGTCCTTCCCCAGAAACCGCGTCTTTTCTTTCCCCTGTTTTTGCCCCAGAAGCAGCCAGCCCGCACCTGGCATTTTGACAGGTCGTATATGATAGCCGATCGCCCTGGCCCTCATCGTAAGGCCATAACTGTTGTTCCATTCCAATATCCTGGAGGCAACGCGCAGGCCAACCGTAGCATTAAGATAGAGTTCGTCACGGCCATCTTCGTTCAAATCTGCGGCGTACAAACGGTGGACTTTCATATCATCCGGCAGAGCCTTCTCCTCAACCATGGCGAGCGCTCTGCCAGTCAGACGATAGACAAGCAATCGCGACGAAGAAATGGCAACGATCTCTTCAATACCATCACCATCAAAATCACCCTCCACACAGTCAATCAAGGCCTGAGGGATAGAGACCTTTGCTCGAGCCTCTGCCTTGCGAATCTTGCCGCTTCTCTGGGCATCTTGGTTTCCGACCTCCAGGATATCGTCGAAATACGTCTTCTTTTTGTAGTCTTCCTCAGGATGAGATGTTCTAAAGGCGGACAGGCCGTCATTCTTGGAAATAGAGGCGTTGACAGCTGGATTCTGCTCTCTTTCAAGACGTTTTACGATGAGCAAAAGAAGACGTTCACAGACAGGAATCACATCGGATGCGGTCTTGGCCGTATCCGAAAAATGCAAAACATCTCCAGAATAATCGGGAGGATAGAGGTCGACCTGAATACCGAGTCCCTGTTGCATTGCATACAGACCTCCCGTTGCAATGTAATCTATATCGGCCAGAGGTTTCCTGGCAGAAGAACCATCCCCACTCCGCAACTCTGCCAGCTGATTTCTGGTCAGGATGCGGTCTACAATCTCGATATTCTTCTGAGAAGACAGACGACTCATCAGCATGGTTTGCACGCTACCGCCAAGATAGTCGTATTGCCCGGCCGATTGCACATCAAAGGGTGTAAAAGCCAGTCGATAGACCGACTCCAGCTCCGCAGCCTGTGGAGTTTCCGGGATAAAACAACAAAGAGCAAAGGACAACAGCAAGAAAAAACGATAGAGACGTATCATATCCACCCCAAAAGAGTATTGGCTCTCCGCAACGGAGAAAAAAACAACAAAGAGCAAAGGCCTTCTTATTCAATTTTTTGCTTCCAGTCAAGAAAGGGCCTGATTTTACCAGACCATCAGCAGTTTTTGTACTATCTCAACTGGCTGTAAATACATTTTTTCTGTTATGCCAAGAGTCCGAGGCTGTTTTCAGGAAAAAAATATAGGAATTATTTGTTGCACATTTTGTTTATTAAGGCGATAATCAGGATGAGTTGGTTTATAAATTCAGTTCGTATGATTTGGTGAGATACGTCTTTATCTGGTGAAGATACCCGAATAGCCAGTGGAGGATGTCATGAATAATGCTATAAAGATAGTATCATTTAATATATTGGTGAGCTGTATTGTTCTCGGTTGTGCAGCTTGTGCCTTTGCCGGAGAAAGCGGTACGCACCATGCCTACAGGGTAACTTCGTATAATCTGGGACCAATACTGGATTTCCATAGCAAGAGAACCATCTTTGAGGCAGAGGATTTTTCTCCCCTTATGATTGCCTCGACCACCTCAGACGTATTGAGCAACGAGTTTCAACCGTCGGTAAGTGGTGTAGAGGCCGATCCTCTCACAACTCAGAGCACCGGCCTGGCCATTGCTGCCCAGGTTGACGCGACCAGCAAGATTTCACTCGAAGGTGCTTTTGGAATAACCAATCATCTCTGGGCACCCGAGAGGGTTGGCTATGAGAATGAGTCCAGCTGGGAGGCAAATCTGGGGCTTATCTACAGACTGGTCGACAACCTCTCCTACGAAATCCACTTCGGCTATATGGATACGGGGAACCTCTTCACCGACCAGGCATCCTATTCTGACGTGGAAAGCATCATTATGGTCAGCAATAAGATATCAATGAGTTTCTAAAAATCTGGTTTTATCAGAACCTCTGCCCCTCAACATCTCTCTCAAAAAAGACAGTTGCAGCTCCTGCCTCACTGTTTCTCTGGAAGTAACAAGTTCTACGAGAAATTCCAGACAAAGGGAACCTCCTTCCCTCTCTGGGAGACTTTTGCCAAGCTCACAAACGGGGAGTCAAGCCCATTGTTCTTGCCAGCAGCTGCAGATCCAGCCAGGCCGCCCGTTTCATATCCGGATTTTGCTGGAGATAGGTAGGATGATAGGTCACCATCACCTTACAGCTCTCTCCTGTTTCCAGAGAATACTCATAAAAAGCACCCCGAAGACGGGAAAGAGGCGCTCTGCGTTTGACAAGTGTTTTTGCCGCAAGACTGCCCATCGCACAGATAAACTCGGGACGCAAGGCTAATATCTGTTTTTCGAGGTGTCCAAGGCAGGATTCCACCTGCCCAGCAAGGGGCTGCTGCCCTGCAGGCACAATACATTTAATGAGATTGGTAACAAAGACATCCTGACGTGGAACCGTCATGGCCTCAAGCATCTTTCCGAGCATTTCATCCTGTTCCAGGCCAAAAACGGCATCAAGCCCCGTTGACCAGTTTGCAGAATCAAGCCAGTCTCCAACAATCAGAAGACGGATTGGTGAGCTGCCGCGGCCGGAGACAGGACGCGAATGCCGTTCGCCGAGAGTGCAGAGAGTACAATTGACAATTTCGTTTTCGATGTCTTCAACAGATGTTAGGTTCACTTTTGCAGTTTTTTCCGGTTTTCTCTCGCCTAGATCTTTTGTGTGTCCTGACCGTGTCAGATCAGTTATTCTGCCTTCAACAGCCAGAAAACGCGAAATATCTGCAGTCAAAGAAACCGGGCTCAGCCCGATATCTTTATGATAGAGCAGTTGTGACTTGAGATCAGAGAGAAAATCCATATTCGTTCCCAAAGACGCATAACGAACCAATTTTTGCCATGCGTATAGCACTCCCAAAGGGTATCTCTTCTCCTGCTACAGGTGATCGGGCAACCGGGAAAACAAAAGACGGGGAGAAACTGCTGACACCTTTCACCTGTATAGACAGCATAAGAGAGGTATTGAAACTCCTGTTCTTTACAATTATCACTCTTCAGCGACAGCTGCGGTCTCTCCCCGATGAACAGTGAGCTGCGGGAAAGGGATATCCCAACCATGTTCTGTTGCCGCATCTACACACCAACGCTGAATCGCCCGGCGCAGACGGTTATACATGGGCGCTGCACTGCCCTTGAAGTCAGCAATAATCACCAGGTCAAGCGAAGAGGCCCCGGCGCTGTTGAACTCCACCCGCAGATTGAGCATCTCGTTGCCATAGTCTTCTGCCGCAAATCTTTCCAGCAGGAATTGCTCAAGTTGCTTGAGAAGAGGATCTGTCGCCTCTTTCTGGTGGCAGTAGCCGATGCCAAAGATCTCTTTGATACGAAAATTGCGTGACAGATTCATCGGTGCAAGGGAGAGGAAATCAGCCGTCTGGTAGGTCTTATGCGCCCCGCCGCGAAGTACCAGTTCCACCAGTTCATGGGAGAGGCTCACCACCCCGCCACGGGTACCATCAGAGAGGATAACCCAGTCACCCTTGCGGCAGGGGAACCACTGTTCATCTGCCCCGAAGGGCCGCGATGTCTTGTCAAACAGGTCATAAATCATGACCTTAAAGGTCAGACCAAGGTCTGGGTTGGTGAGGGTGGTCCGCAGGTTAATATTTTTCACCAGCCAAGGTACGCCGTAAAGGATGACCCGCTCTCCCTCCCTTACAGAACCGGCGTTGAGCATCATCTGGCTCTGCTTCCAGAATTTGGGCAGAGCGGTCTTGGCCGTCCAGACGAGAGCAAGAAGAATGATGATAGCAAAGGAGAGCAGTACCCAGTCTTCGACTGCATAAAAAACAATGACAAAAGAAAAAAGAGCCGCCAGTAGCGTCGCGACCTGAAAGCCCAGATCAATGGCACGGATATGGAAGGGACGCCAGGTCTTTTCATGGCCTGGAACCATACGCCGAACCACTCGATGGAGCAGACGCATCAAGCCAACGAGCAGCAGACATACAACCACCGAAATAGTGAGATAAAGACCGCGGGTACGGAGAAAATTCAGCAGTGAAGCCTTGCTGCTCTCCCAGAGACTCTGCTGGTTGTTGCTCATCTTTGTCAGCTCGATATTGGTAATATCGAGTCCGCTGGTCAACTGCCTCTCCAGGCTCTCCCACTCGGGCTGCAGAGCCCTGATCTGTTCTTTCAGCACCTCTTCTTCTGTGGATTCAAACAGCAGTTTAAGATTGGCATTGGCCTCTTTGGCGACAGGCAGTAACTCCTCATATCTTGACTGCTTGTCGAGAAGCGTCGCCTTACGCCTGGCATCCACGGTAAGCTCCTTCAGCTCCATGATACCAGGTTTTATCAGATCAAAAAGCTCCTGCTTCCAATTAAACGCCCCCTCTTTCGGGGCCTTGAAAATTGCCGTATCCACCCCGGTTGCCATCTTTTCAAAATCGCTGTCAGCTTCCTGCAATGACTTTTGCAGCTCCACCAGCTCCTGCTCCAGTGCCGCCTTGGTATCGGCAGACTTGGCCCGCTCTACTTCACGGATCTTAGAGGCAATCTGTTTCTCTATCATCTGCCGCAGTTGATGGACGGAGAGGAGCATCTCCTCCTCCTTGTTGCGAGCGAGCTTCTGGGAGTCAGTCTTTTCTTCAATGGTTTCAAGCGATTGAAGTGGAGCCGATGCCAGTTTTTCCGCTGCTGCGCAGGGTGCAAAAGCCAACAGCAGGAAGAGACAAAAAATGGCAACATCGTATCTGCGTAGTGAACAAATCATAGCAAGTCGTCGTTAAAGTCGGTGGATTCAGTATTTCAAACAGCTCTGCTCATCTTTTTGACAAGAACGGAGGCTCTCTTGTCCGGTAAAGACTGTACATGTAAAACGTCTGGGAAAAGACGGGAGGAACTTCAGAGGGTTGACATAATGTTTTTCTGTGCTTTTGTACGCTACGAATGTAAGGAGCGCGTAAAAGTCTTGTCCTTTCCTTTTCATTTTGATAGCATCAAACAATGCAGTCTACAGCGCCTTGAGTATACTCAATTTAATCTGGCAATGAAACTCTTTACTCGATCAATTTCCATAAATAAAGTACAAACCAAGAAGCGGTTTTTGCCCAGAACCGGATACCGCAAGGCAAATATCGCCGACAAACCTGATATCCTAGATCCTGTTCTTTGTTGTGTCGAAGGATAAAATTTCAACCAATCTTCAAGTTTCTCAGGAGGACCTTCTATGATTCTGACGACAACCGAAACCGTTCCCGGAAAAAAGATTACCGCCTTCTATGGCGTCGTTTCAGGCTCCACCGTGCGTGCAAAACACGCAGGGCGGGACCTGATGGCCGGGCTGAAAAACATCTTTGGCGGCGAATTAAAAGGCTATACCGAACTTCTTCAGGAATCGCGTGAAGAGGCAATCCGCCGTATGGAGGCCCAGGCGCAGCAACTTGGCGCCAATGCCGTGGTCAACGTCCGCTTTTCCACATCCTCGGTGGCCGCAGGAGCCGCGGAGATTTACGTCTACGGAACCGCTGTCTCGGTGGAGTAAGCCATGTATCAAATACTACTATTTCTCAGTCTTCTGCTCCTTGGCTGGTTTTTCGGCAAAATGGCCGAAAAAAGGCATTATCGCTTGATTGAACAGAGGGAACGTGAGCTGGTGAAGCTGCCAACCACAAACCGTCGAAAAGTCCTTGGCCCGCCCCGTCGAATCAAGGAGAGCCGGATGGTACGCGGCAGTGTCGTCATTTCGGTGGATTACTTCAAACGTATCCTCGCCGCATTACGGATGTTTTTCGGCGGCGGTGTCAGCTCCTATGAGACCTTGGTGGATCGTGCCCGCAGAGAGGCGATTCTCCGCATGAAGGAATCCTGTCCCGAGGCTGATCAATTTGTCAACCTCCGCCTTGAAACCTCTTCGATCTACAAGGGAAGAGGAAAACAAGTGGGTTCGGTTGAGGTTATCGCCTACGCCACCGCCATTATGTTCGATGTATAAAGCGGTTCTCCCCGAACATAACGACAATATCAGCGATAAAAGCCCGGTACGCGAATTCTTCACCCTGGCTGGCGGGCTTTTTATCATCCTTGCTGGAATCTGGTTGCTGCTCGGTTTGGCTGTCGATTATGCCGTACAGTGGATCTCCCCTCAACGGGAATATGCCATTTTCTCTCTGTTTCAGGGAGAGCCTTCGCAACAAACCAGTGAGGCGGAGCAGGAGCTGCAGAGACTGGTGGAAGAGCTCAAGCCCTGTTCCGGAATATCTATTCCTCTCCAGGTGAGACTCGCGGAAAACTCAGAACCCAACGCCATGGCCCTGCCCGGCGGAGGCATTGTTGTCAACAGCGCCCTGCTCGAACTTGCAGAATCTGAAAATGGCCTTGTCTTTGTCCTTGCTCATGAACTGGGGCATTTCAAAAACCGTGACCACCTGCGGGGGCTTGGGCGTGGTCTTGTTCTGGTCGGTCTGAGTTCATTTCTTACCGGTAACCAGTCTTCGCTCACCCGTCTGGTAACTCCGGCATTGGATCTCGGTATGGCCCAATATTCACAGGAGCAGGAGAGCAGGGCAGACAGCACGGCTCTGGACATTCTCACCTGCTACTACGGCCATGCCGGAGGAGCTGCCGAATTTTTCCAGGCCTTAGGAGAACGAAAAAGCCTTGCTGGAATGCACTGGTTTGCCAGCCATCCACAGACAAAGGCACGGATTGCAGCACTCGAAAAGCACATTGATGCGCAATCAATACCGCAGAAGGCCTTGCGTCCACTGTCCCAGGTGCTGCAGACATCACATGGTGCATCAGATAAAGACAAAAATGGTGCTGCAGAAAAATAGCATCCTTCACTTTCTGGCCGGCGCTGTTTCCTCCTGTCAACGCCTTGTACGCTCCCCGTATCAATTGTACGGACTGTGAAAGACCTCACGAAAAAATCAGATGTAGAAGTATCTTGAAAAACTCTCTCATATGCAGCCAAGACACAGAGAACATTTCATCCCGGAACCGGAGGCTTCCATGAACCATTTCCTGACGACGCTGGTCTCTCTCTTCTTTCTTTTGCTCCCTCTCTCCTCGTTTGCCGCAGGCCCGGCGAACGATATTCCCGAGCAGCTCAAGCCCTGGGTTCCCTGGGTATTGCACAACCAGGAGCAACAACAGTTCTGCACCGCTTCTGCTGATGGAAAACAGCGCTTCTGCCTCTGGCCGGAGCCTCTTGTCATCGAGGTATCCAGCAAAGGTGGCAGATTTTCTCAACGCTGGACGATGAAAAAAGAGGGCTGGATCGTCCTGCCGGGGACCGAAAAACTCTGGCCGCAGGAGGTAAGGATAAACGAGACAGCAGCCCTGGTTGTCAGCAAAAACGGACACCCGGCGATCCATGTCGAACAACCTGGAGAATACACAATAGCCGGACGTTTTTACTGGAAACAGTTGCCTGAAGCGATCCAGGTTGCGCCCGGAACCGGTATCGTCCAGCTCACGGTTGACGGGGACAGACGCCTTGCCGATCTTACCGGGGAGACGCTATGGCTTTCCCGCGCGCAAAAACAGGATGCCAGAATTGAAGATACGGTGCATCTCCAGGTGTACCGGTTGATAACGGACTCCATCCCGATGCTGATCACCTCGCAGATCGAGATCCAGGTTTCGGGAAAACCCCGGGAGATTGTACTCGACTGGCAACCGCCCACAGAGCAGATCCCGGTCAGCCTGCAATGCAATCTACCGGTAAAGTTTGGCAGCGACCGCAAAATTCATATGCAGGTTCGGCCCGGGAACTACACGCTGATCTACCGCTCACGCCCCAAGGGAGAAGTGACAAGCATAAGCTTTGAGAACAGTGCCCAAGGCCCGGCCACCGAATATTGGAGTTTTGCGGCACAAAACCAGCTGCGTATGGTAAAAATCAGTGGCGAAGCCGCTGCTGTTGACCCCGCACAGACCAGTATCCCCAAGAAATGGCATACCTTTCCAGCCTACAGGGTACAAAAAGGGCAATCCCTCTATTTTCAAACCCTGAAACGTGGCAATCCGGAGCCGCCGCCCAACCATCTGAGCCTGCATCGCACCTTCTGGCTCGACGAAAACGGCTCGGGCATGACCGTACAGGGAAGACTGGAAGGCACAGTGCATAACACCCCGCGCTTGGTCATGCAGCCACCGGCACAATTGGGCCGTATGGTTATCAACGGTCGCGATCAGTTAATCACCCGGCTCAACGAAGATGGCCCGGCAGGGATAGAGGTCCGTCAGGGCCAGATCAAGGCCATGGCGGTAAGCCGCATCGAAAAGGTTCGTCATTTTCCGGCAGGGGGCTGGGGGCAATCCATCAGTAAACTTTCCGGAGAGCTGGTATTGCCGCCAGGCTGGACGCTTTTTTATGCCTCGGGTGTTGATACGGCGTGGACCTGGATCAGCAGGTGGACCCTGCTCGACTGCTTCATCGTTCTGATTATTGTTATCAGCTCCTTTAAGCTGCTCGGCGGCCTTGCCGGTATGACCTCTCTCCCTGTCCTGCTGCTCTCTTACCATGACCCTGGGGCACCGATCTTCATCTGGCTGGCACTTCTTGGTTGTATCGCCATTATTCGGGCTTTGCCATCCTCAAAATATTATCACCTCGTAAAAAAAATAAAACTCGCACTTCTTTTTGTGCTGGTAATCATTATCCTGCCTTACAGCGTAGCCCAATTGCGGGTTGGTTTTTTCCCTCAGCTGGGTTGGGGCGGCCATTCGTACAGCCCGGCCATCGAACAGGCGGCATATTCTGTCCAGAAGGAGGCCGCTCTGCCTGTCTCCGTTGCGAAACAACACGCTGTAAACAGAGGCGTTTTGGCAACAGGAGCCTCCGGCATTGGCGACAAGAAGAGACAACAGCTGAGCCAGGAGCAATTCGATAGCAACGCCAAGGTGCAGTCAGGCCCAGGAGTACCTACAAGGAGATGGAAAAGCGTGTACCTCGACTGGAACGGCCCTGTGGAAAAAGAGTTGAACATCGAATTTTTCCTGCTCTCCCCCTTTGTGAACCTGCTCATGACCCTTGTGAAGGTCGTAGCAATATTTCTTTTTGCCTTTTTTATGATTGATTTTAAAGAGGGCGGCGATATGCGAATCAGGCTGCCCACCATAAAGAAAAACGCCATAGCGGCACTGCTTCTTGCCGCCATATTTTCAGGCGGTACAGTACCGGCAGCCTATTGTGCTGACTATCCGGATCAGGAGATGCTCAACGAGCTCCGCACCCGCCTGCTTGAACCTGATCGCTGCTTTCCAGACTGCGCCGATTTTTCCGAGATGCGCATTGATCTGCAGGGAAACGAATGTTCCGTTCGTATTGAAGCCGCAGCCCTTGCAGACTGCGCCATTCAGGTACCTTCAGGCACCGGAATCTTCTGGCACAGGGCAACACTGGACAAGGAACCATCGCCACTCATTGTCCAACGAGAAACCCTGTGGATGCCGGTTGCCAAGGGGCGACATCACATTGTCCTTGAAGGGAGAATCAATCAAGCCTCTGTCGAGTTGCAACTTCCCCACAAACCGCACAAGGTTCTTTTTTCCGGTCATCAACAGTGGACAGTGACTGGACTCGACGAGAATATGGTTCCCAAAGGTCATCGCCTGCAATGTGTCAGACAAGAAGAACAAAAGCAGAGCGGTTTTGTGGCCTCTGCCCTGCCGCCGCTGATGCAGGTGGAAAGGACCCTGAACCTCGGCCTGCAATGGACGGTTGAGACCGTTGTCAAAAGGCTGTCCCCGACAGGTTCGACGGTATTTCTCAAGGTGCCTTTGCTGGCCGGTGAATCGGTTACCAACCCTGAATTCCAGGTCGATATGGGGGCGGTAATGATCAACTTTGCCCCCAACGAACGGCAAAAACGGTACCAGTCCACGTTCAAGAAACAGGAAACCATTGATTTGACCGCTCCTGCGACCACAGAGTACTATGAAACCTGGCGGCTCAACGCCAGTCCGGTCTGGCACGTAGAAACGGCTGGTATCTCGCCGATCCTCCACCACGCGGAAAGCGGCAGCTGGCAGCCGGAATGGCGACCATGGCCAGAGGAAAAGCTCTCGCTGACCGTGACCCGGCCGGCAGGGGTTCCAGGCCCGACAAAGACCATCGAGTCGAGCTTTCTTACGATCGAGCCGGGGCTCAGATCAACCACCATGCGCCTCTCGTTTACCATCCGTTCGACGAGAGGCGACCAGCAGAATATCACCCTCCCCGAAGATGCTGTTGTCCAGTATGTCCGGGTCAGCGGCAGGGAACAGCCGGTAAAAAAAGACCGTACCGTGGTCATTCCACTCAGTCCAACCAGCCAGCAGGTAGAGATAGAGTGGCGTACTACACAGGGTATTACCACGCTGTTTACCGTCCCCAAAATTGATATCGGCAACGAGAGCGTCAATGCCGATGTCGAGATTCATATTGGGAACAGATGGGTCTGGTTCGTCAAGGGGCCACAGATGGGACCCGCCATCCTCTTTTACAGTGAAATACTGATTATCCTGCTGGTGGCGATCCTTCTCGGACGCTCAAAACTGACGCCACTGCGTAGCTATCACTGGCTGCTCCTGGGATTTGGCCTCTGCCAGAGCGGTTTAATTCCCTGCCTGATTATCGTCGCCTGGTTTCTTGCCCTGAAAATACGCAAAGAAAAAGGCCATCTCTTGTCAAAGAGATGGTTCGATGCCGGCCAAATTGCCCTGGTGCTGCTGTCTCTTGTTGCCGCTGGAGCCCTGGTATTTGCCCTGCAAAACGGACTGCTTGGTCACCCTGATATGCTGATCTCGGGCAACAGCTCAAGCAGCTCTCTGCTCCGCTGGTATCAGGCCAGAATTACCAGCAACACCCTGCCCCAGCCGACGGTCGTCTCCATACCGATCATGGCCTACCGAATAACCATGCTTGCCTGGGCCCTATGGATGGCCTTGTATCTCTTGCGCTGGCTCAAGTGGGGTTGGGGCTGCTTCAGCAGTGAGCAGATCTGGCAAAAGATACCGAAAAAAGGTGGCAGTAAAAAGCTGCAAAAAGACCTGTAAAAAACTCTTGCAGGCAATGTTTACTGCCGAAGAAGGCTGCAATATATGCAATACAACAACGATGAGTGAATAACTTGACACTGCAAAAGGAAGGTTGACAATACGCATCTGCCTGTTACAATTGCTTTGCAATTATTGCAAAAATATTTTAAATTTTATTAAAATATTATTGTAAAAGCCATCAAGGGAACATACAGTGGATACCAGGGATGCATCTATTTTCAAGCTGCTTGGCCAAATTGCCGATACGATTGTTGCAACATTTCCCAGGAACATGGAGGTTGTGGTACACGATCTATCCGAACCCAGGCATTCCATCGTGCATATTGCCGGTGATGTGACCCACAGAAAGGTTGGTGGCCCTCTTACCGATATGGCCTTGAAATACCTCGCCCAATGGGGCGACGATGTTCAAGACTGTTACAATTATCGGACAAAGACAAAAAATGGTCGTGTATTGAAATCCTCAACGACCTTTATTCGAAATGAAAAGAATCATGTCATCGCTGCTATATGCATGAATTTTGATACAACCGATTACCTCAATGCAGTTCATGCCCTGGAGATGTTTTCAGGCGCTCTGGCGGGATTCAACGGTAATGAAAAAACCGAGACCTTTGCCCACTCCATTGGTGAAACCATAGAGGTTCTTTTTCAGCAGGCGATTACGGATATCGGCAAACAGCCATCATCGATGAGTAAAGAGGAAAAAATTCGTTTGGTCAGTGAACTGGAAAACAGTGGCGTATTTCAGATAAAAGGGGCCGTCGACCAGGTCGCTTTGCTGGTCGGTGTTTCAAAATTTACCATATATAACTATTTAAAGGAAATTTCTGCAAAAAACAGCTTGCATCCTCTCTGATGAGCTGTGATTGCTGATACAACCTGTGTTCTCACACAATAATGGTGAAAAACCATTACCCAAACAACGTATTAGTTAACTCTTGGAGGTCTTTATGAAAAAAATTTCAACCGCGCTTGTTGTACTGTTTGTTGCAATGACATCCGTTGCCGTTGCCCAAAATAATGAAAAGAGCAAGCCCGTCAGTGAGGTTACTCTTGCCTCTTTCGGACCCCAGACAACGTTTGGATCCGCAAGTATCTCAATCGCCAACGCCGTAAAAAGCGTGACAGGCATACAGTCACACGTTATCCCCGCCGGAAACGATACGACACGAGTCATGCAGATTAAGGAGAAAGCCGCCGATTTCACCATTTTTGCGGTTTCAACAGGCTGGATGGCAAGCCATGGCACAGGACAGTTTGCAGCAAAGGAGTGGGGCCCGATGAAGATACGGGTTGCCTGGCGTGGAGGTCCTTATGACACCGGCTTTTTTACCAGAGGAAATGCCGGGATCAATTCGGTAAAAGATCTTAAAGGTAAAAAGATATCCATGCTCACCGGCGGTCTGGCACAGAATCAGTTGATGATGGCCCTCGTTGCCTCTGCCGGCTATACGATGGACGATGTAAAAACCCTTTACAGCAGTAGCTACAGCCAGGCCTTCAAGGCGGTGACCGAGGGAGCGGCGGATGCCTTTGTTGGCACCACCTCAAGCAGCCTCTCGATTGAACTTGCCTCGACAAAGGGGGGGATCAAGTGGTTTGATCTCGGCAAGGCAGACAAAGAGGCCTGGGACCGGTTTTTGACGTTTGCACCGTGGAGTGTCAGGAGCGTACCTCAAAACTATGCCGGCAAAGACAAGGGACAGCCATCATTTTCAGCCCTGGGCTATAATTTTGGTCTCTGGACCTGGTACGATCAGGATCCTGAAGTGGTCTATCAATACGCAAAGGCCATATGGGACAGCTACGATGAGTATAAGGAAAAACATCCGCTTCTCGGGAAATGGACCCACGAAATGGCTGCCAATATTGACGCCCAGCATTGGCCCTTCCATGACGGCTATATACGACTTCTCAAGGAGAAGGGATTGTGGACAGAGAAGCATGAAGCCTTCCAGAAGACCCAGCTCGAAAATGAGAAAAAACGCCTGGCTCTCTGGCAAGAGGCCCTCGTTGAGGCAAAACAGAAAGGTCTCAAACCTGGAAGTGAAGCCTTTCAAAACTTTTGGTGGTGGGACAAGCTCGGGAAAAATGGCCTGCTCCAATAACCTCTGAGCTCAAGGCAGGAGGGCAATGAACAATCCCAGAAGAAATTCAGCTCTATTTGCCTGTTCGCCACCCTTCCTGCCGGTTATTCATCCTTGAAGAGTACCCTCCGATAAGGGGAAGCAGTTCAACTGCCTGCACCTCTCATCTGTAACTGCTCAGGAATCTCAGATTCTGAGACGTACGATTCTTCGCAATACCCTTTCTCTGCAGGAAATCACGGGCGTTCAAGGATTGGTCTCCCAGAGACTGCTGCCATTATTATTGAAACACATCGGATATCTCAGAAAAAGAGACGGTTTTACAGGCATACGAAAAGATAATGAATACTTCGAAAAAAAAACAACTTCCCAAGCATAGACAGTTGCATGGGCTTATCAGGATCTATTTTATCACCGCCTCAGCCCTTGCCATACTGTGCGCCTTATATACAAACTTCCATCTCTCTATCGGCGGAATAAACTTTGTCAACAACGGTTATTTGTATGTACTGCTTGGCCTCTATCTGCCCCTGGTTTTTCTTTTATTTCCGGCAGCAAAAACCGAAAAGCAACTTCAGAGAATTCCCTGGTATGACATACTTATTGGCGCCGCAGTTCTTGTATCCTGTACGTACCTTGTCTGGAATTCCTCAACGATGGTAATGATGGGCTGGGAATACCGTGCACCACTGATTGCACGCATTGTTTCCCTTGTCATATTCCTGAGTGTTCTTGAAGCCGCAAGAAGGGCCTGCGGTTTTATGTTTTTTGTCATCGTTCTGTTTTTCGGTGTATATGCCCTTTTTGCCGGGCAGATGCCTGGTTTTCTCCACGGAAAATCCTATTCCTTAACAAAGATAATAACCTTCCACGCCCTGGGCTCGGACAGCATTGTCGGTATCCCGATGAGAACAACAGGGTCTATTCTCATCGGTTTTATGATATTTGCCGTAGCCCTTATTCATACCGGCGCTGGCAATTTCTTTATTGAATTCGCAAAGTCACTGCTTGGCCCGGTCAGGGGAGGATCAGCGAAAATAAGCATCGTCTCCAGCGCTCTTATGGGGAGCATCAGCGGCAGTGTCATCTCAAACGTACTCTCCACCGGTTCTTTTACGATACCGGCAATGAAAAAATCGGGTTACCCGTCACACTATGCAGGGGCTGTCGAGGCCTGTTCCTCGACGGGGGGAACCATCATGCCACCGGTCATGGGCGCTACCGCCTTTATCATGGCAGAGATGCTCGAGGTCTCCTACTCAACCATTATTGGCGCAGCTCTTATTCCATCGCTGTTGTATTTTACATGCATCTTTTTTCAGGTGGACGCATATGCTGCAGTAAATGGAATCAAAAGGATTCCAAGATCCCAATGCATCGATCTCAAAGAGGTCCTGAAAGACGGCTGGTACTATCTCTTTGGCATTTTTCTGCTGATTACGATGGTTGTCTTTTTGAACAGGGAAGCGCAGGCTGCATGGGTTGCAACGGCTGTTTTGTTCGTTTTGGCAAATTGTAAAAAGGCGAACCGTTTTACAATACAACATTTTGCCGATTTTCTCGAAGGTGCAGGCAGGTTTATGGCAGAGATAGTAGCCATACTTGCGGCCTGTGGCCTTATTATCGGCTCAATGGTTTTTACCGGAATCGCCAACTCGTTTGCCTTCGAGGTGGTAGCCGTTGCCGGGGACAACACCTTTTTGCTGTTACTCTTCGGAGCCATAGTCTGTTTTGTTCTGGGAATGGGAATGACAATATCTGCCTGCTATATCTTTCTGGCACTGGTTTTTGCCCCGGCAATGACCTCGCTGGGGTTTGACCGTCTGGCGGTGCATTTTTTCATTCTCTATTGGGGTATGGCTTCCTATATCACGCCACCTGTTGCCATGGGCTCTTTTGCCGCTGCCACAATCGCCAAATCAGACCCAATAAAAACGGGGCTCTATTCGATGCGCATGGGCTTTGTCGCCTATGTCCTGCCCTTTTTCTTTGTACTCAATCCGGCACTTATTGGTCAGGGCGAGTGGCTGGACGTTCTCTTTTGTACCCTTACCTGTTTTATAGGCATTGTTTGTATTGGAATGACGGCCGAAGGCTACATTCTTGGCATTGGAAAGATTCCCTTATGGTTACGGCCATTACCCATCATTGGTGGTGCCTTGCTTTGTCATCCATTTTATACAACAGACGCTTTTGGCATGATAATCCTTGCTGCCTCGATACTGTTTATCAAACTGCTCCAGTATCAAGGTAAGGAGAAAATGGTATGAATAAAAGGACCAAAATGCAGGAACTTCTTGAAAAAGACAACAGCTGGGACTATATCCCATCTGCTTTTTTTACTCATTTTGACGAGTCGTATAGAAAGGGTCAGGCTGCAGTAAACAAACATATTGACTATTTTCGTTTTACAGGGATGGATTTTCTCAAGATACAATTTGAGCAGCCCTTCCCGCCAATGGAACAGATCAAAACCGCCAGGGATTGGGACCTCTTTCCCTTTTATGGTATCGAATACTATCAGGAGACCCTGGAAATCGTAAAAAGTCTTGTCGGGGAGATGAGACGCGAAGCTCTCGTTCTTATGACCGTATATTCTCCGTTCATGAATGCAAGGAGCGTGGTCAATGACCAGGTCATAAACCAGCATCTTGAAGAAGATCCGCAAAAAGTGGCAAAGGCTATCGACAAAGCGGCAGAAAGTACCCTGCTTTTTATCAAGGAGTGCAAAAAGATAGGGGTCGACGGGTTTTATGCCTCGACACAGGGGCGGGAAGCAGGAAGGTTTCAAACCCCAGACATCTTCGAGAGGTTTATACGACCGGCGGACGTAGAGGTTATGAATGAAATGAACAGAGGCACAAGCTGCAACATCCTGCACATTTGTGATTTCAGAAAACCCTATGAGAACATCACAGACTTTGTCGGGTATCCTTGCCAAATTGTCTCTGTTCCATCAATTCTTGAAGGTGGTAAAAGAATAGAACTCACAGAGGCCTACAAGACCTTTGGTCGACCAATCATGGGAGGTATTGACCGATTGGGACATATCAACAGTGAGCCAAGTCAGGCTCTCGAAGAAGAGATCGATACGGCATTTTGCCAGGCACCCGAGCGCTTTATTCTGGGTGCAGACTGCACAGTACCACAGGCGTCATGGAACAGCATCAAGTTCGCCGTTGAAAAAGCCCATTCCCGCCTTCGTTGATAAGCTGTAGAAACCTCATTTTTAGCATAGAATCCTGTATGGTTTTTATCTATCAAAGACATTGATGTTATACGCTTTTTATCTATAACTGCCCCAGCGACCCCAGGCTTGGACAGAGGCGATTTTTCCTGAGAGTAGTCCTGCGTTGGAAATCATAATCTTCCCAGAAGGGGTGTCTATGGGCTGTTCCCTTATATAAAGAACAATGAAACTGACAGACAAAGAGATAGACGTATTTACCAAGATACTGGAAGAAGAGCTGGTTCCTGCTCTCGGCTGTACGGAGCCTATTGCCATTGCCTATGCGGCAGCCACTGCAAGAGATATTCTTGGTAGGCTTCCTGAGCGGATCGCGATTAAGAGCAGCGGAAATATCATCAAAAATGTGAAAAGCGTTATGGTTCCCAATTCCGGAGGAATGAAGGGAATGTGCGCATCAGCGGCAATAGGGGTCATTGGGGGCAATGCGGACAAAGAGATGGAAGTGCTCGAAGATATTTCTGAGTCCGCGATTGAAGAAACACGAAGATTTCTCGAAACCAGAAAGATAGACCTCCAGGTCTTAGAGACAAAGGCAGCTTTGCATTTCGTTGTAGAGATATTTGCTGGTTCCGAAAATGCCTCTGTGGAGATCATTCATCAGCATACCAATATTGTCCGGACAACCAAAAACGGGAAAGTTCTTTTTGAAAAACCATTTTCAGAAGAAGAAAAACAAGGAGATCTGACAGACAGATCCGGGCTGACCGTTGAAAAGATTCTTGCATTCGCCTCTGCAGTGGAGATAGCGCCGCTTGTCCCTCTACTGGATCGTCAAATAGAGTACAACAGCCGGATTGCCCAGGAAGGTCTGACAAACAAATACGGACTGAACGTCGGTTCCCGTCTTTTGAAACAGGCTGAACTGACCAGTAATACAGACCTTCTCATACAGGCAAGAGCAGAGGCTGCTGCCGGTTCCGACGCCAGAATGAGCGGCTCTATCCTGCCCGTGGTCACGAATTCCGGAAGTGGAAACCAGGGTATCGTGGTGACAATACCGGTTGTGGTGTTTGCCAATGCCATGCATGCCCCAAGAGAGAAACTGCTTCGCGCCCTTATTGTCAGCAATCTCGTGGCCATCCACCAAAAAACCAGCATTGGCCGCCTGTCTGCCTACTGTGGTGCGATCACTGCAGCCTGCGGCAGTGCCGCTGGAATCTGTTACCTCTATGATGGCGATTATCAGCAGGTATGTAATACCATTACCAATACCCTTGCCACCGTTTCAGGGATCTTTTGTGACGGGGCAAAGCCATCCTGCGCAGCAAAGATATCTTCTGCAGTAGAGGCGGCTGTCAACGGGTATCGTCTGGCTGCAGACGATCAGGTCTTCGCAAGTGGAGATGGTATCGTCAAATCAGATATCGAGGAAACCATTACCGGTATCGGGAACATTGCATCACGAGGGATGATCGACACGGACAAGATTATTCTGGATGTCATGCTCAATGGAAATTCCCAAAATCTTCTTAATGTAAAATCGTAAACGTTGTCCCATCCACAACCTCGTTTTATCAGATAAGATGTGGCGTGAAATTTTCCCCGAACGGCACAACAAAAAGAGATGTTGATATCTCTTTTCGAGAAAAGGAAATGGATCTTATCGGGATTGCAATAGCGTTTGGTATATTGCTCGTGGTGGCAACGTTTATTGCCAGAGGTAAAACGCCCAACGAACTGAGAAAATAAATATAATTGATGTAATGGAACTCACCGGAAAACATCCCGATAGCCATCTTCATTGTGCTCAGCTCGCCGCAACCACCCTGCAACAAGTCTTAAAGATTATGTAACAAAACAACAACCAGACTCCTGTTACTGCAGCTCAAGGCTCAGGAACGAACTTTCCCCGAGTCCGATCATCATCAAAAGCATAGGTAATCTCCAGTGCCTTTTTCTTATCGTTCTCAATAAAGAAAAAGGCACCGGAAGGTCTTACTTCACAATCAACAAGAAACTGATCGTATTATTTTATCGTGAATGGATCGTCCAGAAATCCTGCCAATCCTGTAACTTCTCAAAGTCCTGTTTGGTCGTCTCTGAATCTGTCACATGCAGCTGATCGACATAACCGGCGACCCCCGATCCCTCGTTTTCAGGCATTTTGGTATTGATATCTGTGGCCATTTTCCCATCGATAAGCTGAGGCTCCATCCCTTCGCCACTCATCATATAGTGAACAAAAAGCTTTGCCGCATTCGGATGCTTTGTTCCGGCCGCAATCACTGCAACACGAGGGGTGAGCTGTCCGGCCCAGGGCTTCATACCACCGCAGATTCCCATATCATAGTTATACTTTGCCCTGAAAATAGCGGTACTGAGAAAACCAATATGCGGGTCGGTCAATCCCTTTGTGCCAACAACAGGTCCAACATCACTGTCACTGCGTGTAACATTTGGGTTGTTGGCTGCAAACCTCTTCACCCACTCCCGGGTTGCGCTCTTGACATCATCTCCCAGAGGTTTGCCAAAGTAGGCCAGATAGGCATCGCGCATATCCTGATCGTGATGAGTTTCAATCTGGTTAAACCAGAACATTGTTTCATTGCGAAGCAGAGGATCTGGGATACTGACCTTTCCTTTCCATTTCGGCTCTGTCAACTCCCACATATTCTGAACCGGACATTTATCTCCATATTTACTGGTATTATAGGCCCATACCCAAGGGTTAAGGCTGGTAATAGCAGGATTCTGGTATGCAGCCGGAGTTGTCTGCACCAGATCAGGAGGCATCCAGCTCACCCCTATGCCTTCAGGCAAAATCTTTGCGGTAACACTCGGCAGATTACTCATATTAAAGACATCATGGGTCACATTTTTGGCGGCAGCCTCACGCTGCAAAACCTGCTCCTGATTCTGACCGCTGAGCTTGACTCCTGTCGCCTTGATACCGTATTTTTCGGTAAAGTTGGCCGCCATCTTCTTGATTTTTCCGGTAGCATCGACAACAGTGATAGGGCCTTCCTTCTGCGCGGCCTTGATCAGGGCATCAAGGGTGAAATCCTTGTCTGCAATACCAAGCTCCTGTGCCTGAACCTGTCCGGCCAACACCAATCCCGCAATCATGGCGCTGGTTAACAAGCTGGACTTCATCCAGCCTTTTTTTTGTTTTACAGTCATTTTTTCCTCCGTGTTCTTTGTTTAAACAGTAAACCTTCAATTGATATCCACCCTGGTTGACTCGGCATTGAACAGATGAAGGTGCTTGGGTGCTACCGTAAACGTAACCGCATCACCAGGGGCAAAAGCATCAACATTATCGCCAAGCGCCACAATTCGTTCAGTACCGACATCAAGTTCTATTATCCAGCTGCCGCCGGTGGGAACAAGATCAATGATTCTGGCCTTGCATTGAGGCGGCTCATCATCTTTTCTTTTCGAATCAGCTGGCTTGAAAACCAGCGTTTCCGGACGCAATCCGACCGAGGCAATATCTACCGAGCTGATTGACAAAAACGACAGATACTCAGAGATCCATCCCTTGAGCGTAGTACTCTTTTTTTCGTCGGTAATATCGATAATATTGATTGGCAGGGTGCCGACAAACTCGGCGACAAACCTGTTTGCCGGGCGTTCATAAATGTCCTCCGGTTTGCCAAGCTGTTGCAGCCGCCCCTCGTTCATAACCGCTATTGTCGTCGCCATGGTCATCGCTTCCCACTGGTCGTGGGTAACAAAAACAAAGGTTGAACCGAGTTCATTGTGGATCCGTTTCAGCTCAGCACGCATACTCAAACGCAGCTTTGCATCAAGATTGGATAACGGCTCATCAAGCAGGATAATCTCCGGCCTGGTGACAATCATACGGGCAAGGGCAACACGTTGCTGCTGGCCGCCGGACACTTCAGAGGGATAACGGTCACGAAATTTCTCAAGACCCAGCTTGTCCAGCACATCATTAATACGTCCTGCCCGCTCCTCTGCAGGTATTTTTTTGACCTTCAGACCAAACTCAATATTCTGCTCAATGGTCATATGCGGCCACAGGGCATAGTTTTGAAAGACAAGCCCCATATTTCGCTCTTCCGGGGGCACGAAAATACCTTTCTCCACAGAATCCACCGGCGAACCATCAATGAGGATCTCTCCCGAGCTCAGATTTTCAAGCCCGGCAATCATGCGTAATGTGGTGGATTTACCGCATCCAGACGGGCCCAGCAGACACAGGAAATCTGCGCCAGGTATCTCAAGGTTGAGATCAGCAACGGCGTCAGGTGTTCCTCCACCATAATTTTTACTTATATTTCTAATGCTTATACCAGCCACTCTGTTATCCTCCAATGCCTTCAGCAAGATTGCTTTTGCCCAGTTTCTGAACAATCCATGTGCCGGTAAATGCAATCACACAGATCATTACCGAGACTGCGTTTGCCGCCTGGGTATAGCCATAGTCCACCAGGCGGACAGCGTATGTTGTCAGCAGATCTGTTCCCGGTACCGCAAGCAGTATCACCAGACTGAGACCCTTGATTCCAGAGATAAACGGCAGCAGAATGCCGGAGACAAGAGCTCCCTTATGGATCGGCAAAACAATCGACAGCATTCTCCGCCACCAGCCGGCGCCAACGATCTTTGCCGCCTCTTCAGGTTCCTGCCCCATCTGCATCATCGCCGCAATTCCGGCCCGTGACGCAAACGGCATCTGGCTGGCAAACAGGGCGATAATCAGAATCCAGGTCGTACCATACAGCGAGGGAACCGGGCCGCGAGGTTCGGCAAACATTGACAGATAGGCCGCAGCAAAGGCAATGCCTGGCACCAGATAGGGCAAAAACGTTACCTGCTTTAAAAAGGCACGACAACCATATAGCCGACAAACAACCCAAAAAAACCGGCGGCAATCGCTGCAGAACCAACCATCCAGACGGTGTTCCAGGCAGCAACCCAGAATTCATGTGTCAGCAGAATACCCTGCCGCAGAGCCGTTGTATCCAGATTATGACCAATCCAGAAATCAAGGGTAAAATTTTCAAAACTGACGATCCCGGGAATCCGCATCACTGTTGTCAAAAAAAGCGCCAGTAACGGAATAACTGCACTAACGACAATAACGATAGTGGTGAACAAAACAGCAGGCCATTGCCATTTTCCCAGACGGGAGACCTTGTGTATCGACCCTTTCCCGCCGATAGTCACATAGCGCTGGGCGGTTTTAAGAAGTCTCATATCGATAAAAACTGAAGCGGCGCCAAGCAGGACAATAGCACCTGCCAGCACAGCAGACATGCCGTTTTGTCCTGTTGCAGTTGCCCGAAGAAGAGAGGTCGACAGCAGATCGACCTTTACCGGTACCCCGAGGATATAGGTAACGCCAACGTCGCCGAGACATCGTGCAAAGACCAGGGTTGAAGCCGAAATAATCGATGGCCGCAGCAGCGGCAGGATAATTTTCAGCGCCACAATCCGTGGCTGGGCTCCCAATGTACGCGCCGAGTCCTCAAGCTGCGAGTCAAATTGACGCAGCGCATTGCCAACAAGCAGGATAACAAAAGGCACATAGTGTAAGGCAAGAATAATGGTGATCGGCACGATACCATAGGCTAACCAGTCTGGCGGGCTGAACCCAAGCGACTCCAGCCAGCCGTTCAGACCACCGGTAGTCCGGTTTCTGAATATCGCAAACCAGGCAAGGGCAAATGTCCATGAAGGGACCATATAAGGTATCATCAATGCCGTTGAGAACCAGCGCTTGCCATACATATCGGTGCGGCTTACCAGCCAGCCGAGAATACTGCCCGTTATCAGGGTGATAACGATTACACAAAGGGCAACAATGACGGTATTCAGCAGAGGCGTCCAGAAGATATACCGCGATATTTTTGACAGTAATGCCCGGTCGAGATAATAGAGAGTGAGTGTTCCCACCTCGCCGCCAGCCCTGCTTTTATCGGCAAAATCGATTACTATCGAATCGTACAGCATAAGCAGCACGGGCGACAGGATAAGATAGGCAAAAAAGATCGACAGTATCAATCCGAAGATGATTGTCGGATCACCTGACCAGTTTCTTGCCCGGTACCAGAACCGGTGCAATGAGCGGCCGGTGGTTGCAGCACTACCGGATTCCTCGTTGTTTACCATTGTATATTAACCTGAAACCATAAAGTTATATTAGGGAAATCCCGTATCTTCGAGAATCCATACAGTGGACGGCAGATGGTAACAACCCGCTTTTCAACGAATCGAGAAGGAAAACGACAAGGTGATAAAAACAGGGAACAGCTCCGCCATATCCGATGCAGAACAGACCTGGTAGAAAAAAACATTCTGCTCTTACCCGTGTATATACTGCAAAAGACAGTGTTTCAAGCTACAAAACGGCAGGAAGGTTGTCAATGACTTTCATATTGGCGACAGGATAAAATGCTGCCGAAAATATATCAATAAAAACCGGGCGAAGGAATACCAGCGATTTTTTACCCGCTTCTATAGCGGCAGCTTCATTTATCGTACTTCAGGCCTGTTTCCTTATGCCAGGGCCCACTTGACCGGAGCTGAAAATCTTTCTATAAGTTTGTTTACAAAGCATTTCTTTCTGTATATCGTACATACTTCAACAAGCCTTCTGCGCACAACCCAACCATAATAACTCGGAGTGCAATGACCAAAGCCGCTGACAAAATTCTT
>PDWI01001345.1_pt1 | contig 38917 bp, 41 predicted proteins | sample 1430891 | NCBI WGS metagenome assembly PDWI01 (sample SAMN01162508, study PRJNA174530) | Oral metagenome, whole genome shotgun sequencing project. | biome: Marine environment; feature: Marine mammal; material: Swab sample of the gingival sulcus; isolation source: swab sample of gingival sulcus... | reverse complement strand
TATTTCTGAGCTATGCAAAAAGAACTTATAATCCTCATTTATAACAAAATATATTTTCTATTCATTTTAAATTTTGCAAAAACAACTTTCCTCATGGTCATTAACCATTCCAATAGCCTGCATAAATGCGTATATTATCGTTGAGCCAACAAAACTCATACCTCTCTTTTTCAAATCTTTTGATATTTTATCTGATATTTCATTATTGGTTGAAATTTCTGATAAATCCTTAAAATTATTTTCAATAGGCACATTATTTACAAAACCCCAAATATAACTAGCGAAACTCCCAAATTCTCTTTGAATTTCAATAAAAGCTTTAGCATTTTTTATAGCTGAATTTATTTTAAGTTTATTTCTAACAATACCTTTATTCTCTAACAGTTCTTGAATTTTATTTTCATCATACCTTGCGACTTTTTCAACATCAAAATCATCAAAGGCTTCTTTATAAAATTTTCTTTTTTTCAAAATTGTAGACCAAGAAAGTCCTGCTTGAGCTCCCTCCAAAATAAGCATTTCAAAAAGCATTCTATCATCGTAAACTGGCACACCCCATTGTTTGTCATGATATTCTATTTCCAATTCACTTTTCAAGTTTACCCAAGAACATCTTTTTTGATTTCCCACAAATTCATCTCCTTTAAACATTTTCCTTCTCAATTTTCAACAATCGTTTTTTTACAGGTAGCCCTCCTCCATATCCACCTAAAGCTCCACTACTTTCAATGATTCTATGACATGGCACAATCAATGCAATACTATTTGCTCCATTTGCAGAAGCAACAGCTCTAACCCCTTTAGGATTATCAATTCTTTTTGCAATATCTAAATATGTAGTAGTTTCTCCATATTCAACTTTTAAAAGTTCTTCCCAAACTTGTTTTTGAAAATCACTTCCTGCAAATAAAATAGGTACATCAAACTTTTTTCTTTTACCTTGTAAATATTCATCAATTTGTTTCTTTGTTTCTATAATAATATCGTCTTCTTTTTCTTCAAATTCTCCTTGTAAAAACTTTTTTATTCGATTGTCTACCGTTCCTCTCATTTTCCTATAACGAAAATCTAATAAACATAGTCGTCCCTCAAAAGATCCTAAAATAAGCTCTCCAATTTTTGTTTTATAATAAAAAACATTAATAATATTGCCCATATTTTCCCTTCCTAAAATTTCAGTTAAATACGATAAAGGTTAAAATATTCACATTATGATTTAACTTATTTCTTTAACTTCATAGCCAGCATTTTCTACTGTATTTTTCAATCTATCATCCTCTATATCTAATTCTAATAAAATTTCTACTGTATTTTTTTCTAAATCCACATCAACTTGTCCAACTCCATCTAATTTTTGTAGTGCAGTCTTAACTCTGTTTTCACAATGTTCACACATCATTCCTTCAACAATCATAACTTTTTTCATAATTTCATTTTCTCCTTTTTCTAATAACTTAACCTTATTTTCTTCAGCTTCAACTTTTTTCATAATTTCATTTTCCATATTTTCATATTGATTATTTCTTTCAAGATAGCTAGATTTAAAACTTCTAAGTCTTAAAGCATTTCCTACAACAAAAACTGAACTTAAACTCATTGCAAAAGCGCCCATCATAGGATTCAAAACAATTCCAAAAGGTATAAATAGAACTCCCATAGCTACAGGTATTAACATTACATTATAGAAAAATGCCCAAAACAAATTTTCTTTTATATTCATCAATACTTTCTTGCTAAGTTCAATAGCAGTTATACAATCTCTCAATTTATCTGTAGTCAAAACTAAATCTGCTGTTTCTATAGCAATATCAGTTCCTGCTGACATTGATACACCTATATCTGCTTTTGCTAATGCAGGTGCATCATTTATTCCATCACCTATCATTATTATATTTTTACCACTATTTTGCTGGTTTCTCACAAAAATTTCTTTATCTTCCGGTAATACCTCATATATTACATTTGTTATACCCAACATTTCTCCCACTTTTTTACTTGTTCCTCTATTGTCTCCTGTAATCAAGAAAGGCTCTATTTTTTCTTTTTTAAAATAATCTATCAAAACTTTAGCATCAGGTTTGATTTCATCTTCTATTCCCAAAATCAACTTTACTTTTTTATTTTTCATATCTGCTAATACAACAACTGTTTTCCCTTGGTTTTCCAATTTTTCTAATGTTTTATTTATATGTTCTTCAATAATTATTTTTTCTCTAATTGCTCTAGTATTTCCAAGGAAATAATCAGTATCATCAATTTTACCAAAAACGCCCTTTCCTTTTTCTTGCGTAAAATCTTTTACTTCTTTTATTTCCAATGAATACTTTTCTTTTAATTTTAAAACTGCCCTTGCCAAAGGATGCTCAGATAAATTTTCTAATCCAACTGCCACTTCAAGATAATATTTTTCATTTCCTTCTAAGCAATAGATATCCACTACGTCTGGATGACCTACAGTTAAAGTCCCTGTCTTATCTAATACAGCAACATCGACTTTACTTAACTTTTCTAATATTTCAGAGTTTTTTATAAGCACTCCATTTTTTGCTCCAACTCCCATACCTACCATTACAGCTGTTGGTGTTGCTAATCCTAAAGCACACGGGCAAGAAATAACTAAAACAGTTATACTTCTACCTAATGCAAAGCTAAAATCATACCCTAAATATATCCAAAAAGCAAAGGTAACAATAGAGATTGCCATAACAATAGGTACAAAATAAGAAGCCACTTTATCTGCAATTCTAGTTATTGGCGCTTTGCTTGCAACTGCTTCTTGTACCATTTTCACAATACCTGCAAACACCGTTTCATTTCCAACTTTTTCTGTCCTTATTTGCAAAAATCCCTTTTCAAGATATGTTGCACCGACGACTTTATCTCCTGTTTCTTTAAAAACAGGCAAACTTTCTCCTGTTATCACCGACTGGTCAATATTTCCTTTACCCTCTATTACAATTCCATCAATTGGTATATAATCTCCAGTTTTAACTATAACTACGTCGCCTACACGAACGTCTGCCAATTTTATTTCTATCTCCTTGCCATCTCTTAGGACTTTTGCCTTTTTAGGAGTTAAATCCAACAATTTATTTACAGCTTCACTAGACTTACCCTTAGCTTTTTCTTCCAAATATTTTCCTATTGAAATTAAAACTAAAATGGTAGCAGAAGACTCAAAATATATATTCTCACTTAAACTGCCTAAATATTGAAAGTCCCCCTTAGATACAAAATTCATCATCTGATACATAACAAATATGCTATATAAAAAACCTGCCATTGAACCTAATCCAATCAACGTATCCATATTAGGTATCTTATGAACTAATCCTTTAAATCCACTGATATAAAACTTTCTATTTATATACATTATTGGCAATGTAAATAACAAAATGGTAAAAGTTAAGGTCAAAATATTTTCAACGCCTACAAAAAAGCTAGGTAAAGGCATCCCTACCATTTTTCCCATTGATAAATAAACAAGTGGTACTAGAAATATTAAAGAGTAAAATATTCTATTTCTAATTTCTGTTGATTCATTATAATTATCTGACTGAAAACTTTCAAAATACTCATCACTGCTTATTTCTTCTCCACTAATTTTTGCACCATATCCACAACTATTAACAGTATTTGCAATATCATCTTGAGAAATAATATTTTCATCAAAAGTTACATTCATAGTTTTCCCTAGTAAATTTACATTTACAGAGTCAACTCCTTTAAGCTTTGCTACTCTGCTCTCTATGTTTGAACTACAAGCACTACAAGACATTCCTGTTATATCAAAAGTTTTATTCATTTTATACTATATCCTTTCTCTTGCAATCCCAATCTTATTTTAATTATACCCTTTTGCTTCAATATCTTACACAAATATTAAAGACTATGAATATTCACTCCATAGCCTTTAATTTATTTTATTTAATTTTCACTTTATGGAAAGTTTTTTTACCTTTTTTTATTACCAGCTCTCCATCTTCAAAATCTTCAAGAGTAACTGAATATCTTGCATCTTCAATCTTTTTACCATTTAAAGACACACCACCACCTTGAATATTTCTTCTACTATCACCATTACTTGAAGCTAATTTCAATTCAGTAATCAAGCTAACAAGACCCTTACCTTCATTTTCAAAATTCTCTTTATCCATTACAGTAGTAGGTATATCAGCTATGTTACCTTGCCCAGAAAACGCTGATTTTGAAGCTTCATCAGCTTTTTTAGCCTTTTCTTCACCGTGAACTAATTTGGTCACCTCATACGCTAAGACTTCTTTTGCTTTATTTATTTCAGCTCCATCTACATTTACTAAAGTTTTTATTTCTTCCATAGGCAAAAATGTAAGCATTCTCAAGCATTTATCAATATCTGCATCAGCTACATTTCTCCAATATTGATAAAATTCATAAGGTGATGTTTTTCTTTCATCCAACCACAAAGCACCTTTCTGAGTTTTGCCCATTTTAATACCTTCACTAGTTGTTAGAAGAGCAAAAGTCATTCCATATACTTTTTTATCTAAAACTTTTCTAGTAAGCTCTACTCCGCCTATTATATTTGACCATTGGTCATTTCCACCGAATTCCATCTTACAATCTATATCTCTTGCTAGAACCATAAAATCATAAGATTGCATAATCATATAATTGAATTCTAAAAATGAAAGACCTTTTTCCATTCTCTGCTTGAAGCATTCAGCACGCAACATATTATTTACAGAAAAATATCTTCCTATATCTCTTATGAAATCTATATAATTCATTTTCATAAGCCAAGATGCGTTATTTACTGTTACTGCTTTTCCTTTTTCAGGTTCTTTATTTGCACTGCATTTAGATATTGGGTCTGTACAATTTCCTTCATAAATCCATTCATCATCAAAGTCCAAGAATCTGTCAAATAAAGCTTTAAAGTTTGTACAATTTTGATTTACAGTTTCATCTGTCATCATCTGTCTCATATCAGTTCTGCCAGATGGATCTCCTACCATTCCAGTACCACCACCTATTAAAACAACTGGTGTATGACCATATTTCTGCATATACATCATAATTATTACTTGCATAAAATGCCCGATATGAAGACAATCTGCAGTTGGGTCAAAACCTATGTAAAACTTTATTTTCTCTTTTTCTAGTAGCTCCTTGATTTCTTCTTCATTTGTAGTTTGCTCAATGAAGCCTCTTTCCTTCAAAACATCAAATACATTTGTGTGCTTACTTACGCTATCTGGTATCAAGTTCATACCGATACTCCTCCTTTTTGTTTGATTATTTTAAGTAAATGCTATACCACATTATTTTGTTCCGTACAATCTATCTCCTGCATCTCCTAGTCCTGGAAGTATATACGCATTTTCATTTAATTTTTCATCTTTTGCCGCTACAAATATATCTACATCTGGATGTGCTTTTTGTAATACATCAATTCCTTCTGGAGATGCTATTATACACATAAATGTAATGTTTTTTGCGCCTCTTTCTTTTATGAAGTTTATTGCAGCTACTGCACTTCCTCCTGTTGCAAGCATTGGGTCAACTACAAATACTTGTCTTTTTGCTATATCTGTAGGTAGTTTGCAGTAATATTCCACAGGCTCGTGAGTTTCAGGGTCTCTATAAAGACCTACATGTCCTACCTTTGCATTAGGTACCAAAGCTAACATTCCGTCTACCATTCCAAGTCCTGCTCTTAAAATTGGAACTATTGCTAAATCTTCCCCTTTAAGCATTTTCATTTTTGCCTTACACATTGGTGTTTCAATTTCTACTTCTTCAAGAGGCATATTTCTTGTTGCTTCATATCCCATAAGCATTGAGATTTCTCTAACCATTTCTCTGAAATCTTTAACATTTGTTTCAACTCTTCTTATCATCGCTGTTTTATGTTGAATTAACGGATGATCAAATACATATACTTTACTCACTTTTGTACCTCTTTTTTCTTTCTAATTATTATACAATAACATTTTCCCTTAATTAACTTCAAATTATATTTTTAATATTTTAATAAATATACCCTTAAACTAACTGTTCTACACGTCTTTGATGACGTCCACCTTCAAATTCAGTTTCCAGCCAAGCAACAACAATTTTTTTAGCCAAATCAAAATCTGTAGTTCTTCCTCCTAAAGCTAAAATATTTGCATTATTATGCTTTTTAGACATTTCTGCCATTTCTACACTTGTACATAAAGCACATCTTATTCCATCAACTTTATTTGCAGCTATTGATATTCCTATACCTGTACCACAAACAACTATTCCTAAATCGGCTTTACCTGATACTACAGTTTTACCACATTCTTTTCCAAAGGCTGGATAATCAACAGATTCTTCACTATCTGTACCTAAATCTAATATTTCAATTTCTCCATACTCTTTCAAAAAATCTCTCAATTGATTTTTCAACTTAAATCCACCATGGTCTGATGCCAATGCTATTTTCATAAATACTCTCCTTTAATTTCTATGCGTTTATAATGTTTCCACCTGCTGCTTTAATCATTCTATTCATTATAGCCATTCCTATACCTGTATTTTCATCTACAGATGATACTAAAATTATATTTTTTTCTTCCTCATCCATTCTTCTAAGCTCTTTAAATACTAATGTTGCCACTTTTTTCTCATCTATATTGCTAAAATTCAGAACTCCTACATTTTCCCCTTTTGCTTCATATTCTTTTTGTAATCCTTTTATTTTTTCCTCTACTTTTTCAGTTTCACCTTTGACAATTATCATTTTCCCCTTCGGTGCATAATGTTTGTATTTCATACCTGGAGATTTCGGTTTTTCTCCGCTGTCATTTTTACTTATATCTCTTAGTATTCCCTTATCATACTTAATTTGAACAGTTTTATTGTTTTTTGATAACACTTCACCTATATCCTCTGCAGTTATAATTCCAGGTCTTAAAATCGTAATCTGTCCATTTTTTACTTCTATAACTGTAGATTCTATTCCTACATCACAAGGTTCTCCTTGAACGATACCATCAATTCTGCCATTCATATCTTCTTTGACATGTTTCCACAATGTTGGACTAGGTCTACCAGATAAATTTGCACTTGGTGCTGAAATTGGTACTTTTGAATTTTTTATTATATCAAGTGCCACCTTGCTTTTTGGCATTCTTACAGCAACTGTATCAAGCCCACCTGTAGTTATACTAGGGACTATATCCCTTTTCGGTAAAACTAAAGTCAAAGGTCCCGGCCAAAACTTATTTGTTATTTCTTTCACAATTTTCTCATCTTCTGAATCTTGCATATTTGTAATTTTAGTTAATTCTTCAATATCAGCAATATGCACAATCAAAGGATTATCAGAAGGTCTGCCTTTTGCCACAAAAATTTTTTCTACAGCATTACTGCTTAAAGCATTTGCGCCAAGACCGTATACTGTCTCTGTTGGAAATGCTACTATTTGACCGTTACTTAGCATTTCACCTGCAACTACTAAATCTTCATCATTTGTTGTAAGATATTTAGTTGTTAATACCATAATCAGCAATACCTTTCATAGATAAAATTATTTTAAAAGTTCTTCATTTTTTCTGCCTGATCGCTAGTTATTAAACCATCAATTATTTCATCTAGATCTCCATCAAGGAAATAATCTAGCTTATATAACGTCATATTTATTCTATGGTCAGATACTCTACCTTGAGGGAAGTTGTATGTTCTAATTCTTTCACTTCTATCTCCACTTCCTATTTGGCTCTTTCTCTGATCTGAAATTTCTTTGTTTTGTTCTTGTTGCATTAAATCATAAAGTCTAGCTTTTAATACTTTGAAAGCTTTTTCCTTATTTTTAATTTGAGATTTCTCATCTTGACAAGTTACAACAAGTCCTGTTGGTTCATGTGTCAATCTTACAGCAGAATCAGTAGTATTTACACATTGTCCACCATTTCCTGAAGCTCTATAAACATCCACCCTTACATCATTTGGGTTAACTTGTATTTCCACATCATCTACCTCTGGAAGTACAGCTATTGTAGCTGCTGAAGTGTGTATTCTCCCAGAAGATTCTGTTTCAGGAACTCTTTGAACTCTGTGTGCACCACTTTCGTATTTCAATCTACTGTATGCACCTTTTCCCTTTATAAGCATAACGGCTTCTTTGATTCCACCTATACCAGTATCGTTTATTTCTAACACTTCTGTTTTCCAGCCCATACGCTCTGCATATCTGCTATACATTCTAAGCAAGTCTGCACCAAAAAGTGCCGCTTCATCTCCGCCTGTTCCTGCTCTAACTTCTAATATAACATTTTTTTCATCATTAGGGTCTTTTGGTATAAGAAGAATCTTCAATTCTTTTTCTATTTCTGATATTTTAGGCTCAATTTCCGATATTTCAGCTTTTGCCATATCCCTTATCTCTTCGTCATTTTCTTCTAACATTTCTTTTGCGTCTTTTAGATCATTTTTTAATTGCTTATATTCTTTGTATTTAGCAACTATAGGCTCCATTTCACCCATTTCTTTTATATATTTTTGCCACAATGGTTGATTTCCAATGACTTCAGGGTCTGATACCCTCATAGACATCTCTTCGTATTTTTCAAGTATAAAATCTAATTTATCAAACATTTATTATTCACCTAGCTCTCTTACAATCTTATTATTTTTATAAATCTTCTAACTAATTATTTTAACATATTTTTAACATTAAAAAAAGAGATATTATAAAAACAATCTATAGCTTTATTTTATAATATCTCTCAAATATACATTAGTAGTTGATTAGTCAAGATTATATTTGTTCTTGAATTTTTCTACACGACCACCACGGTTTACAAATTTTTGTTGACCTGTAAAGAATGGATGGCAAGAAGAACAAACTTCTACTCTTATTTCTTCTTTGCTAGATTTGGTTGTAAAAGAATTTCCACAAGCACAAGTTACTTGACATTCTTTATAATCTGGATGAATTCCCTGCTTCATTTTACACACCTCTTTTCCTTTTATAATTTAATAAATAAATTTTTATTTGCATATTTATCTCGTATTTAAAATCGTACTTAAAATACTATTTTAAAACTATAACTCAGTTATTATAACAAAAGTTCAACATACTTTCAAGCATTTATGTAAAAAGTATTATTATTTTTTTCAAAAAAATTAAGCTTATAGTACAAACCCTACCAAAATTACTATAAAGTGATTTTATAGGTTTTATCTATTAATATACTTAAAATCATCATATAATAGTCCTTAAAGATATTGAACCAATCATTATAGTTAATAAGGCAAACATAACTAAAAGTGATTTTTCTTTTTTCATATTTTTAATATTTATTATTATCAAAATACCGGAAAAAACCGACATTACTAAGAACAGATAATTTAACTCAATGCTTTTAAGTATAATCTGGTTAATTGCGTAAATAGTAAAAAAACATATTTCATAAAAAAATAATATATTTTCTTTTAAACTTCTATTTTTCATCAATAAACTCCTATCTTAAATTCAACATCAAAAATACTAATTTAAGACTATCACGTAGCTATTATAATAAATTTTATATGCACTTTCAAACATTTATGTGAAAAGTATTATTTTTTTCTTGCCATAAAAATTCTATCTAATCCAGATAAATCTTTTTCTATTTTTATATCCTCAAAAATACCTTTAGATTCTGCCATTTCTTTTAATTTCAGTCCTTGGTCATAACCTATTTCTAAAAATAACATTCCGTCCTTTTTTAGATGAAATTCTGCTTCAGATAAGATAGTTTCATAAAATACCAGTCCGCTAGAACCTCCATCTAAAGCAAGTCTTGGTTCATGATTTTTCACTTCAGGCTGTAAGTTTTCTATTTCAAAAGACGGTATATAAGGAGGATTTGAAACGATTATATCAAACTTCTTATTCGCCAATTTCCCTTTAAAAGCTTTAAACATATTGCTTTCTTTTATATCCACTTTTGATTTCAATGTTGATTTATTTAATTTTGTCAAAGCAATAGCGTTTTTGTCTATATCGCTACAAACTACCTTTGCTTTTTTATACATTTTATCTATTGAAATACCAATCACACCACTACCACAGCACAAATCCAGTACATTCAAAGCCTTGCCATTGCTTTCACAATATTCCAAAACTTTTTCTACTAACAATTCTGTTTCTTGCCTAGGTATCAAAACATTTCTCTCAACTTTAAACATAAAATCCATAAATTGTTGTTGCCCTGTAATATGTTGTAATGGAATCCTAGATGCCCTCATATCTATCAACTCAAAATACTTATTACAACTTTTTTCATCTTGCTCAGTAGCCCAAATAGTAAAAAGCTTATTTTTGTCCATACCCTTAATGAATTCTAATAAAAGGCGACTATCATTTTTTGCATCTTCTATTCCTGCTAGCCTAAGAGTTTTTTCTCCTAAATCCATAATTTCTTTTGCGTTCATTTAATAATCTCCTGTATTTACTATTCAAAAATTTCTTCTGTAAATGCTTCATAATTAGGCATACATATATCTAATTCTTCTTCTCTGTCCTTTTCATTTAGAACAGCTTTCATAGCCACTATTGATATTTCTAAGTGTTCTATATCTGGCTCTTTTGTTGTTAATTTTTGCAAATAAAGTCCTGGCATACTTAGAATTTTTACCAACCAATTATCTGTCATACCTGCCCACTTTAAAAGTTCATAAGAAAGTCCTGCAACTATTGGTATCAATAAAATCCTTGAACCAATTCTCCAAAGTAAATTAGGCCATCCCAAAAGTGAAAATAAAATCAGACTTATAACCATAACAAACATTAAAAAACTAGTTCCACATCTAGGATGCAAGGTATAAAATTTCTGGCTATTTTCAGGAGTCAATTCTAAATTGTTTTCAAAGCAATGAATAGCTTTATGCTCTGCTCCATGAAATTGAAAAACTCTCTTTATATCTTTCATATGAGATATTGCCCATATATAGATAATAAACATAAAAATTCTAACAAAGCCTTCTATCAAGTTTAAATAAATATGGTTTGTTGTGAAAATTTTGCACCAATTAACTACTACTGTAGGCAAAATAACAAATACTCCTATTGTAAAAATTAGTGCAATTACTACAGATGTGTATATCATTATATTCCATGCAACTTTTTCCCCAAATTTATTTTCAAGCCAAATAGTTATTTTATCTTTTTTATAAATATTTTCGTCCAACTGATACTTCTCTTGATTTTCTTCTTCTCTTCGAAGTTTTGCCAGTCTTTCTGCATTTTCATTTTCATAGACTTCAAGCATTTCTGCACCCTCCATCATTATGCGAGTCCCCATAACTAGTGCAGAGACAAAAGCAAAAATTCCTCTTATTATTGGAATTTTTGAAATGGCTGACGGTTTTTTCAGCTTTTCAGTTTTTAGTCTTATCGCACCGTCAGGCATTCGTACTGCAATAGCAGTACGGCTTTTGCCCTTCATCATAATTCCTTCTATGATGGCTTGTCCTCCTACAGACGTTGGGCAAGCTTCCTTTAAAAAAATTTTACTAAAATCCATATATTTTTTCCTCATATAATTTGTACTGTTATAGTTACAAATTCGTTTTTCATTTAATCTGCCAAATTGCTTTTCTTTATTACTTCCAAGAAATCCTTATTGTTTTTTGTGTGAGTTAATATATCTAAAATACCCTCTGTAGCTTCTTGAGTTCCTAAATTTGCCATAGCACGACGCATCAGCCAAACTCCCTCAAGCTCAGAATCACTCATAAGCAAATCTTCTCTCCTGGTTCCAGATTTATTCAAATCAATAGCAGGAAATACTCTTTTTTCAGATAATTTTCTATCTAAATGAAGTTCCATATTTCCTGTACCTTTAAATTCTTCAAATATTAAATCGTCCATACGACTTCCTGTTTCCACAAGTGCCGTAGCTAAAATGGTTATACTACCGCCCTCTTTAAGTTTTCTGGCAGCACCAAAAAACTTCTTAGGTTTGTGAAGTGCCATAGGATCAAATCCTCCTGAAAGTGTCTTTCCAGAGGATGGAACTACTAAATTGTATGCTCTTGCCAATCTAGTAATGCTGTCTAAAAGAACGACTACGTCCTTTCCATGTTCTGCTAATCTTTTTGCTCTTTCTAAAACCATTTCTGCTACTTTTACATGGTGCTGAGGTACTTCATCAAAAGTACTGTATATTACTTCACCATTTGTGAGAGAACCTTTCATATCTGTGACTTCTTCAGGTCTTTCATCTATTAAAAGAACAATCAATTCAATATCTTTATATTTATTTTCAATAGTGTTTGCTATTTTTTTCAACAAAGTTGTTTTACCAGCTTTTGGCGGTGCTACTATGATACCTCTTTGACCCTTACCTACTGGAGATACCAGGTCTATAATTCTCATTGCACTTTCGTTTCTAGCACCATTTTCAAGAAATAGTCTTTCATTTGGAAATATAGGCGTCAAATTATCAAAATCAGTTCTATTTATAGAAACTTCTAATTTATCTCCATTTACAGTTAAAACATAAAGTAATGCGCCGAATCGCTCTCCCTCATTTGGCAAGCGAGAAATTCCTCTTACTTTATCTCCCGTTTTTAAATTAAAACGTCTTATTTGAGTTTGCGATACATAAACATCTTTTTCGCTTGTCAAAAAATTAGAAAATCTTAAAAACCCAAAACCACCATCAGTTATTTCAAGAATACCTTCAACTTCAGGTCTATTATCATCTTGAGAATTTTCTGTTCTTTTTTGTTTTTCGTCCTGGGAATCTTCTACACTTATTTTATTACACTCCAAAATTGCCTCTATAAGTTCTGCCTTTTTTAAGGTTTTATAATCTTCTACTTCAATTTCTTCTGCTATTTCTCGCAATTCAGCAACTTTCTTAGTTTTTAAAAGTTCCTTATTCATATTCTCGCCTATATCTCTTTCAATTCAATAATCTTATTGCCATCTACAATAATTTTAATATCTTCTCCTATTTTTAAATCACTTTTTTTAGTAATATCCTCTGCAACTTGAAAATAATTAACTAAAAGTTTATCACCATTAACACTATTTACATCTAATTTTATACCTACAAAAGTTTCTCCTGTTTCCAGCTCTCCTTTTGCAACTAGTTCTCCCTCATATACTAATGGTTTTGTTGCCATATATACTTGGTCTATACCTGCAATTTTACCCTCTTTTAAATAAAAGTTTTCATTTTTTGTCATACTTGTTATTATGATTGTTTTATCTATCAACTTGTACCCATTTTTTTCAAGGTGATTTTCCCAATCTTTTTCACTGTATATAACAGGTTCATAATCTATTTTAAGCAACATATCATCGGAAAATGTAACAATATAATCTTTTAAATCATCTGAATTTAAAATTTCTAAGTACCCTAAATCATAATCTACATCTATAACTTTACCCTTCCATTGTATAAATTCTTTTTCTACTTTATAATCAGCACCATAATTTTTCTCAGAAAAATAGTTATACATTCTCTCGCAAATTGCTGCAAATTCTGATCTTTTCACTTTTGAATAAGGATAAAACCACAATGTATTATCTTCAAATTTTTTACTGCCTTGCATTATTTCCCATCTATATAAAGCGTCCACTTCTTCTTTATAATCTTTATCATTTTCTTTTTCAAGAAGTTCCACATCTTCATAAGGGAAAACTTGTACCTTACTATGTCTTAAATCCAATGCCTTTTCACTCCAAATGGCAATTTCCAACCTATCTGCTGGTAATCCTAACTTATCTTCACCTACCATAATTTTTATTTCTCTAGGTTTTATCAAGTCATATTTCAACCCATAAGCAAGATATTTTCTTGACCAAGGTGCTATATTATTTTCATCAAATAAAAGTTTATATTCTTCTTGATAATCTTCTTGTGATTTCAACTTATTAGATGCTTCTAAAGTTCTATATATCATAGTAAAAGCTTCTTCTCTTGTAACAGTTTTTTCTGGTTTAAATGTTCTTGTTCCATCAACTTCTATATAACCATTTATAATACTCTTACTTGCTGCCCAAGAGATATTATCTCTACCCCAATAATCACTAGGTACATCGGTAAATTCTATTTTTGTTTCTCCATAAGCAACGTTATTACTAACTGATAAAATTATAATTAGTGCAATACTGCTAAAAATTTTAATTATTTTCTTCAACATTTTCTTTTTCCCCAGATTGGTTATCTTTTTCTACATTTTCAGGTTTTACAGAGTATATTTCCCTTATCATATTTTCTATGCCTTGTTCTTCTGGATATACATACCATGGTGGTTCATTTAAAGTTGTATGAGGCATCGTATAAGTTCTTACATTTTCAGATTTCATACCTGTCATTTTTGAAGCTAAACCGACTGCCACCCCTATGCTTATATCTGATTCTACATTTTTAAAAGAAGTTTTTGCAACTTTTAATATATCTTTTGATAAAGCTTGACTTATTGCATTTTTCACAAATTGATGTTGGGCTTTTACTCTTCCCAAATCTCCTTCAGGATAACCGTGTCTAAATCTCAAAAAATGTACTGCCTCTTGACCATTTAAAACTCTTGGTCCTGCTGGCAAAGCAATTTTAAGAGGCGGATTATCTTTTAAATCAGTATAATACATTCCACCTTTACCTTGAATATCCGGTATGTCCATTGGGACTCCACCCATTGAATCAACAATGTTTGCAACTCCATCATAATCTATTACTGCATAGTAATTTATCGGCATTCCCATCAACACTTGGCTGACTGCCTTGGCAGAATTTACAGGATTTCCTAAATAAGCTGCATTTATTTTCTTTTCTGCATTTGCTTCATATCCTCTCCTATAAAAATATGTATCTCTAGGTATTGAAATTATATCTACACCCTGGTTTTTCATATCTATACTTGCTAACATAATTACATCTGTCAAAGGAGGGTTTACTCCTAGTAACAATATATTTGCTCTTTCAGATTCTGTGAAAGCTTTAAAGAAGGGACTATCGTTAGGAATAAGTTCTTCTAATTCCAACTCTTCTTCCAATACAGGTACTGGCTCTCCATCATTTCCTGTAAACATTCTGGTGTTTTTAATTTTATCAATTCCGTAAGTTATTCCTAAACCTAATGCGCTCATAATCAAAAAAGCTATTGTGAAAGTTTTTAAAAACACCCATTTTTGACTTTTCTTTTTATTATTTTTCATCTCTATTTTACCCATTTTTTTAATACTCCTTTTCTTAGTTTTAACTTTTAATTCCCCTATTTATACAAAAATTTATATTTTAAACTTCCTGTATACCAAATACTTGCCAAACCTTCTTTTCTTCACCTATAACAACTATTGTATCTCCCAATTCAAATACAGTATTTGCATCTGGTATGACTTCACCTTTTGCTGTATTTTTCAATATTATGTTTATACCGTGTTCTTTTTTTATATTACTGCTACTCAACTCTAAATTTTCCAGTTCTTTAGGCATTTTCTTCAGTTCAATTTTCGCCATTACTAAACTTCCATAATCGTCCATTACCATTATGTTGTTATACCTGCTAACTTTGGCAAACTTCAAAGCTATTTTTTTTATCATTTTATCGGTCATATTATTTACGACTTTATTTTTTTTCAAAAAATAGGCTATAAGCAGAATAGCTATAAGCATTGGTATAAAAGCCACTGCACTGACTACGTATGTACTTCTAAATTGAAAAAATACATTGACTACAGTTGAAACTATCGTAACAGTAAAAGCATACCCAAATATCATTACTAACCTGGCAAGTTTTCTTCTATTTTTGCTATTTACTACTATTTCAGATTCCTGAGTTGTATATCCGCTGTTTGTTAAGAGAGAAACAACTTGAAATCTTGCCTTTTCAGCTGTTAATCCTGTAATTCTAAAAAGCATCACAAATATTTCCACAACTATCATGTAGACTAACACAAATAATATAAACAGCACAAATGAACCAATTATATTCATTTTTCATCTCCTTTTACAACACACCCTACCATTATAAGTATATATATTTTTTAAAGCACAGTCAATAAATGCTACAAATTTTTCTTTATTAAAATACCTTTTTTATGATATAATTTGTTGTATAAATTATTAGACTCAGAAAGGGTATATTATGTTATTAGATGTTATTGCAATTATAATTATCTTATTTTTTATGTTTTTAGGCTTTAAGCAAGGTTTTTTCCAAAGTCTTTTAGGAATTGTAAGCTGGGTTATTTCCTTTGTTATGGCTTATGTTTGGTTAACACCCTTTAAGTCTTTAGTGAAAAGTAAAACTTCTATTTATGAAAACATTTTAGGTTCCATAACAGAAAAACTTTCCTCTGAAGATTATATATCCAGCGTATCAGGTCTACCTGAGGAGATTTTAGAATCTTTTAAATCAATGTCAGCAAATATTATGAATTCTACTTCTATTAGTCTAGCTGATATATTTTTTAATATACTTTGCTTTGTTTCCCTAATGCTTATAATCAAAATCTTACTTTTTTTAATTATAAAACTACTTAGTTCTCATAATAATAACAATATATTCAGATTGCCAGATGCATTTTTGGGTATGATTTTAGGCTTTTTTAAGGGTTTTTTAGTTGTTTTGCTGGTGTTTGCGTTATTTGTTCCTGTTATCGCATTATCTGGAGATACTGTACGTAACTTCATAAACGAAAGTGTCCATACATCTAAAGTTGCTGGAAAAATTTATGAGAGAAACATTATAATCAACTTTTCTCAGGCTATTGATTTGCCTAATAAAAATGACTAAAAGTACCGCAAATATAGGTGTTTTGACATATCAAAGATATTATGATTGAAAAAACAATTATTGCAGATAGTATTTTCACTATTGATATGTTAGTCTTTCTGATTAAAAACAAAACAATTAAAAATACAGCAAACCCTAATATATTTATTGAATTTGAAACTTGGACAAAAATCCCGTTCAAATCAAAACTCATAAATGAGCGGGACATTCTTATAGGGCATAGTCCTACATTTTCATTAATTAAAGAACTTTTCATCAATATGAAACTTGCAGAGTATATCATCCCTACTACTGCAGATTTAATTCCTACAAAACCTTTTAAAATAAAAGGTTTATTAAATTTTTCTTCATTTTTTATCACTATATTCATAAATATAAATGATGGCAAAGCCACTGCTAATGTAGATATTAAGGCACCTATTAATCCACCTATATCATATCCTACAAAAGTTGCAGCATTAACACCTATAGGTCCTGGCGTTATTTGAGATAATGCAACTAAATTTGCAAACTCCTCATTACTGATATAGTAAAATTTATTTATTTCCTGTTGTATCCAAGGTAGCATTGCAAGTCCACCACCAAAAGTTAAAGCGCCTATTTTCAGAAAGACTAAAGAAAGTTTTAAATATATTATCATAGTTTTACCTCCTTGTCCTTACTATCATCTTTATTTTTTATACTTGCAAAAATCAAGCCTATTACAAAACTTAAAACAATTATATAGATAACGTTTATTTTCCATATTGACATTGCCAGAAAAGATATTCCTGCAACAAAGATATTCCAATTTTTTAATAGTACCTTATCCCCAAGATTCATAGCCGTATTAAGAACTATAGCAGATACTGTAGCTTTTAACATTGTAAATACTATTTCTAAATTTACTATATTTTCAATTTTATTAAGAAATATAGATAATATGATAACTACAATTAAAGATGGTAATATAACACCTACAGAACTGGCAACAGCACCTTTAACCCCACCTTTTTTTCTACCTATAAACGTGCTCATACTTATTGCCATTACTCCTGGCATACCTTGGGATAAAGCAATGCATTTCATCATATCTTCTGAGCTAATCAATTTTCTTTCTTCTACTACTATTCGTTGTAAAATGCCTGTCATGGCCATTCCACCACCTATAGTAAAAAATCCTATTTTAAAAAATAGGATAAACAACTGCAAATTATTTATATTTTTCTTTTCCAAAACAATCACCTATATATTTTGGCACCCCCGACAGGAATCGAACCTGTAACTAACCCTTAGGAGGGGTTTGTTATATCCATTTAACTACGGAGGCAAATTACCTTTCTTCTGTCCAACACACTATTTATACTTTAAATTTGACAAGGAGTTTAATTTTTTTATTCAAACTCTTCCTGTTCCCATTTATTATTTATAAAATTTTTAGATATATCTGCAAACAAGCTTGCTTTTACACCAGAAATAGCTTCTTCATCATAATAGTTTTCTTCATCTTTGGCATAATTATAAACATATCTAGTATATTCTGTTTTATCACCTAAAAGCATTTGTATATATCTGTTCAAAGATACTGCCGAAATATTTCCTTTAACACCTTTTAAATTTCTCAATTTAGGGTCTTTAATAGCCTTGTTAAAATATATAAAATAATCTGTATTATATAACTTTCTTTTATTGTTTTCCTGATAATATTTTGAATCTTTAAACATATCATAATTTGCATCTGGCTTGTGATCTCCATAAAACACTACTATTGTAGGTTTATCTCTATTATCAATATAATCCATAAATATTTTTAGCTGGTCATCTGAATACTTCAAATTGGAAACAAAATTCTTTATTTCCCAACCATCATGTTCTGTTAGATTTTCAACATCAATATATTCCTTATGACCTAAAAAAGGTCCGTGATTTTGAACTGTTACACTAAGGACAAAACTATTTTTTCCTTTATTTTGTTCTAATTCTTGGACTGTTCTATCAAAAATAGTTTTATCCGACATCCAAGCTCCCACTAAGTCTTCCTGCTGTTCTTTAGTAAACATAGTCATATCAACATATTTTTCAATACCTAAAAGAGGGTATACCCTATCTCTTTCCCAGTAACTAGCTTCATGATTATGAATACCTATAATTTCACTGTTTTTCAACTTTTCTTTATAAAAATGCCCTAATGAATTTGTTGGCTTTTTCAAAACTGATGTAAATACAATAGAACCTTTTTGAAAATACTTTGCTCCGTATCCCGTCATTACTTCATATTCTGTATTTACAGTACCGCCACCTACAGTAGGTGTATAGAAAACTCCTGATATACCATTGTCCTGATAGTAATGGAAATTTTTATGAATGTCATCAGCTTTGATTTTTATACCTTTTTTACCTAATTGTTTTTGATATTTTGCAATGTCAAAAAAAGTTTCAGACTGTATAATTACTACGTCCATATCTTTTGTTTCATTAAAAGGATATCCTTTCATAAGCTCATCATCAGGGTCTACTAAAGACAATTTATCAGACTTAATTTTACTTTTTATTTCATCTCTTATTAAGTAATCTCCCTCTTGAGATTTCAAATAAGTTTCACTTAAAGTTCTACCAGATAAAATTAAATTTCCAAAGCTAGATGTGGAAAATACACTTGCAAGCTGACCTGCAAATACTACAAAACACACTATCAAAACAACTGGTACACTTTTTGCAAATTTATAACGCAAAAACTCCTCTGACTTTGATATAGCTATATCAATTTCATCTAAATCCTCTATTTTAATAATTTCATCTAAAAATTTAAAGATATCATCGTATTTTTTCGTTAAAAATAAGAATCCAAGGAATAGCCAAACTATAAACCCAATTTGAAAGAATGGTAATTCATCCAAGAAAAGCCCTGCTATATCTCCTGCTGCTTTCATAAGTTTTATATCCCAAAAACTTATTTCTGTAAGTTGGAATCTAACCTTTATTAAATTTAATATTGATAAAATACTTACAAAAGATACTAGTATAACTATATTTCTTTTATATTTTGAGTTTTGTCTTGATATTATTAAACTTAATGCAAGAAATATGAAAAAAGAAAGAAAAACATTTTTAGTCCCAAGACCTGATAACCCTGAGAATTCATAAGATATTGACATAATTAAAGATGAAATCAAACAATATATGAAATACACTTTTTCTTCCTTTCTATTTTTAGATTAAAAAAATATTTTAACTAAAATACTTTAAAATTTCTACTCCAGCGTAATAAATTCTATCAAATTGACTATTTATTGTCAAGAAAATGAATTATTGCTACACTTCGATAAATATTTTTCTATAACTTCCTCAATATCACTAGGAATAGGGGCTTCAATTTCTATAATTTCCCCTGTAACAGGGTGGCTAAACTTTAGATATTTAGCATGAAGTGATTGACGCTCTATAAAAACCATACTTCCACCATATAGGTCATCTCCTGCTATAGAATGTCCTATATGACTCATATGAACTCTTATTTGGTGGGTTCTTCCAGTTTCTAAAATCAATTCAACAAGAGTATGATTTCTATTATCTTTTTCTCCAAAATAAAATCTTTCTAAAACTTTATAATGAGTTACAGATGGTTGTCCCTCTTCAAAAACTTGTCTTCGAACATGTTGTGGATTAAGTCTTCCTATTGGTAAATCAATAGTTCCCTCATCATTATCAACAATCCCCTCAACTAAAGCAATATATTTTTTAGTCACTTCTTTTTTAGCCATTTGCTTAACTATATGGTCCTGGGCATGAGAATTTTTTGCAAATGCCAAAACACCTGATGTATCCATATCCAATCTGTTTATCAATCTAACTTTAAAGCTTTGATTTGTATCTATCATATACTGCATAAGTCCATTGACCATTGTATGCTCAGTATATGTATGTGTTGGGTGGACAACATATCCTGCCGGCTTATTAACAATTAAAATATCATCATCTTCATAAAGTGGGACAATAGGTATATCCTTTTCTGCTGGAAAATCACTTTTTTCCTCAGGCATTTTAATTTTTAATATTTCCCCTTCTTTTGCCTCTAAAAAAAGGCGTTTGCATTTACCATCAACAGTAAATAAATCTTGCCTTTTTATTTTATTATATAATCTAGTAGATATTTGAAAATTCTTTTTCACTATAGATTTGTATGTTTTCCCAGCTTCTTCTTTAGTAACTATGTGCTGGAACCTATTTTTATTATGTTCCAATTTTCCAACCTTAACCTTTTTAATTTATAAAAACTTATCTTTTATTTTCTTCCAAAAATTATAATCTTCTAATCTAACTAATTTCAACTTATCATTGCTAATTTTCAATTTTATAACATCAATATCTTTATATTCAAATTCTCTATTATCAGTACTTAATTTGATACCATTATGCTCTAAATCATCGCAATCAACCTTAACTTTTATGCATCTTTCTGCCGACAACAAAATACTAGAAGTAAAGGATCTATAAGCTTTATTATTCATCGGTGATATAGGAGTTACTTGTATAGCTTTCAACGATGGTTCTAATATACTTCCACCCAATGAGTAATTATATGCAGTACTTCCTGCTGAAGATGATACAACAATACCGTCCCCACTGAAATTTTCCATAAAAGTATCATCTATAGATAAGGCTAGATGAATAGGTTTTGAAATTTTAGTATTTCTAACAACTATTTCATTTAATCCTTTAATTACAACATTTTCCCCTTTTTTATTTACTAAAGTCGCTTCTAAAGTAGTCATCTCCTGTATAGAATATGTACCATTTCCATAGCTTTCAAAAAAAGCTGTTATTTGCTCAGGTCTTATTTCTTGAAAAAAGCCTAAATGTCCTGTATTTATACCTAAAAAAGGCACGGAAGGGAAGTTAAAGAAATGTATTCCCTCTAAAAAGGTGCCATCACCACCTATACAAATTATAAGTTCTGTTTCTTCTTCCAGTTTATTAGAAATTTCAAATTCACTATTTTCTAAAGTCTTTCTTAGCAAAGCCTCTGCTTTTACAGAGCTTTCTTTTGAGTTGCTAAATAGCGTTAATACTCTTTTCATCTTGAACCAATCTTTCAAATTCATCAACTAAATCTTCAAAGGTTTGCATTGCCATTTCCACAGGTTTTGGACTACTCATATCAATTCCTGCAATTTTTAAAAGCTCTATTGGATAATTAGACTCTCCTGTAGTTAAAAATTCCAAATAATTATCTCTAGCTTTTTCTCCCTCATTAAGTATTTTACTACATATAGCAGTTGCAGCTGAATAACCTGTGGCATATTTATAAACGTAAAAAGCATTATAAAAATGTGGTATTCTAGCCCATTCATACTTAATAAGTTCATCTTCACCTAAAGCTTCTCCAAAGTATTTCTTGTTTAATTCATCATAAGTATCCGATAGCCACTGAGCAGTTAAAACACCGCCTTTTTCTATTTCTTCGTGAGAAAGCATCTCAAATTCTGCAAACATAGTCTGTCTAAACAGTGTAGTTCTAAAGGCTTCAATATGTGTGTTTATAAGATATTTTTTCATTTCCTTATTTTCTGCATTCTTTAACAGATAATTTATAAGCAATGATTCATTTACTGTTGATGCTACTTCTGCTGTAAATATAGAATGTCCTCCATACACATATGGTTGCTTTTCCCTGGTATAAAGAGAGTGCATCGAATGACCCATCTCATGAACCAATGTAAATACATCTTTTAATTTACCTGAGTAATTTAAAAGGGAAAATGGCATACTATCATAGCTACCAAAACTATATGCTCCGCTAGTTTTACCTTTATTTTCAAAAACATCTATCCATCCAGATTCTACACCATTTTTTAATCGATTAACATAATCTTCCCCTAACGGTTTCAAAGAATCTAGCATAATTTCAACACCTTCCTCAAAAGATATCTCTTTTTCATGCACTTTTACAAGAGGCACATACATATCATACATTTTTAAGTCATCTACCCCTAATAATTTTTTTCTAAGTTTTATATACTTATGCAATACAGGTAAATATTTATGTACTGTTTCTATAAGATTTACATATAATTTTTTATCTATATTATCTGTCGCCAAAGCACTTTCTAAAGCTGATGGATACTTTCTTAATTTTGCATATACTGTATCTGTTTTTGTATTGTAATTATAAGTTGTGGCTATTGTATTTATCAACGATTTATACTGTTGATACATAGTTTCAAAAGCTTGTTTTCTCACCTCTCTATTGTGAGATTCCATAAATTTTATATAATTTCCATGAGTAAGCTCTACTTCTTTACCTGCTTCATCTTTTACTTTGCCAAATTTCATATCTGCATTATTGAGCATGGTATAAATATGGTTTGTTCCTCCATTTAGTTGAGATATTTGCGCAAGTAAATTTTCTTCTGTTTCAGATAATATATGAGCCTTTTCTTTTAGTGTACTTTCAATAAAATGTCTATAAACAGACAAATCCTTATTTTCTACAAAAAACTTTTCAAACTTCTCCTCTGGAATGGACAACAATTCAGGTGTGAAAAAAGCCATATTTGAGCCAATTTCAGCAAATAAACTACTACACTTATCTGTCATTTCTTGATAAATGCTCTTTTCATTGTCCTCATCTCGCTTCATTCTAGCATATACAAAGACTTTTTCTGCTACCTGCCAAGTCTTGTCTATCATTTTCAATGCTTCCAACAGAGTTTCTGCACTCTCACCTAGTTTTCCCGAAAATGCAGGTATTTTTTCACCAAGCTCTTTTGCCTTTTCATAATCTTTTTCCCAACTTTCTTGGGTACCATACATACTCTCTATTTTCCATTTATATTTATCTTCTATTTCATCTCTATTTTTAACAGACATCGTTTCTCCTTTATTACATACTTTTTTTAATATTTCAATATTACTATCTACTGTTCTTTCTTTGATTTTTTTCTCTATTTATTCTTCTTCTAGTTTTTGGTTTCATTACAGAATATCCAAATCTTCCTAAAGGTTTTTTCTTTACACCAAAATATTCTCCGTGATTATAGCAAATAATCTTTGCATCTTCCAACATAAATTTGCCTTTTTCATTTACTAGATTTTCGTTTATATTTACATTTATTATTTCTGCCAAAAACATATCGTGACTAGGCAATTCTATTATCTCAGTAACTTTACATTCTAGGTTTACAGGAGTTTCTACTATTAGAGGTGTTTTCAAAAATTTACACTTTCCCTTAGTAAGCTTTTGTTCCTTAAATTTATCTAAATCTCTACCAGATTTAACGCCACAATAATCTGTTGCAAAAGCTAAATTTTCATTTGGTATATTTATAACAAATTCACCACTATCTTTAATTATTTTATGAGAATGTCTTGATTTTCTAATAGAGACATACGTCATAGGTGGCTCAGAATTAACTATACCTGTCCAAGCTATAGTTATAATATTGTGATCTTTTTCCTTAGTTCCACAACTTACCATTACTGCTGGCAAAGGTCCTAAAACTGTACCTGCTTTATAAGATAGTTTTTTCATACTATTCTCCTAACTTTATTTATTTCTCAATCTATTTAAAACTTTTTGAAAGGCTACAGGAATATCCCTTTTAAATTCCATATAACTACCGTCTAAATGCTTGAAACCTATTACCTCTGCATGAAGCAACTGTCCTTTTACACCAAAGGGATTGTTAGAAGGTCCATATACACTATCACCAACTAACGGATGACCTACATTTGCCATATGTACTCTTATTTGATGAGTTCTTCCTGTTTCTAAAATATTTTCTATCAAAGTGTAATTGCCAAATCTTTCGATTACATTATAATGGGTAACTGCTCTTTTTGGGTTTTCTCCATTTACTGCTCTTTTTTTTCTATCCTTAGGGTGTCTTCCAATGGGCTTATCTACCACACCTGTATCCTCATTAAAATTATTATAAACTAAAGCTTTATATCTTCTATTAACGCTGTGTTCTTCCAGCTGTTTCGCTAAATTTACGTGCATTTCATCATCTTTTGCAATCATTAGTAGCCCACTTGTGTCTTTATCTATTCTATGTACTATTCCTGGTCTAATCACTCCATTTATTGAAGATAATCTATCTTTACAATGATACATAACACCGTTTACCAATGTTCCCGAAGAATGACCATTACTTGGATGAACTACCATACCTTGAGGCTTATTTACAATTAGGATATGGTCGTCTTCATAAACTACATCTAAATCCAAATTTTCAGCTTCTACATTTAACCTTGCAGGTTCTGGAATCTCAACTTCTAAAATATCTCCTGCTTTTACTTTGAAATTTTTATCACTTATTATAATTCCATTTACAGATACTAATCCTTTTTTAATAAGTTTTTCCATAAAACTTCTGGATTTATCTTCAAAAATCAAAGAAAGGGCTTTATCTATTCTGCCCTTTTGAACACTTTCATCTATAGTTATTCTTCTAATATCTTTTTCTATATTACACATTTTCTTCCCTGCTAAATATAACAGCTACTATAATTATAATACAACCTACAGAAACAAATATATCTGCAATATTAAACACTGGCCAAATTCTAAAGTCCAAAAAATCTATTACTTGACCTGTATTTGCTCTATCTACTAAATTACCCAGTCCTCCTGATACTATCATCAAAAGCCCTAAATTTTCTAACAAGCTATTTTTACTACCATAATAAAATAAATATAATAAAATTACAGCTGTTATAATTATAGGTAAACCAATTAAAATATACGTTGCTTCACTTAAAATATTAAATGCTGCCCCATTATTTTCTATATAAGTTATATGAAATACATCCTTTATAACAGGTATTGTTTCATATAATTCCATATTATTTTTAATAAAAATTTTACTTCCTTGATCTAGTAATATTCCAATGACAATAATACCTAAATACAAAAACACTTTAATGCTATTTTTTTTCATTCTATTTCTCATCTATTTTCAAATTAACTATTGTTTCTTTTAAATTATCAACTTCTGCTTCCATTGTATTTACAAAGTTATCTTTACTGCTTTCAGACTTTTGAACTGATGCTGTTCTATCAACTTTAATATCATCATTTGTTTCAGTAATACTTTCAAATAATTCATAACTAAGCAAATCCATTTTTTCAAGTTCTGCTTCCAACATATTTTTAAATTTATTTCTAAATGTAGCAACTCTGTTTTCTAAATAAATGCTTTCTTCTTTCAATCTTTCAACAGATTCTTCTGCTTCCCTAGTAATCAACTTTGCATCTAACTCTGCATTTTTCAAAAGTATTTCTGCTCTTTTTTCAGAACTGATGGCTATATCTCTCATAAGAGATTTTGCACCTTCTAAAGTTTCCAACATAGCTTTTTCAGTGTTTTTGTAACTATCTAAATCGGCAGTTAATCTTTTAACTTCACTTTTTAAAGCTAAATTTTCTGATAATAAATTTTCTAAATCTACGGTTAAAAGGTCTAAAAATCCATCTACTTCTTCTTCTTTATAGCCTCTTACACCTTTTCCAAACTCTTTATTTTGAATATCTAATGGAGTAATCATAAATACCTCTCTATCTTAAATTCCTACATAAAATTCCAAATCAAATGAACCAATACTTTTCTTAAAAATGAAATAGTTATAACTGCAAACAGCAAAGAAAAATCTAAATATCCACCTGCTAATCGCACAGTTAATAATCTAAAAGGTCTTATTATTGGGTCTGTCAAATTACATAAAACTTCATACACTCTTATGACACCAGGTCCCATAGCCTGTATAAACCAGCTCATTATAGCTCTTATAAATAACATAATGAAAATAATATTCACAAAACTATTTATTGCTTGTATTAATGCAATCTTCATATTTACCCCCACAGACTTTTTTGTCTACTTTTTATTTCTTCTGTCATTCTCTTATCAGATATATCTACATGTTTAGGCACAAAAGCAAAAATATTGCTATCTATCTTGCTCACACTACCATCTAAAGCATATATAACACCTAGTAAAAAGTTATATATTTTGTGAGCCACTTTCCCCTCTGCTTTACTCAAGTTTATTATGATTGATTTTTTTGCTTTTAAATTATCTGCTAATTTTTCACATTCATCTGTGCTAACAGGTTCTATTATAATCATTTTCAGTCCTGTAGTACCTGTCAAAGTCCTAGTTCCATCTGGATTTTTTTTAATTTCTCTGTTTGTTTTCACATCATTTCTAGGTGCTGTAAAAGAGTTTTTGCTTTCTGTACTGCTTTCTAAAGTTCTTTTTGCTTCTTCTATTTCTTCTTCATAAATATCTTCTTCGTAATATTCTTCTTCACCTATACCCATAAAATTTTTTAATCCTTTTAACATAATACTTCTCCCTCTATTTATTATAATTCCTTGCTCCAAATATTGCTGTTCCCACTCTTACTAAGTTTGAGCCCTCTAAAATAGCTACTTCAAAATCATTAGACATACCCATAGATAAATATTTAAAATCTAAATTATTGTGTTTTATTTCGCTAAACTCATCGTACTGTTTTTTTACAGTTCTGAAAAAGACTGCAACTTCCTCTGGATTTTCTTCAAAAGGAGCTATACACATAAGTCCTTTGATACAAATATGAGGGCAATTTTCCAAAATATACTGTATCATATCTTTAGTTTCATTTTCGCTTATTCCAAATTTACTTTCTTCCATAGCTGCATTAACTTGTATTAAAATATCTATTTTTCTATCTATTTTACTAGCTCTTTTTTCTATTTCATCTACTAATTTTTTAGAATCTACAGAATGGATTAAATCTATCTTATCGATTATATATTTTACCTTGTTTGTTTGTAAATGACCTATAAAGTGCCATTTTACAGGTTTAATATGTTCATACTTGTCCATTACTTCTTGAACTTTATTTTCACCTATATCTGTAATGCCACAATCTATAGCTTCATTTATTTCATCTATGCTTCTAGTTTTAGTAACACCCACCAAAAGAACATCTTCTGGTTTTCTTCCACTTTTTACAGCAGTATCCCCCTTTATCTTTTGAATATCTTTTATATTTTGTTCAATAGACATATCAATTACCTTTCTATATTATCTATATCATCTTTCTGTTCAGATGGATTTTTTAATATTTCATCGTAAATTTCTACAGTTTCCACCCGGTTTTCATCTTCATCATAATAAAAATCGCTTTTTAATAGAGAATATTCTCCATCACTTGTGATAATCTTAATTGGCGTAAATACAAAATCTCCATTTTTTTGTTTCACAAAGACTCCAGCCTGACCATTTTCTGTATCTATATTTGAATTTATTACTTTTATACCTGAATATTCACTTGTAATAATCTCCGCTTCAACCATCCTTATATTATGAAAATCTTCATAATAAGCCTTGGTTTCCAATATTACAAGCCACATATCTCCTTTGTTAAGCAAATCCTTAATTTCAGCCTTTATATCACCTTTTGGAAGCTTCACCCTAACATCTTTTCCAACAATATATTTAGGTAAACTGCTTTCTGGAATCCAATATATAATATTCCACTTCTTATCATCGCAAATTTTAAATAAAGGTTCCCCTTTAAAAGCATACTTTCTAGTCAAATTCATCATATCAAAAGTTCTTCCTTCAAACTGCTGATATTTCAAATCTTTTATCTTTTCAGGTTTAAAAAAGCCTTCATATCCATCAACGTAGTAACTTGTTACTCCATTCGATAGGGTTATTTCACCTTTTTCTGTTACTTCTTCTCCCTTAATTCCTTTTAGAAAAACATCAAAGTCCTTTTTATTTTTCCTTTTTTCAAGCTCCAACAAGTCCAATATTTTTGTATTTCCTCTGACTTTTATTCCATCTCCTACATAGTAATTTGTATTGCCATCCTTGGACGCCAAATATACTTTTTCATTTCTAACTATGTAGCAGTAAGCTTTATCAGATATTTTCATTGTATCGTGATAAATTATTTCTGTTTTAACTAAAGCTCCAGAAATATGAGGTACAAGTACTGTAATTATGCCTAATACAACCAACACTAAAAAATATGTAATAAATACGATTTTTCTTGTTTTTTTCAACTATATCACCTTATATTTTACACCTTTTTCTAAATCTTTTCAACTTCATTTAATATCTTCAACCTATCTTTATCCAACTCTTTTTCTGTCTCTAAATAACTATTAAATATATCAGGTCTTCGCTTTTTAGTTAATATAAGCGCTTCCCTGTATTTCCATAAATCTATCATCTTATGATTTCCATTAAGCAATACCTCTGGAACATCCATACCTCTAAACTCTCTAGGTTTTGTATATTGAGGGTATTCCAACAAGCCCGAATAAATAGATTCTTCTTGTGCCGATTCAACCTTTGGAAGCACTCCTTCCACTAAACGAGATACAGTATCTATTAGAACCATTGCAGGTAATTCTCCACCTGTCATAACATAATCTCCAATACTAATTTCTTCTATATCCCAATACTCCAACACCCTTTGATCTACGCCTTCATAATGACCACAAAGTATTGTTAAATTCTTTTCCTCAGATAATTTTTGTGCCATTTCTTTATCTAAAACTTTACCACGAGGAGACATGTAGATTATTTTTTGATTTTCTATATTCTCTATACTTTCCAAGGCTGAAAAAATTGGCTGGCTGGACATTAACATCCCTTGTCCACCTCCAAAAGGATAATCATCTACCTTCTTATGTTTATTTTCACTAAAATCTCTAATATTTATTAAATTAAAATTAAAAATTCCATTTCCTACTGCCCTACCCATAATGCTTGTTTCTATAAAAGGTTTAAACATTTCTGGGAAAAGAGTAAGTATATTTATATTCACAATAAACCCTCTCACTCCTAAATATCTAAAAGTCCATCAGGTAACTTTACCAATATTCTTTTTGATTCTAAATCTATATCTAAAACAAATTCTTTTACACTTGGTAATAAAATTTCCTTTTCATCTTCTCTTATTATAACATATAAATCTTGAGCTGTGCTTTGAAGTATGTCTTTTAAAATGCCAATTTTATTTTCATTTTCATCGACAACATCAAGTCCAACTAAATCTTTTATATAAAATGTGTCCTCTGGCAATTCTCTTAATTGGCTTTCATCAATGAAAACAAATTTATTTTTAAGTTTTTCTGCTTCATTTCTATTATTTATTCCTTTTATTTTTAGTACCACTAAATTCTTAGCATATCTTACATTTTCTATCTCTATTTTTTTACCATCAATATAAATATAGTCCAATTCTTCAAAACGTTCCTTATAATCTGAATAGTTATAAACTTTCACTTCACCTTTTAAACCTACGACATTTACAATTTGACCAATTTTTATATTATCCATAATTACCTATCTCTCAATTTAATTTGCAAAATAACACTTATATTCTTTTAAAAATAAATTAAGAGGGCATTACAACAATAAATACCCTCTTTAAATCAAAATAAAATTTTATACAAATTCTAACACTACTTTTTTATTTTCTTTAATTGCAACAGATCTAACAACTGTTCTAAAAGCTTTTGCAATTCTTCCTTGTTTACCTATTACTTTTCCCATATCTTCTGATGCAACTTTTAATTCAATCAATACAACTCCATCTTTTTCTTTTTCGCTGACTTGAACTGCATCTGGGTTTTCAACTAGGGATTTTGCTATAAACTCTACCAAATTCACCATTACTTCTCACCAATTCCTTTTTATTCAATAACCCCTGATTTTTTAAGAAGTGCTCTTACTGTATCTGTTGGTTGTGCACCAGTTCCAAGCCATTTTTTAGCTTTTTCTCCATCAATGTTTATAAGTGCTGGTTCTTTTAAAGGATCATAAGTTCCTATTTCTTCTATGATTCTACCATCTCTAGGTGATCTTGAATCTGCTACTACAACTCTGTAAAAAGGTTTCTTATTTGCACCCATTCTTCTTAATCTTATTTTTACCATTTTAATTTCCTCCTATTTTAAAAACATCTATATCAAAATTTAGCTTGCTAAATTTATGACCAATTTATATAAGGCTACATACCTCTTAACATTCTTTTCAACTTGCTTTCCGATACTCCTGAAAATTTTTTCATCATTTTTTTAGATTCTTCGTATTTCTTAATCAAGTTGTTTATTCTACTTACAGGTTGACCTGAACCTCTTGAAATTCTCTTTCTTCTATTTGCATTTAACACTGAAGGATTATTTCTTTCTTCTTTTGTCATAGAAAGGATTATAGCTTCCATTTGTGCAAATTCTTTTTGAGATTTTTCTAAATCGGCTTCAGATATTTGTTTTCCACCCATTCCCGGAATCATATCAAGAATTTTAGTAATGCCACCCATTTTTTTAATTTGTGCCATTTGTTCTAAAAAATCTTCTAAAGTAAACTTATTTTTCTTAATTTTTTGTTCCAGTTCTTCTGCCTTATTTTTATCAAAAGTTTCTTCTGCTTTTTCAATTAGGCTTAGCATATCTCCCATACCTAGAATTCTACTAGCCATTCTTTCGGGATGGAATACTTCAAGAGCGTCTGTTTTTTCTCCTGTACCAATAAATTTAATAGGTTTTCCCGTAACGTGTTTTACTGATAACGCTGCACCACCTCTGGCATCACCGTCCATTTTAGTCATAACAACGCCATCTACGCCAAGCTTATCATTAAAGCCCTCTGCAGTATTTACAGCATCTTGTCCAGTCATAGCATCTACGACCAATAGAATTTCATGAGGTTTTACACTTTTTTTAACCTGTGCCAATTCCTCCATCAATTCTTCGTCTATTTGTAATCTACCTGCTGTATCTATGATAAATACATCGTAACCTTTGATTTCTGCTTCTCTTTTACCTTTTTCTGCAATCACCTCAGGGTCATTACAATCTCTCATAGTAAATACAGGAATTCCTATGCTTTCTCCAACTATTTCTAGCTGATCTATAGCTGCAGGTCTATACACGTCGCAAGCACAAAGCATAGGTTTTTTACCTTTTTTCTTTAAATAACTCGCTAACTTTCCACAGGAAGTAGTTTTACCTGTACCCTGTAATCCTACCATCATAATTGTAGTAAATCCCTTTGGAGAAAATGTTAGTTTGCTGTTTGCTCCACCCATCAACGTTGTAAGTTCATCGTTTACGATTTTGACAACTTGTTGACCAGGAGTCAAACTATCCAAGACATTGCTTCCTACAGCTTTTTCTTTTACTGTTTTCACAAAATCTTTAACAACTTTAAAGTTTACGTCAGCTTCTAAAAGGGCAAGTTTAACTTCTCTCATAGCCTCATTTATATCAGCTTCTTCAAGAACACCTTTTCCTTTTAACTTTTTAAAAACATCTTGTAATTTATTTGAAAGGCTTTCAAATGCCATAGCTTCACCTCTATTTCAAATTTTATAAATATAATTTATAGTTCAATATTTTTCAATTCTTTTATAAATATTTTCAAGTTTTTCATATCGCCTTTATCTAAAGCTTTTTCTATATCCTCTAATAGTTTTGCTTTTTTTTGAAATTTTTCTACCAGTTGTAACTTCTCCTCGTAATCAAGTAGATATTTTTCCCCATTTTTCAATGTGTCATACACTCCTTGACGGCTAATTTCAAATTCCTGTGCAATTTCTGATAAACTTAAATTTTCCTCGTAATATCTACAAAATACTTCTTTTTGCTTGTTAGTTAATAATTTTCCATAAAAGTCGTATAATAAACTTACTTTCGCTATATCCTGTAACATCTTTCAAATCTCCTTGTAGATGTCAACCTTTTATACTTGACACTCAAAAAATATATCATAAAAAAAGACTTGTGTCAAGTATTTTTACTTAACAGTTTTAAATTAAGTAAAATTAGGCTATACACGCCGAAGTATAATGTCTAATATCCTATGAATATTGTTTTAAGATATATTGAAAAATCGTTTCCCATTTTCACAAGTTTTATTTGCAATGTATTCAAATTCTAAACCTTTTATGTCTGCCACTTTCTTGGCTGTATGTTCCACATATGACGACCTATTTTTTTTACCTCTCATAGGCTCTGGTGTCAGATATGGTGCATCTGTTTCCACAAGCAAATATTCTATCGGTATATTTTTCACAACATCAACTAATTTTTTTGAGTTTTTATAGGTTACAGGTCCTGCTATTGACAACGTTGCTCCAAGTTTCACATACTGTTTTCCAATTTCCTGATTTCCTGAAAAACAGTGAAGTAAAACTCTAGCATCTCCCACCATTTCTCCATTTTCATCAGGTCTTTTTGGGAAAAAGCTTTTTCTTTCTTCTGAAAAGGCTCCTTCTTCTTTTAAAATATCCATGGTTTTTTGATCTGCATCTCTTGAATGTATTACTATTGGCATTTTCATCTTATTTGCCAAACGAATTTGTTCTCTAAACCAGTATTCCTGGGCATCACGTTTAGAATTATCATAGTGAAAATCTAAACCAATTTCTCCCATGGCTTTTACTTTTTCTTTTTTTAGTAACCCTTTGAACATTGCCAACTGCATATCGTCCATTTTATCTGCATCATGGGGATGACAACCTACAACAGCATAGCACCAAGGATATTTTTCTGAATGTTTAACAGCTAAATTTGAACTTTCCAAATCAAATCCAACATCCATAACATAAGACAACCCATCTTTTTTAGATACAGAATCTTCTATATCCCTTATAAACATTTTTCGCTGTTCTGCTGAAAATCCATCATTATTTATGTGTGTATGAGAATCGAATAACATCTCCTACCTCCTTTTTTAAATTGTTTCAAAAAATTCCTAGATATAAATACTAGGAATTTTAAAACATCACTATTACGCAACTGTATTTCCATTTTCTGAATCGGTAGTGACAAATTTCAAAACATCTTTACCGTCTTCTTTACTATCTGCAAATAAAATCATACCTTTTGATTCTAGTCCTCTCAGTTTTCTCGGTTTTAAATTGGCAACCACAACAACATTTTTTCCTAAACAATCTTCAGGCTTAAAGAAATTTGCTACACCTGAAATGATTTGTCTAGTTTCTGTTCCCATTTTCACTTCAAAAACTAAAAGTTTATCTGCTTTGGGGTGCTTTTCAGCTTTTACAATAGTACCCACTCTCAAATCTATCTTATCAAAATCTTCAAATTCTATTGCGTCTTTTAACTTTAATGGAATATTTTCATCTCCATCATCTTGAGAGCTTTCCAATTCTTCCAATTCTTTTTCCACATCTAATCTAGGGAATAGCGGTTCACCTTTTTCTACCTTTTGTCCATCAAACAAGTCAAACACAAATGCTTCTTCCCATTTTGCTTCTTCAGTTAAACCAAACTGTGTTCTTATTTTTTTAGATGTTGTAATCATAAAAGGCGATATTAGTACAGACACTATTCTTATTGTTTCTGCCAAGTTATGAAGGACTGTCATAAGTCTGTCTTTTCCATTTTCATCTTTTGCAAGTACCCATGGTGTGTTTTCATCGATGTATTTATTTGCACGTCTTACAATAGTCCAAATTTCTTCTAAAGCCATATTGAACTTAAAATCTTGCATATGTTCTTCCATTTTTACAATAGAAGTTTTAGCTATTTCTTTAAGCTCTAAATCTGTTTTTAAATTATAATCATTTTCATTTTGGTCAGATTTTGCATCAGGTACTTTTCCTTCTGCATATTTTTCAATCATTGAAACTGTTCTGGAGACTAAATTTCCTAAATCATTTGCCAAATCTGAATTTATTCTTCTAATCATCACTTCATTTGTATATACCCCATCTTGTCCAAAAGTATATTCTCTAAGTAAAAAATATTTCAAAGCATCTACGCCATATCTATCTATCAGTTTTACTGGGTCCACAACATTTCCACGAGATTTTGACATTTTGCCACCATCTATAAGCAACCATCCATGACCAAGAACTTTTTTAGGTAGAGGTTCTCCTAAAGACATTAAAATTGAAAACCAAATAATTGAATGGAATCTAACTATTTCCTTACCCACCAAATGTACATCTGCTGGCCAATACTTCTTGTATTTACTATCATCATCACTACCGTACCCCATTGCTGTTATGTAGTTTGATAAAGCATCAAGCCAAACGTAGATAACGTGTTTTTCATCTATTGGCACTGGTATTCCCCAATCAAAAGAAGTTCTTGATATACAAAGGTCATCAAGTCCCTGCTTTATAAATGAAACCATCTCATTTCTTCTGCTTTCAGGCTCTAAAATCTCTGGATTTTTTTCAAACATATCTATTAAAGGTTGTGCATATTTTGAAAGTTTAAAGAAATACGCTTCTTCTGATGCCTTTTGTACTTCCCTTTTACAGTCTGGGCATTTTCCGTCCTCTGCTTGAGTTTCTGTCCAAAAAGCTTCACAAGGTTTACAATACAACCCCTCATATTTTCCTTTATAAATATCTCCCTTTTCATAAAGTTTCTTAAATATATTTTGAACTCTTTTTATATGTCTCGGTTCTGTAGTTCTTATAAAATCATCATAAGAAATCTCCATAACTTCCCACAGTTTATTTATATTACCAACAATTTCGTCTACATAAGCTTTAGGTGTAACACCTTTTTCTGTAGCTTTATCTTGAATTTTCTGACCGTGTTCATCAGTTCCTGTTAAAAACATTACGTCATACCCTTGTAATCTCTTAAATCTCGCCATAGCATCTGCCATAACAGTACAATAAGTATGTCCAATGTGCAAATTGTCACTTGGATAATAAATCGGCGTAGTTATGTAATAAGGCTTTTTCTCTTTCAACTGTGTATTTTTTTCGTTAGACATTTTTTCTCCTACTTCCATTTAATATATTTATAATTTTCTCAACAATTTATATTTTCACTATGGTATATACCATTCTTTTCATATTTTCAGGCTTAGATATTATAACAGATTTTTGCTACAATTTCAATCCTTTAAATATCTTGGTGGATTGTTTTATCTATGTTAAAATAAGTATTATATGTTAAGTAAAATTCACTATATTTTAAATATTTTATACACAGGAGATTGAAATGTCATTAAAAAATGAAGTATTAAATAAACTTGGACAATGTAAGGGAACATCTATTTCAGGAGAAGCTCTAGGAGAAGAACTAGGGGTTTCTCGTGCTGCCATTTGGAAAGCTGTAAAAAGTCTAAGAGAAGATGGTTTTAATATAAAGGCAGCCACAAATGGCGGATATATCATAGATTCAAATTTAGATTTAATCACAAAAGACGGCGTTATTAAAGAGTTTCAAAACATATACAACCACAATCTATCTCCTGATGATACAAAGTTTCTAAAATTTATGGAAGTTCACAACTCAGTTACATCTACCAACACTGTAGCCAAAGAAAGAGCCATATCAGGTGCAATAAATGGAACAACTATAATATCAAATTATCAAAGCAATGGCCGTGGACGTATGGGAAAAGATTTTTTTTCTCCTGCTCATACTGGGATATATATGTCAATTATATTGAAACCTAAGTGGGATATCTCAAAATCTACACTTATAACTACAGCAACTTGTGTTTCCGTAAAACGAGCTATAAAAAAATGTTTAAATATAGATTTAGATATTAAATGGGTAAATGATTTATACTACAAAAATCATAAAGTTTGCGGAATATTAACAGAGGCAATTAGCAATTTCGAAACTGGTGAAATCGATTCAATTATTTTAGGAATTGGTATAAATGTATTTATGCCTGATAACGATTTCCCTGATGATATAAAAAACCTTGCCGGATGTTTAATAAAACAAGAAGAAATCTTTGATATAAGTAGAGAAAAAATCATAGCTCACATTTTAAATGAAATTCTTTCAATATCTTCTGATTTATCTCCCGATAATTTTATTGAAGAATACAAATCAAACTCCTTGGTTCTCGGTAAAGAAATCACTATTCTTCAGACAAATGAAATTGTTAAAGCCCTTGATATATCTAATGATGGTAGTTTAATTGTACAGGATAAAAATGGTGTTATTAAGTCACTTTACTCTGGAGAAATAAGCATACGTTTAATTAATAATTAAACGTGTTGAAAGGCTTAATACTATATGCTATAATCACCTTGAAAGTGTAGTTTTATTTTATTTTTTTAAGAGGTGTTTTAGATATGAGTAAAAATTTTAAAGGAAATATTCTGCTTTTTACGACCGCTTTTATTTGGGGTTGTGCTTTTGTTGCACAAGTTTCTGCAATGGATACAATAGGTCCTTTTACCTTTGGTTTTACTAGAAATTTAATAGGTGCCTTTTTTTTGATACCGATTATATATTTCTTTTCACGTTCTAAAAATAAATCTAATGAATCTTTTAATACAAAACCTTCAATTTCTATTAAAGAGAAATTTTCAAATAACAGAAATTTAATTATAGGAGGACTTTCATGTGGGGTTGCCCTTTTTATCGCTGGCTCTATACAACAAATTGGACTTCAACATACCACTGCTGGCAAGGGTGGTTTTATAACAGCCTTATACATAGTATTTGTACCAATATGCGGAATGTTTTTAAAGAAAAAAGTGTCGCCAATCATCTGGGGTTGCGTAGCTATGGCTGGTCTTGGTCTTTATTTACTAACCATCAAAAATACTCTTACTATCGAATTTAGCGATTTACTTGTACTTCTATCAGCTATCGGTTTTGCGATACACATACTTATAATTGACCATTTTTCTCCGTTAGCAGATGGTATAAAACTTTCATGTATTCAATTTTTTGTAGTAAGCATTTTATCTTTTATATTTATGTTATTCACAGAATCTCCTATAGTTTACGATTCTAGTAATTTTCTATCTGAATTTATTAATATGGTTTCACCATCTTGGAACTATATGTATTATGCAATAATAAATGCTTGGCAAGAAATTCTTTATGCAGGTATTATGTCTTCTGGAATTGCATATACTTTACAAGTTGTAGCCCAAAAAGATACAGACCCAACTGTTGCATCTCTTATATTGAGTCTTGAAGCCGTGTTTGCTGTTATTGCAGGTTTCTTACTACTAAATGAATTTATGACTTTCAGAGAAATCATCGGTTGCTTCTTAATGTTTGGTGCAATAATTATTGCACAGTTGCCTACAGCTAGTCCTAGTGAAAAATAATAGATTATTTATCGGATAAAAAGATTTGGGCTTTGATATCACCAAATTTAATAATAAAAAAATACCAGCTTAGATAAATGTTATTAACATAATCTTTTACTGGTATTTTTATTTTTATTATTTCTTATGCAAATCTTCCAAATTTACATCATATCTGTCTGAATACCTACTAAGTAGCATTGCTAGTTCTGCTCTTATTGTGCCTCTCTTTGGTGCTAAGAAATTGCCACCTACACCTTTTATCAGTCCTGTTGATACGGTCCATTCAAATGGCACTCTTGCATATTCATACATTTCTTCATGGTCATAAAAACTTTTTAAATTTGCCCTTGCTTTTGTATCATATCCCTTGTATTTTGAATATCTGTATATCATTGCTACTAGTTGTTCTCTTGTGATTATGTCATCTGGTCCGAAATGACCTTCTGCATAACCTAGGATTACTCCTTTTTTTGTTCCCCAGTTTACTGCATCTGTATACCACATTCCATCAGATACATCAGGGAAGTTATGCTTAAATTCTACCTTAGGCTCTTTTGATAATCTAAACAGTGTTGTTATTATCATTGCTCTTGTTGTTCCTATTTTAGGAGAGAAGATTCTTTTTGCAGTACCCTTCATCAATCCTTTTTTATGTACATCATACACCGCATCATGATACCAATCTTCTATATATATATCATCAAACTTCCATTTTTCTTTTGGTATTGATTTACCGCTATAGCTAGAACCACCTGATGAAACTTTTTTCCACTTTGCGTATAACGTTATACTTGTACCAAATGTATATGTTGTATTTGCTACACTTGGACCGTAATCTGTTCCTGTCCCATCAACTTTTGTATTCCAACAAACAAATTTATGTTTTTTCTTTGATAAAGTTCCGGCTGGCGATATTATTTTCACATCTCCATTTTTACCGAATTGCGCAGATGGTATTACACCTCCAGTATGTCCATTCCCTCTATAAACAATTCTATGTCCCCATTTTGCGTATAAATCTAGGTCATTTCCAAATGTATAGTCTGTTTTTGCTGTTCCTGGTCCATAATTTGTTCCATTTCCATCTGTTTGGGTGTTCCAGCATATAAATTCA
>PDWI01001344.1_pt1 | contig 38926 bp, 28 predicted proteins | sample 1430891 | NCBI WGS metagenome assembly PDWI01 (sample SAMN01162508, study PRJNA174530) | Oral metagenome, whole genome shotgun sequencing project. | biome: Marine environment; feature: Marine mammal; material: Swab sample of the gingival sulcus; isolation source: swab sample of gingival sulcus... | reverse complement strand
CCCGGCCAAAGAGACCATAATGTGAAATGAATAAAATGCCATTGCAACAGATGGCACACTATCCTCCGGCTTTGCAAGATAGCCGTATCCAATATAGTCTTTGTTTACATTAAAACGGGTAAGCGCATGTTCTGCTCCGACCTTATCACCTGTTTTCATCGCCTCCTTATAGGCCTTGAGATCAGCTATAGCCTGTTTTCCTCTGCCCATTTTTTCCTCTGCACCCATGATACCATGCTCTTCGTTTCCATAGACAAGGTCATTTATCCCGGGAACGAAGGCATTTATATCATGCTTGGCAAGCAGTGAAAGCATCGAGGGTAGTTTTATCTCAAAGTGGAAAGCTTCCTGGTCATCGCCGGGCTGCTTATCATGATTCACCAGGCCAAAAGCAACCAGTCCGGCATTGCGACTTCCATCGTACAGCCCTTCATAGCTTGCCATTTTCATCGGCTGGGTTTTGGAATTCATTACCGCCGACTCATCACCGGTCAAAGCGGCCATACCAATGGAGAGAATGCCAAAAACGGAGGCAACCATAATGGATTTTTTCGCCATATCCTGATGCCTGCCCTTGAGCAGATAAAAAGAAGCAACGGTAATAACAAAAAACGATCCCACAACAAAACTAGTTGTGGTTGTATGCGTAAATTTGGATATCGCTACAGGTGAAAGAAGAACTTCCCAGAAATTCTGCATTTCAAAACGAGCAGTATCCGGATTGAAAGCCATCCCTACAGGATGCTGCATCCAGGCATTTGCCACCAGAATCCACAGAGCCGAGAGATTTGAACCGAGAGCCACCATCCAGGTTGAAAAGAGATGAAAGCCTTTTGATACCCTTTTCCAGCCGAAAAACATTACAGCGAAAAAGGTAGCTTCCAGGAAAAAGGCAACAATACCTTCAATAGCGAGTGGTGCACCGAAAATATCCCCCACCATCCAGGAATAATTTGACCAGTTTGTACCAAATTCAAATTCAAGAATAATACCTGTGGCCACGCCAATAGCAAAGTTAATTCCAAATAATGTCATCCAGAATTTTGTAATATTGCGCCATTTTTCATCTCCTGTTTTCACATATATGGATTCCATAAATGCGCACAGAAAAGACAGGCCAAGGGTCAAAGGTACGAATATCCAGTGATACAAAGCTGTCAAGGCAAATTGCGCTTTGGCCCAATTGACCATCCCCAGATCAATTTCAGTCATCTGCAGTTCCTCCTCTATGATCTATCGATTCTCTTCCTGATTGGGTTATCTGGTTGATAACGTGATCAGCACGTTGCTGATCCGTCTCATATTGTGTTTTTAAATAATTTGGGAAAAAAAACAGTTTGAGTACAGCAAACATCACAAAGAGTTTGATAAAAATAATCTTCCAGAGTGTTTTCCCCACGGTCATCTCACGGAAACCGTTATAATAAAGAGACAGAAACCTCTTTATATAGTGTACCATACTGTGTCCTGTTTTCTTTTTATAAATATAGGCTCACAAAATTTTATATATTACTCCACCCTACAAGAAAAAGCTACCTTACATGAATAATTATCATTCTCAAAATGATCCCAACCAGTAAATGATTGCTTTACCAGTAGACCATTGTCAATCTATTTTCCTTTTTCATACTACAGAGCAAAAGATTTACAGCCTATATAACGTGATACGCAATTCCATTTTAAGCTTCCTTTTCCCTGCGCCCGGTTTTCCTAAAAAACAATTGCTTTGTCTGTGACCTTATTGTAACTTTTTTGGCTCCGATGTTTTTGAGATAGATGAGAATAAAAGCCAGATTGAAGCAATCGAGGTAGTAACCACGTAAAAACACATGAAAACACAGTATAATACTATAAAGAAAAACCTTGAAGAGTTCCTCAGTCACCTTCCAGACGAAAAGCGATCTATCTTTTTACTCGAAAATACTTCGCTTCTTGCTGTAATTCATGGGTCGAAAAATGATGAGGCAGTACTCAGCAAGGCAAAACAATCCGATGAGAAACATGGAACAGACCTGTTCGATCAGGTAATCCAGCTCAGAGCCTATTGTAGCACCTGTTGCAATCTGCAGTGTACCTGCAATACTTAAAAAATATTGCAGGCAGTTACATCCCGTTCACAGAGAAAGCATCCGAAGAGAAGAAAACGCTGTCTCCTCAAGGAAATACCAGCATTTTCTCATGCAGGCAGGCTTGCCGGATCAACTCTCGTCAAGGCAAAGTATTACCATCCTAAAGTCAGATAATCATGGATTGAGTTGGCTGCCTGCCGTCCTGCACCCATTGCCAAAATTACTGTAGCAGCTCCGGTAACAATATCACCCCCAGCCCAGACAGCTTTTTTACTTGTCTTTCCTGTCTTTTCATCGGTGATAATGTTGCCCCATCTATTCAAAGCCAGATCTGGCGTCTCATGGGTGAGCAATGGATTCGCACCAGAGCCCACAGCAACAATGCAGAGATCGCATTCGAGATCAAACTCAGAGTCACTAATAGGGACTGGCCTTCGTCGTCCTGATGCATCAGGTTCCCCCAACTCCATTTTCAGGCACCGCATGCCTGTAAGACGACCTTTGTCATTCCCTAAATACTTCACAGGATTTGTCAGCAGAAAAAGCTCGATACCCTCATCTTCAGCATGATGAATCTCAGCATTCCTCGCAGGCATCTCATCCCGTGATCTACGGTAAACGATCTTCACACTGTCTGCACCCAGCCGCATGGCTGTTCGTGCTGCATCCATTGCCACATTTCCGGCACCAAGCACTACAACATGCTTTCCTTTGGGGATTGGTGTGTCCGCATCCGGATATTTATACGCCTTCATCAAATTTGCCCGGGTGAGGTACTCATTTGCTGATAATATCCCGACAAGGTTTTCACCAGGAATATTCATAAAGCGGGGTAAACCGGCACCAACACCAATATAGACAGCGTCATATCCCTGTTCAAACAACTCATCAACAGATTCCGTACGGCCGACAACAACATTGCATTCTACATTTACTCCCAAACGCTCTAAAAATTTAATCTCCTGCGCCACGATATCTTTTGGCAGACGAAATTCCGGAATACCATAGACAAGGACACCACCTGGCTTATGAAACGCTTCAAACAGTGTTACCTCATGACCCTTCTGGATCAAATCACCTGCAACCGTGAGTCCTGATGGCCCGGAACCGACTACGGCAACCTTTTTACCGGTGGCAGATGCTACCGGTGGCAGTTCACCTGTACCATAGTTTCGCTCATAGTCGGCAACAAATCGCTCCAGGTTACCAATTGCCACAGGTTCACCTCTTTTACCTAAAATGCAGCGGCCTTCACATTGGATTTCCTGTGGACAGACACGGCCACAAACTGCCGGAAGTGCATTCTTTTTCCATAGACTCCTGATAGCACCTGTCATATCTCCTTTGGAGACAAAATCAATAAATTCCGGGATATCAACGCTAACCGGACAACCTTCAACACAGGAAGGCTGCCTGCAGTGCAGACAACGGGCGGCCTCTTCCTGTGCCATCTTTGCGGTATATCCAGTTGGCACTTCCAGGAAGTTTCTGGCACGTACATGAGGCTCCTGCTCTGGCATTGTCACCCGCAGCTTTTTCTTAGACTTTTCTTTAACCATTGTATCATTCATCCTTTTCAACGGAGCTTAGCCGTCTTCATTTTTCAAATTCCATTTGACATTGTTGGTAATGCGCCTGTTCTTCTTCTTTATAAGACTGCAATCTGAGCATCAGCTCATCAAAATCAACAAGATGTCCATCAAATTCAGGACCATCGACGCAACCAAATTTTGTCTGCCCCCCAACAGTTACCCTGCAGCATCCGCACATACCAGTACCATCAACCATTATGGGATTCAGACTGACCAAAGTGGGAACATTGAACTTTTTTGTCAATGCAGCAACCGCTTTCATCATAGGTACCGGACCAATGCCCACAACCTGTTTTATATCCTCCTTTTCAAGGATATCACCTAGTACATCCGTTACAAAACCATGATATCCATAGGAACCGTCGTCAGTGCATATTCGCAGATCGTGGGAAGCAGCCCGCATCTTCTCCTCAAGAATAAGCAGGTCCCTGGTTCTGGCTCCCATTATACAGGTCACGTCATTGCCGATTTTTTTCAATCCGCGGGTAATGGGATGCAATACCGCCACACCGGTTCCACCGCCAACGCAGACCACTTTCCCAAGTTTTTCTAAATGGGTGGGTTTGCCAAGCGGTCCGATAATATCATGAAAGGCATCATTCACATGCAATTTGGAAAAATGTGATGTGCTCGTTCCCACAACCATGTAAATAATGGTAATGGTCCCTTTTTCAGTATCCTTATCAGCTATGGTCAACGGAATACGTTCTCCGTCTTCACCAGCCTTGACAATAACAAATTGTCCAGGTAACGCCTTTCTGGCAATTTTGGGGGCTTGAATTTCATTCAAGACGACAGTCCCTCCGGACATCTCCTCCCGCCGCACTATGGTAAACATCTGTTTTCCTCCTTTACGAGTTATCAAGTTTAATAAAGCCTGATAGTATTACGTTCTAGATCGCATTGCCACATCTACCCTTCCTTCCAAACTTTTCCCAAATATCATGTAAACAGTTTTGTACAGGTTCTCAGACAATATGGTGCAGACAAAGTAAAAAAGTTCGCTTCGAAAACACCATTTGAACAACCATTATTTGGCTAATGTATTCAGATATCAGCAACACTGACTAGAGTAACGCTTACACTATTTTTTGCCTTATCCAAAGTTTATCTTGGTTATAATCAGCAATCGGGTAATATACGATCCAGCTTCATAAACACAGAATTTTTACTTTAACTATCAATTAATGGTATAACAATAGACTTTCATCATGAACTATAAAAAAACTCTGACAATTGCCGGTACTGACAGTGGTGGCGGTGCCGGGATACAGGCCGACATAAAAACATTTTCTGCCATTGGCTGCTATGCTTGTAGTGCAATAACAGCAACAACAGCCCAAAACACCTGTGGTGTGACAGATATCCACCCCATCCCGATCTCCCACCTGGAAGCACAAATACGCGCGGTCCTGGACGATATAGGCGCAGATGCCATCAAAATAGGTATGCTCCACTCGTCTGAACTTATCCGATGTGTGGCAAAGCTCCTTACAGAATATGATTGTAAAAATGTTGTAATAGATCCCGTTATGGTGGCAACGTCAGGTGACAGACTCATCAGGGAAGATGCAGTGTCGACCTTGAAAAACGAGCTGCTGCCGCTGGCAACACTGATCACGCCTAACGTACCGGAACTTGAACTGCTGACGGAACGTTTTATAGCAAACCAACACCAGCTCGAAGAAGCAGGAGAAGAACTCCAGAAAGATCTCGGCTGCTCTGTGCTGGCCAAAGGAGCCCATTTGGAAGAGGATTCATTTGCGGATATTCTTTTTCTTGCCGGTCATCAGGAGCCTGTAATATTTGAAGCCACACGAATATCAACAACAAACACCCATGGCACAGGCTGCACGCTCTCCTCAGCTATTGCTGCCTTTCTCGCCAAAGGAGAAACTATAGAACAGGCTGTAGCTCTGGCTATACAGTATCTGCGGGAGGCTCTTGAAAAAGGAGCCGCATATACCCTGGGTAACGGACGTGGACCAGTGCATCATTTTCACAATTTTTGGGAATAGGAATACAGGTAGAATGAGGTGTTTTCTCAGCTAACTCATGGACCTGTCAACTTTATACACGGGCAGTTTTCTGCCATCTCGCAGGATCCTGGAGATAAAAAGCACGAAGCACCTCGTAGAGCTCTGGTCGCTGTTTTTCCAGCTCGTGCGGCCTTTCAAAAAAATACTCGGTTACCACAGCAAAAAACTCGGCCTCATTCACCGCCCCATATCCATTTAAAAGGGTTTTCCTGCCCTTGCTCACTTTTTCCTGAAGATCAAAAAAGACCCGGGTACAGACCTCGGCCCAGCTCCGGTACTGATCACGGCTGTGCAGGGATGGAGTGCCATCAGGACGACCATCAAACATATCCAGGATATGGGCAAATTCATGATAAACTACATTATGACCGGAGCTGGGATGGGATGTATCATTTTTTACCTGATTCCAGATCAGGATAACTGTTCCATGCATAAATGCCTGCCCGACAACGGCACTCTCTGTCCGGGCAATCAACGGGCCTCGTGTAAACACACCCTGCCGGGGCGGTGGAACCACGACGGCTGAAGGATAGACAAGAATGGAACTTACCTTGGAATAATAATCATGGGGCAGCTCCATAATCAAAAGACAGGCATGTGCCGCAATCACAACCCGCATCACATCGGTTATTTCCAGACCATTACACCCTTCAAACATTTTCTCGTCGAGAAAGACCTGCACCAGTTTTTGCAAACGTACCCTATGATCTTCATCCATACGGCCATAGGGCGGCACCCTTTCCTCCAGAATTTTTTTCCATTCAGAAGGAAAGGGCTGCTGCAGTATCTTCCTGCGCCTTCTCTTTTTTAGCCAGGAAAAAATCATATCAGAGATAGAATGACTGCTTCTTATCTGTATTTTTACAAAAATTGTTCATGAGTAATCAGGGACAAAGAGCCTTAACCCTGTTGATAATATCCTGGGTTCCCATACCCTGATAGGGTATCTGCTCACTCAGACCGCCCTTACCCTCTTTACTGGTGCCCATATAGCCATAGTCGCATCTATAGCCTCTGTCGAGAAGCCAGGTACCAAAGCGAATGCCAAGACCAGTCTTGGTATTCTGTGTTTCCACCACAAGGGTAAAAGGCGCCTTGCCGACCTTGGCAATCATGTCTTCATCAACAACATTAAGCGTAGGCTTGTTGATAAGACCTATGGAAATATTTTCTTTTTTAAGAAGCTCAACCACATGAAGGCAGCGATATAACATCTCACCATAGGTAACAATATAGCCATCACGGCCTTCCCTTACCACCTCATCTTTTCCGGGAACAAACATATATTCCCCGCCATACAATTCCTCACCATCCTCATCTTCGATCAATGGTGTTGCTGAGCGGGTGGAAAAGATAAAGCGCAGTCCATCGTGAAAAAAGACCTCTTTCACAATTTTTTCAAGCTGGTTGGTATCTGCAGGGAAATAGAGTCTGGTATTATCACCCTCTTCAAGGCCATTATCGGCAAAGAAATTATTGATCCCGAAATGACAGGTGTTATCGGCCATATCATCCACACCTGAGTGAGAAAAATGGGCAAGAACATTGGCCTTATTCAATCTGGCCATGGTGATCTCCGAAATCAGCATCTCCTGAAACGCCGAAAAGGTTCCAAAGATTCCCTGTCTTCCAGGTGTTGAACCAAAGCCCGCGGCAACAGAATAGTTGTTACGCTCCATAATACCGCCATGCACGTACAGTTGTGGAAAATTCTTTCTGATATGGTGCAGGCCACAGGAACCTTCCAGATCAGAATCAACAACAAGCACCTTGTCATCAGGGGTATCATATTTGGACAGCATTTCACAAACGACCTTGCCAAAGTGATCCCGGCACTTTGTTTTTGCTTCACTGCTGCCAAGATGTGTTTCACTGACACCGCTTTTAGAAGTTTCTTTAAGCATGGCTACCGCATCATCATAGCCTCTTTCTTCCAGATAGGAGATCGCCAGATCAACCGGAATAACATCATGGCCCTTGGGCAGCCCTTCAATACCCTCGACACCAACTGCCATTTCTCTGTTGTTAACAAGAACAACAGGACCATCCAGCAGGAGAGCTTCACGGATACGGCTGTAGAGTACATCTATGTTCTCACCGTCACCGGTATTTACCATCATGCCATGACCAGCCAGGGTCTTAGCCACATTATACCCCTTCAAATACTCTGTTGGATGCCCCGCAATGGTAACATTATTATCATCGATGAACACTTTCACATTGAGATTTCGTGCCACCGCATACCTGGCAGCCTCGGCATCATCTCCTTCCTGTTGCGAGCCATCACTGCCAAACATGACAATCACCTTGTCATACAAGGCCTCCGCAACCCCGTTCACATGGCTCCATAGATGTCCAAGACGACCGGAGCTGAAAAATATGCCCTTCTCGTCATTGCGTTCAGGGTGCCCGTAGAGCCCCTTGCCAAACTCACGGTAATGCAGCAATGATTCAAAAGACATATACCCGTTAAGGGCCGCCATCATATACTGGATAGCAACACGATGCCCCGCCTCATCAAAGAAAACCGGATGATATTTTTCATCCCCACGCATAAAGCCGTCCATGATCAGCACCTCTGGGACAATATCATAGGCACCACCGGTATGACCGCCAAGCCCCTTGCAGTTAGCCATAGCCGTAAAAAAGACAATGGCATCACGTACAATTTTGATATTTTGTAATAATTGTTCTTTATCCTCAGATGTCAGTCCGTGCGCTTCTGTATTGAATGTCAGTTGTCTATAGACACTCATGTCCATAGGAAATTTCATATAAACCTCCGGATTTTTTAGATTTCAAAACGGTTTTTGTTTTCTCAACAGGAAATATATTACAAAATGCTCTCTGTTCATTCTTTTATACGTTTTTACCTGCCTGCGCAACAGTGATTCTGTTTTTTCTTCTATTGTTTTAAATATGTATTTTCATCAAAATAAATTTCCCTTCACAACATACGAAAGTAGTTGCGGAGGAGCACCATACATGGCAGGGTATGAAAGTAATAAAAACAAATAGTTCATCCTGTAATTCATAAGCAGCAGGTCACGTGCAGTCATTATGAAATCAATAACACTCCAGCCTATCAAACACATCCAGGGGACAGTAACCCTGCCAGGTTCAAAATCGGTATCCAACAGGGCCTTACTCCTGGCCGCCCTTAGCCGGGGAACAACACGCATCACCAACATTCTCTACTCAGATGACACCCATCACATGCTGACAAGTCTCACCACCCTTGGGGTTGACTGTACCTTTAATAAAGAAGCAGCACATTGCACTCTACGTGGACTTGGTGGTGGATTTCATACAGATAACAAGAGCCTCTTTCTGGGAAATGCCGGAACGGCAATGCGTCCGCTCTGCGCAGCCCTTTGCCTGGGGAGTGGCACATACACACTTACAGGAGAAGAGCGTATGGAGGAACGTCCCATAGGTGATCTTGTCGACGCACTCAGACAGGCCGGGGCTGACATCTCCTATCTCAAGAATACAGGCTACCCGCCATTACAGATTATGGGCACCGGTCTGCAAGGCGGAACAGTCGAACTGGATGGCTCTGTCTCATCACAATTCCTCACTGCCTTTTTACTTGCAGCGCCACTGGCAGCAACAGAAACAACAATCAACATCAAGGGAGATCTGGTCAGCAAACCCTATGTCGATATTACTCTGCATATGATGAAATCGTTTGGTGTCCAGGTTGAAAACCATAATTACAGACAATTTGTCGTACCGGGAAATACCGCCTACCGCTCTCCAGGCACATACCTTGTTGAAGGCGACGCCTCGTCTGCCTCCTACTTTTTAGCTGCAGCGGCAATCAAGGGCGGTACGGTACGTGTTCAGGGAATAGGAAAAAAGTCCATACAGGGTGATATCCGTTTTGCTGAGGTGCTCGAGATGATGGGTGCTGCGGTGCATTGGGGTGATGACTTTATAGAGGTCGGCCGGAAAGAGCTGCATGGTATTGATCTTGATATGAATCATATCCCCGATGCAGCGATGACCATTGCCACCACTGCCCTTTTTGCTCAAGGAGCGACCTCAATCAGAAATGTCTCCAACTGGCGGGTCAAGGAAACTGACCGCCTTGCAGCAATGGCCAAAGAACTTCGTAAGGTAGGTGCTTTCGTGGAAGAAGGCGAGGATTATATCACCATCATCCCTCCTGAAAAACTCAAGGCTGCGACTATCGATACTTACAATGATCATCGAATGGCCATGTGTTTTTCCCTTGTCGCCCTGGGCCAGACCGTCACCATCAACGACCCGGATTGTACCGCGAAAACCTTTCCGAATTTTTTTCAGAATTTTGCTGAAATCTCGGAATAATATATTTGCTCACAAGCAGTACCTCTGTTACAACACTGACAACCAACAAAACAAGAAAGCGGACTAGACAAGATAGAGAGACAAACCGCCCAGAAAGACCATAAACGAATAGGGCAACACCAGCGTTTCTGAGGAAAAGGCATCACGGCCCTTGAATCTTGCCATAATGCGGAATATAGCATAAAAGGCTGCAAGCATCCCTCCTCCCACAGTAAAGGCCTGCAGCACTTCTGTGGCATCCTGACTCAACAGTCTCTTGGGAATATAATTTACATGCACTCCGAACAACTCTAAAAAGTTCGGCAGGATACGCCAGGCATCCTCCATAAAAATACCAAAATACTCTGCAAGATAGCAACCGAGTATCAAGGGGATAAAGCCATAGGCAAGCATGGGACTCAATCTCGCACGGTCTATCTGGGCATAATACGAAACAATTCTTACCATAAGCAGATAGCCAATCTGGAACAAGATGATAAGAGAAAAAAACAGTACGGTTTCAGGAATATAATGGGGTAATACCGCAAATATCCCTCCAAGATCTTTCATGGCATCAGCAACAAAAGATCCATATTTATCATGTAGTGCAAATGGGAAAAAAATCGCTCCCAGAGCGACAACCAGAAAGGTATCAGCACGTCTCGGCGTATTAAGACTCCATAACTCCTCGGGTGTAAGACGTACATTGAGCTGGATGGTATTGTGGCTGCAGTTTTTTATACACTCTGTACACATAATACAATCCCGGTTGTTATCAACCAGAAACGGATGGCGAAACATGGGACACCCTTCCTGCGATTCAACCCCCCGGTAACAAACATGCTCACGGCAGCGGTTCAGACAGAAATGTTTGTTCGCACGTATCTCCAAAAGAGAAGGCATGGCAAATATGGCATTGATCGCCCCAAGAGGACAGATATACCGGCACCATACCCGTCGTTTAAAAAAGATGCTGAAGACAAAAGAGCCTGCCGACACCGCAAGAATAATACCCGCTGTGAGCAAGGGATTGGAATAGGCGTTCCATACCAGCTCAATCCAGAGAACAAGGATACAAAGAGAAGCCATTATCCATCCTGAATATTTCTCGATAAAATGCGGTGTCGATCGTTTGGGTTTTATAATGGCCTGGACAACTCTTCCCGGTACAGCCAGAGTACACACAGAGCACCAGGTTCTGGCAAGAAAGAAGAAAGAAAAATACAACAACGGCCAGCCAATGGCCCAGCTTATAGTACTGCCAATATTTCTCTCGGCATCACCAGATCCGAAAAGCAGAGCCCAGAGAGTGAAAAGCAGCACCAGCCCGACAACAAATCGGGGAACCAGAGGAAAAACCTCGCTGTTCAAAAACTTTTTAACAGCAGGAATCCGTAGCAGGTTAAAAACCCATCTGCCCTCCGATTTTGGCAAACCCAGAACAATTTGATCAACAGAAATGGTATTATTCTGCGATAACATGACCGCACGCTGGATTACCGTATCCAGCTCCACCAGATTACCAGGCCAATCATAATTCATTAATAGACTCATGGTGTCTGAAGGAATTTGACAGATCCCCTTGCCATATTCCCGGCAATACCTTTTCACAAAGCCTTCCACCAGCCAGGGGATGTCCCTTTTATGTTCATACAGAGCCGGGACCCGGTAATGCTGCTTTTGTAGTAAGGCAATAAAATCTGGGTGGATATTTTCCTGTTTTTGCAACACTTCCAATTCAAGATTGGTCACAAAAATCAGCTTTACATCAAGAAGGATCTTTTGCTCACACCCTTCCCTTTTAAAGTTCTTCTGCTTTAAAAATTCATATAATTTCTGCTGCAGCGATACACTCAAACAATCAATGTACAGCAATACAATGGTACCATGAGCAAACTGCTCAAAGACACCTGATCTATATGGAGCACCGTAGGAAACTCTGTCCGACGGTTTCCCGAACAACCGTTCGGGGCCCGTTTCATCATTCATATCCCGCAGATCAATTTCAATAAAAGGCCCATCTGCCAGGCTGCCTCGCTGATGAATCTGTCTTGCAAAAAATTTTTTTCCTGCTCCGGTTTTACCAGTAAGCAACACCGGGTCCATATTGGCAGAAAATTGACCTGCGATACGAGCATTTTTTCTTGAAGTGGGTGAACTCTCGTCAATGCTGTTAAGATCAGTTTCAGGCATATACAGAAAGTTTTCCAGCTTTCTGCCGCTCATACCAGTTTCGATAATTCTTTCAGCATTATCCTTCTGACCCTCAAAGGAAATCAGTAAGCGCTCGGCAAGAGAAAGGCTCAACTGCTGGTATATGGTATTATCTTTTAAAAGGATCGAATGAAAGTAGCGAGGAGCCATGCAGATCAAAACGGTATCACCGACTGTCCTGCTGGTAAGTCCGTGAGATTTTCCTAAAAGCAGAGCAGTTTCACCGAAATGGCAACCTGGCAGGATTCTCCCGACAATGGTCTCAGCCCCGCTGGGCTGGGTTACAATGAGCCCGACCTCCCCACTGGCAACAAAATAGAAAGAGGTTGAATGTTCACCCCGGCTGAATATGGTATCACCACTTTTCAGATATTTGACCGTGCAAATATCGGCAATGACATTCACTTTCTCACGCTCAACATTCTTCAGGAGAATTGATGAACAAAGAGTTTCTGCAATCTCATCTTTCTTCATATTGACACGGTATTTCCGCTATAACTTCCTGGCTTCTGCTCCCGGTTGACATAAAAAGCGTTATGACTCAAACTATTCTACTTCTTTCACACTCTATTTTAAACTCCTGCGCACATAAGCCTATCATATTCTTTTCCAGAAACCATGGAAAAGTGTCGCAAAAATGTAAAAAAAAAGGTAGTCATATCTGTTCTGCAGATATAATGCACGAATGTTTCAAAGTGAAGGCAACACAATATGCACTGACAGAAAGCAATGTTTTTCTGGACATGTCAGTTCGTGTAAGGGATTAAACAAATTACAGTATCAGGTGAAAAAATGAATATACTTGTTGTAAATGCTGGCAGTTCTTCGATTAAATACCAACTCATCGATATTCTCACAGAGCAGCCTCTTTCAAGCGGTCTGGTGGAACGAATTGGTCTTGAAAATGGAATTATTACCCATAAAACATTCGTCAATGGCGAAGAAAAAAAGCATAAGGAGACCTTTTCCATCCCAGATCACACAGTTGGTCTGCAACGTGTCGCTGAGCTGCTCACCGATGCGGAGCTGGGTGTCATCAATGACCCATCCGAGATCAAGGCGGTAGGACACCGTCTGGTACATGGCGGAGAGACCTTCACCGAAACGGTAATGATTACCGAGGAGGTAAAAAGCAAGGTAAAAGAACTCTTTTCCCTTGCACCGCTGCACAACCCGCCTAACCTGCTGGGTATCGAAGTTGCTGAAAAAGTATTTCCGAACGCTGCACAGATCGGGGTATTTGATACCGCATTCCACCAGAGTATGCCTGAAGTTGCCTACAGATATGCAATTCCAGCAAGCCTGTATGCGGAGATGGGTATACGTAAATATGGTTTCCATGGCACTTCTCATAAATACATTTCCCAGAAGGCCATAGAATATTTAGGAAACAAGGATGCCAAAATCATTACCATCCACTTAGGTAATGGCGCTTCCATGGCAGCTGTTGCTGGTGGTGTCTGCAAAGACACGTCGATGGGGATCGCACCACTTTGCGGTCTCATTATGGGCACACGGTGCGGAGATATCGACCCCGCTATTATATTCCACCTCATCGAGCAGAAGGGGTACAGCCCAGAAGAGGTCTTCGCCATGTTAAATAAAGAAAGCGGCATGAAAGGGCTCTGCGGCGAAACCGATATGCGCGAGGTTGAGGTGAAATACCAGGCAAAAGAGAAGGATGCCATCCTCGCTTATGAACTCTATGCCTACCGTATAAAACAGTATATCGGCAGCTATACAGCAGTGATGAACGGCCTGGATGCGATTGTTTTTACAGCAGGCATAGGAGAAAACGATGCTATCTCCAGAAAGCTCGTCTGTGAAGACATGACTTTTTTTGGCATTGAACTTGATGAAGAAAAAAATAATAAGCGTGAACCAGGTATCAGGGAAATCAATACTGAAACAGCGGCAACAAAGGTGCTGATCATCCCCACCAATGAAGAGCTTGAAATAGCCAAACAGGCATACGCACTGCTGCAATAATGCTTTTTACCGGAATTTAATCTGGTTACCTCAACCATGACATCTCCTGCAGGGGAGGTATTCTCTCCCCTGCAGGATTGAAACAGACATTTGCAAAAGACGCCTCCAACGCATACGCGTGAGTCATCCCATTCATTTCTTTGAAAAAGATGTTCCTTTTCCTGAAAGCATATGACACAACCACAAATATTCTGATCATTCCTCATTAAACCTCGCCATAGCCACCGCCACACCTTCCGTCACCACGCCAGGGAATGGATCAGATAATTTATTACATGTATTCTTGACAGAAAAAGACATATTGGTTTATTCTGTGAGAGAAATACCAAAAAAACAGGGCATTACCCAAGGCAGAGAGACGGGACAGCCGCGATATTTTTTGCTACCTACTGAAAAGTAAGCATTTGTCACCCCCGCACAGGGGGCTTACAAAAAAGGAGGATCGCATGATGGGAAAACAAATCATCAGAATTGCTGGTATTATGCTGCTGTGTATCGGGTTTTCAACAACAGCCAGAGCCGATTTTTCCGGCGATTGGGAGTACTCAGCCAGTGGTGGTCTCGCCACAATAATTGAATACCATGGATCTGATGCCACGGTGGAAATACCCGAAACGCTTGATGGGAATACCGTCACAGTAATAGGAGAGTACGCATTTCAATATTGCTACAGCATGACCAGCATTACCATTCCCACAAGCATCACATCAATCGGACAAGGCGCGTTTAGAAAATGCAGCAACCTGGCAAACATCACCATCCCAGACAGCGTCACAGAGATAGGAGATACCGCATTTGCATATTGCTCCAGCATGACCAGCATCACCATCCCAGTGAATGTGGCATCCATAGGAACCGGTGTTTTCAGGTCATGCAGCAATCTTGCAGAGATAGTTGTAGATGCAAGTAATATAGCCTATTCCAGTTTAAACGGCGTATTATTTAATAAAGCTGTCACAGAACTGATAGCGTATCCAGCAGGCAAACCCGGAACATATTCAGTTCCCAGCAGCGTTACATCAATAGAAGATTACGCATTCTTTGCTTGTACCAGTTTGACCAGTGTTACCATTCCAGACAGCGTCACGGAAATAGGAGAATATGTATTTGCGTATTGCACAAACATGATCAGCATTACCATTCCCGCGAATGTCACATCAATAGGAACTGGTGCCTTTAACGTATGCAGTGCTCTAACCGCCATAGTTGTGGATGCAGGCAATACAGTATATTCCAGTTCAAACGGCGTATTATTTAATAAATCTGTCACGGAACTGATAGCGTATCCAGCGGGAAAACCTGATAATACCTATTCTATTCCTGCGGGCGTTACGTCAATAAAAGATTCAGCGTTTTTTTATTGTAAAAGCTTGGTCAGCATAGACATTCCCAACAGTGTCACGGTAATAGAAGATTCAGCATTTAAAGAATGCACCCTTTTGGAAAACATTACCATTCCCGATACCGTTACAGCAATTGGAGAGAGCACGTTTTATAATTGTAGAAGCTTAAATAGTATAACCATTCCCAACAGCATCACGGTAATAGAAGATTACACGTTTGATGGCTGTATCCGCCTCACCAGCATAACCATTCCCAATACTGTTACAACAATTGGAGAATGCGCTTTTTATAATTGCACTAGCTTAACCAGTATAACCATTCCAGCGAGTGTCACAACAATTGGTAACGGTGCGTTTGAGTGGTGTTCTGGCTTGACCAGTGTTACCATTCCCGATAGCGTCACCAAAATAGGAAATGGAGCGTTTATGAACTGCACTGATTTGATCAGCGTTACCATTCCCAACAGCGTTACCCAAATAGGAAATTGGACGTTTATGCACTGCACCCATTTGACTAGCATAGATATCCCGAACAGTGTCACAGTAATTGGAGAGAGGGCGTTTGCAGGCTGTTTTGGCTTGACCAGTATAACCATTCCCAATAGTGTCACAACAATTGGTAACAACGCATTTGTTGGGTGTTCTAGCTTGATCAGCGTTACCATTCCCGATAGCGTTACAGCTATAGGTAACGGCGCGTTTGCAGGCTGTTCTGGGTTAACCGGCATAGCCATTCCTGATAGCGTTACAGAGATAGAAGATGACACGTTTCGCGATTGTATAAGCTTGACCAGCGTTACCATTCCCGCGAGTGTCACACGATTAGGAGATCGCGTATTTTATAATTGTATCAATTTACGTGTCGCCATGTTTCTGGGGCATGGACCCATCACACCCTGGACAGCTGTGTTCTCTGGTTGTGCAGCTGACTTTAAGATCATCTATCAACGAGGTAAAACTGGTTTCACATCGTCAATATGCAACACTTACGACTGCCAGGAAATATATTCAAGTCTGCAGATGAATGTTTCACCCGATGGAACGGGCACCACTTCCCCATCAGTCACTGAAACAACCTATGCCTATAGCAGCTCTCCTATAAGCGTAGCACTCCAGGCAACCCCAGAAGAGGGGTATGGTTTTCTCAACTGGTCGGTGACAGGAAAAGGAGCGGTGATAGATGATAACAGCGCCTCTTCGACTGATCTGGCTCTAAACGTCACGGCAGAGTACTACCATACGTTAGTTACTGCGAACTTTTCTCCACTCGTGACACTGACAATGGCAACGGCTCCTATCACTGGCGGCACTGTCACTCCGGCAACAGGTAAGGTGACTTCAGGACGGCCTGTTACAATCAACGCGGTACCTTTACCATCCTATGCCTTTGCGGGATGGGATTGCACTGATGGAGCAATTATAGCCGATGTCAATTCACCAGATACAACCGTAACACTAACCTCCGACTCCACGGTCACTGCAAGTTTTAGGCTAGCCCGCACCGTTATGTTTCAGACGGACGGCACGACAGGAGCTACTCTAAACGGGGACATAAACCAAAAAATAGCCGACGGTAACAACACAACTCCCGTCCAAGCCGTGGCACCCGCAGGCTATCATCTGACACACTGGAGCGCATCTAATGGTGCAACCTATTCAGATAATCCATTGGTTGTCAACAACGTCATCTCGAACCTCATCCTTACCGCAAATTTCGTAAAAACATCAGCTTACTATACCGTTACATTTCAGACGGACGGTACAGTGGGGGCAACGCTCGAGGGCAACACCAGCCAGCAGATCGCTCATGGCTCAAACACCACTTCGGTCAAGGCTATTGCCCCGAAGGGATATCATCTGAGAGGCTGGAGAACGACAAACGGCATGACTTACCGGGATAACCCCTTGATTATCAATAACGTCACCTCAAATCTCACGCTGACTGCCGATTTTACCCGAGATGCAAGCCCCATCACTTTTCTATGGTTGATACTGTCAGGTGAGTAATAATCCCAAATCTTACAGCACAATCGTCTAAAACAGTGGCTGGTGCAGGTTCTTTGCACCAGCCTTTTTTATCAATAAAATCCCATGCCAATACGATACAACCAGTTCCCTGCGAAAAGAAGACAGACCACTGTTACGATCAGTTTTTTCTTTACAGCCATTGCAGAAAAAAAAGAACCGGGAAATACAAGGACACCAGAAAGAAGTGCGTAGGCATTCCAGATAAAACAAACGAGCACCACGAGATAGACAACAAGGGATAGAGGACAATTTACAACTGCTATCCACAGCTCTCCATGACTGATCGCCCAGAAGGATCTGGTAAAACCGCAAAAGGGGCACGGTATTCCGGTAAGAGATAAAAACGTGCAGGGAACAGCAGGAAAATGCTGTAAGGGAATCAGGTAAGGTAGTGCCAACGCCAAGGCGGATGCAAATCCCAGAGGAAGATGATAAACCAGAACACCCCAGTAAGAAGACGGCCGCCTCAGCGTAAAAAGCGTTCCCCTTTTATCATCAGCCCTGCCATTTTTCTTCCGCCTCTTTTCAAGGACGGTCATGAATCTTTTTTTGTACCGTGTTTTCACTTGCTGCAAACACATCACGGTAGGCAACTCCCAGAATAGTATAGTATAAAGGCATGGTGAGAACTATACCGACTCCACAGGCGACACTGCCAATCTGGCCTAGAATGCCAGCAACAAAAAAAAGGCCAAGAAAAGGGAAAAACGAAGGCTGCACCAAGGTAAAACTGGTTTTGGAAGCAGTCCAGAAATCCATTTTCTGATCCACAATTAAAAACAGGGCAAACATCAGGTTTGTGCCCACCAGCAAAAAAAAGGCAAGATTCAACAACGGACCGACGCACGGAATAACCATCAATATCATGATAATAATTGCCGAAAGCAGCCCCCAGACCAGTACAAAAAGGAAACTTGGAAGAAAAAACTGAAAGCCGTTAAAGACTTCTCCAATTTCTGGAGGCGGCGGCTCTTCCCTGATAAGCTTGAGTACAATTACAATTAGTCCGGCACTCATAGGACCTAAAAGAATCCCTCCAGTAACTATTGACAGAATCAGCGCTATCAAAAAGGCGACAACGAGCATACCAAGATTATTTTTATACAGATCAAACCCTTCCTTAATCCAATCACCAAACTTATCAGTCACCTGGTCCATACTTCCTCCTCTTGTAGAAACACGTTCAAGTTACCTGTTCGATATACCTATGATCAAGACTGGATATAACTTAATCAATATATGACATCACAGCCATCTTTTTATGGTGATCCGTTTGAAGAAAGAAATTCCTGTTTACAGTCTCAATGATATGAGTCGATACTGCTCTCATACTCATAAGAAAACAGTGCATTCACTGGTTATTGTATTCTTTAATTAACTTGTAATTGATACTGTCAACCACTGCCTGCCAGCTGGCCTCTATGATGTTCACAGAAACACCAACAGTTCCCCAGGATTCTTTTTTATCCTTACTGTCAACAAGCACCCGCACCCTTGCCTCTGTTCCTTTTTCGCCGGTGAGTACCCGCACCTTATAGTCGCTTAATTCAACCTCGGAAAGACAAGGGTAAATTGGAGTCAGTGCCTTGCGAATAGCATTATCAAGAGCATTTACAGGCCCATCACCCATGCTGGCTGTATGCACTTCATCACCTCCTACCGAAAGCCTGATTGTAGCCTCGGTAAGTGGCGACTTTTCCATACTGTACTTGTTGCTCATCACACGAAAACCTTTGAACTCGAAATATTTGCGCTGCAGCCCCAGACATTTGTACATCAGTAATTTAAAGCTCGCCTCAGCACCTTCATACTGATATCCAAGGTTTTCAAGTTTTTTCAATTCGTAGATGATAGTTCCCAGTCTCGGATCTTTGGGATCCAGCAAAAAGCCCCATTTTTCTGCCTTATGAAGAATATTTGACCTACCAGATTGATCAGAAATAAGGATTCTTCTGCTGTTTCCCACCATCTTCGGATCAATATGCTCGTAGGTAAGTGGATTTCTTTCCACTGCACTGACGTGGATACCACCCTTATGGGCAAAAGCCGCCTCTCCTACATAGGCTTGAAATCGATTATGGCGCAGGTTGGCAAGCTCATCCACCAGCCTGGAGACAGAAGAAAGGTCTTCCATATTTCCACTCACCCCCGACTTCAGTCCCATCTTGAACGTAATTGCCGGTAAAATCGAGGTAAGGTTGGCATTTCCGCATCTCTCACCATAGCCATTGATCGTGCCCTGAACATGATCTACGCCAAGATCTATTGCAACCAGCGCATTGGCAACCGCTGTTTCCGAATCATTATGCGAATGAATACCCACCTTAACATGATGAGCGTCAATGGATTGTAAAAAGATGTTCACTCCTTCAATTATTGCAGGCAGCTCTCCTGGAAGTGTACCACCATTGGTATCACAGAGTACAAGGGTTTCGGCACCACCCCGTACGGCACTTGCCAGTGTGGCCAGGCAATACTCTTTATTATTCTTGTAACCATCAAAGAAATGCTCAGCATCATAGAGCAGGTGGTCCACATTGGGTCTCAAATAGGCCAGGGTGTCTTCAATTATCTGAAGATTTTCTTCCAACCTTATTTTGAGCGCATCACGGACGTGAATATCCCAGCTCTTGCCGAAAATGGTAACAGCAGGAGTGCTGGCCTCAAGCAATGCTTTCAGATTGGGATCTTTTTCAGGTGGATTTTGATAGTGTCTCGTTGAGGCAAAAGCTGTAAGTTTCGAGTGCTTCAGGGTAAGCTCCCTCATTTTCAGAAAATATTCAACAGACAGTGGGTTAGAACCTGGCCATCCACCTTCAATATAATCAATACCCAGTTCATCCAATGCCAGGGTGATCCGTACCTTATCATCCACTGACAGGTTAAAATTTTCCGACTGGGTCCCATCCCGCAATGTGGTATCATAAATCTCTATACTTCGCCTCATATCTCTCTCCCGAACATTTCACCAGACCCAGATTTCACGAAAACAATACATTTGAAATGAAAAAGAGGAGCCCAACAATTCGGACTCCTCTTAAAAAAGTATTAAAAAGACGACTTTTCGACAAATCCCTGAAAACGGGACCCTGTTCATTACCCCTCTGAAAAGGGTAAGAGCTTACCTGTACAAGCTATATTACCAAAATTCGCCCATTTTTTATTGTAAAGAGTATCGGATAGCAAGATATTAATCTGCTTCCCAGAAATCCTCTTTGGCTGCTCCACATTGAGGGCAAACCCAGTCTTCTGGCACCTTTTCCCATGGAGTTCCGGGATCCACTCCATTTTCGTAGTCACCTTCTTCTGGATCATAAATATAGCCGCACGGGCATTCCCATTGTTGCATAGTATCCTCCTGATTGTTAATGTTTCACGACAAGCTAACAATCATGATTCTCATTGTCAATTAAAACCAGTGTATTATTCCGGGACAAATACCTCCTCCGCCCGACAATTCAGCCTCAACTTCAGAATAGTATCAAGACGGATATCCTTATCCTGGTATTCCTGAAAGGAGATATCAAGGAGTAAGTCGATGGAGGTATCAACGGTTACGGCAACTCCGGTTTCCGTTTTTTCTGTCTTTTTTACCCTGCCGTACCAGATATTTTCCTCAACCGAGTCATGTTTAACTTGATTTGCTACTGAAATGGCAATTCTCCTTGCACCAAGATACACAGACTTTTTCGTCCCCGGTCCGGCACCATCAATACCTGCACTCAATATCATCTCAGGACCAATCCGCCATTGACTTTTTCCATTGGCAGACATAACACAGGTACCTTGAAAGATATTTTTCCTCTGCGCACTGCTGACAGCACCATCAGCAAGTACAACAGTCTCATCTGCCAGCCGTTCCCCCTGATCATGGAGATGAGTGGCAAACACTATTGTAGCCTGCTTTTCCCTGTTATACTTTTGCAAAATCTGCAGAATAATTTCAAGGTTTTCACTGTCCACATTGGCTGTAGGTTCATCACAAAGCAACACCTGTGGCTCAATAATCAGTGCCCGGGCCATAGCAACCCGTTTTGTCTCTCCACCGGAAAGCCTTCGGCCATCAGCATTATAAAACTTTTCCATCCCCACCATGGCAAGTGCCTCTTCGATCTTTCTTTTTCGCTCAGATACAGGCACTCCACGCACCTTCAGACCAAAACCAACGCTTTTCCACACCGGTCCACTGAACAGGATAGGATATTGATCGAGAAGAACAACTTCGCGCCGTAGATTATAGAGAAACTTTTTTTTCCAATCCACGGTGATACCGTCATAAGACACCATCCCGCAGGTTGGTTCATTGAGAAAGGCAAGCACGTGCAACAATGTGGTTTTCCCTGCACCATTCGCTCCGGCAAGAGCATATACCTTTCCCTTCTCAAGGGCGAGATAATCAATGTTGAGAATAGTTCGATTCCCATATCTTTTTTCTATTTTTTCCAGCTTATACAGCATCACTTTCCGTCCTCCCCTGGAAAAAATGAAAAAGTATATTTAAAAAGAAGGCGAGAAATAACAGGACACACCCCAGGGCAACAGCAAGGACAAACTCACCCTTATCATACTCCAGAGCCATGGCAGTGGTCATTGTTCTGGTAAAACCTTTCGCGTTACCTCCAAGCATCATGGAGATGCCCACCTCAGCAATGACCCGGCCAAAGGATGCCACAATAGCAGCAACAATACCGTACCTGGCCTCTTTAAAAATAACCCCCATAATCTGAAGCTCATTTGCCCCAAGGGTCATGGCTGTTTTACGGTAACGGTTATCAATTTTGCTGATTGCTGCAATTGTAAGCGTCATTATTACCGGAAGAATCAAAATAATCTGACCAATTACAATCGCTTTTTGCGTATAAAGCAGATCCATACTGCCGAATACTCCTCGACGGGATATGAATGAATACACCAGTAACCCGATAACGACCGTTGGCAGGGCCAGCAGAGTATTTAGAAATGTAATGAGAAATCTTTTGGCGGGAAATGCATTAAAGGCGATAACAAAACTGAGAGGAATGCCTGCACCAGCTGCAAAGCAGGTTGAGAAAAAACTTACAGTCAAAGACACCTGCACTATCTCAACAAGTTCCTTATCCCAGGAAAAAATAAGCAAAAAAGCAGAGAAGAAACTGTCATATAATAACTCCATATCTGTATCTTCTTTTAGCTTTTATCTGGAAGTATATGAGTCATAACCATACAAGCATCAGGTTTCATTGTCCCTCCGAAATTCAGGCCTGACAGTATAAAATTACAAGGCAGAGTACCTGCTGGAAAAAGCATATGCCCTGCCTCAATACAATGTGGTTTTTACAAGGACTCGTTACAGTGCAGATACATCCATTGCATCAGGGTAGAAAAGCTGCTTACCTTCCAATCTGTAATCATTGATCAGTTTCTGACCACTTTTGGATGTAATCCATTTTGCAAAAGTTTCTGCAAGCTCATACTGAACATGTGGATGTTTCGCGGGATTAACCGGAATAACACCATACGGATTGGCCAGCAGGGTGTCACCTTCGCTTACTACAACAAGATCAATCGCAGGAGTTTTACCATATTTATACTTAATATAAGTTCCACGATCAGCAAGAGTATATCCCCCCTTTTCATCAGCATAGGTGATAGTTTTTCCCATACCCTGACCAATGGAGAAATACCAGCTGCTGCTTCCGGAAGGAATCATAAAGGAGACCTCAACTTCCTTCCCCTTTTTCATAATGGTCTTTGTCTGTTTGGCAAGCTCAAGACCAGTGGCTTTCCACAAGGCCTGTTCCTTGGTATGAGTACCGGAGTCATCCCCTCTTGAAACAAACATACTTTTAGAATCAGCTATCTTTTTCAATACCGCAGCACCACTTTTCAGTCCAGTAACATTAGCAGGATCTTTTTCCGGTCCCAAAATAACAAAATCATTATGCATAACAGCATATCGTTTTGTACCATATCCCTCGGCTACAAATTTTTCTTCCCGTCCTTTCGCATGGACAAAAATAACGTCAACATTACCATCCTTACCGTCACGGATAGCAGCACCTGTTCCTTTCGCAATAACCTTCACTTTGATACCAGTTTCCTTCTCCAGGGCGGGAAGAAGGATATCAAGCAGCCCGGAAGCCTGCGTAGAAGTTGTCGTAGACATCTTGAGTACTTTGTCCGCTGCCAAAGCAGGAGAGGCAAAGAGCATCACCGCACAAAACACTATTAATACGCTTTTTTTCATTGTTTCACCTTTTTCGATAAATTATCCGGGAAAATCATTTTCCCACTCATTGATACATCGTAACCTGCAAATGATCCGGCAAGATTTATAAATGCTTTTTCATGTAGAATACCAATAAAACTCTGTATTCCCTGTTCAAAAAAACTTTCCTTTCGAACCAGGAGGTCAAACCGCTCCCATCTCAGGGGAATAAAATCCAGATCCAGCATTGATGTAACTGCGCGGACTGCTGGAGCCGCATCAGCCTTACCCAAAATTATTTCCATACCTGCGTCAAAATGCTTGGCAACTTCATTGTTATAGCCTTTAATCTGTCTGACTGAGATATCGGATTTCGCAATTTCATAATCTAGCAGCAAGCGGGTACCCGTGCCCAACGGCCTGTTTACAATAGTCACATCTGGTTTTACCAGATCTGTTATCCCTCTGATATTTTTAGGATTACCCTTCTTCACCAAGAGCCCCTGCTGCCTTTTGCTGAAGTTTATAAAGATCGGACTTTTATCCAATTCCTGATCAGCAAAATCAAAATTGTACTCTTCATTATCATCCTGCAGGAGATGGCAGACACCAATGTGGCAGAGTCCACGTCGCAAACAGGTAAGCCCTCCCATACTGCCAATATTAGCAAAAAAAGCGGTGGTACCAGAGACCTTGCTGTGAAAGAGGGACAGTGTTTTCTGGAGAAGGGGATCATCACTTCCAGCGAGCAGCAACCTTCCTGTCTCTGAAGAAAACGAAGGCACCGTAACTGGCTGGTTTACGATACTGAGCTCAAGCCACTCCTCTATCATTTTTCGTGGAAACAGCCACTTTCCTGTAACTTTGGTAGCTGGTAAACCCTTTTCACTGATCAGAGAGTAAACCATCTTCTCATTGACATGAAGCAACTCGGCAACTTCACGTGTCGTTATAAACTTTTGTGTATCCATGCTAACCTCTTTGGAACAATTTTGGATTACTTTCTCTTCTAGTTAGTAGCCTCTCCTCAATGACCTGTCAACAAAGCCCTAAAAAAACACAAAAAATAACATAAAATAACGATAAGTGACATGCTAGGGAGAAGAGAGAAAACTGTACATCAACACAGTTTGTTATGATAAAACGGCAAGAGAAGAGACTTCCTGCCGTATTCACCTGTATCATGAAAAAAACGTCGCCAGAGAAAGCCTCCCCTACTATGAGTGGGGTATATTATGCATCCGCTTCTGCGAACAATCCCGAAAAGCAAAAGTCGGTAGTATATCCCCTATAGGGGACATACTATTATTTCAGGTCTCATACCCGGGAACATGCATAGTTATAATAACCCAGCAGCAAGGCAGATGGCCTGGAACTACGCAAAGAGAAAGGGGGTGTATCCTCTTGACGGGATACACCCCCTGTGCGCACCAAATGTGTGAAAGATCACATGGTTCAACCAGCCATACTCTCTTTACACGAGATGTTAAATCACTTTGCCTGCTTCGTCAGTCCACAAAGAAATTCGTATTAAAAGTTCAGCCGTAAACCACCACCAATTCTTCCGGTCTCATTAAACATATCCATCTCATCAAAAGCGGATCTGGCTTCAGCAAACAGAGAAACTACATACGCATCCGGTTTTTCATATATTTTTGTACCCACATTGAGTATCAGATCAACATCAGAATCTTCAGTATCAATGTCATCGTCGCCAGAACTAAGCCATGCTCCTACACCTAAACCTGCAAACAAACTAGAGTAATGGTAGGTAACAACAGCATCCAGAATGACCGCATTATCACCATCAAGACCATGTACTCTAGGTGCAATTCCCACCATCCCAAGGAAACTCACGTTGTCAGTGAGATATTTTTCAAAACCAACACGAGCAAACATATGGGTCGCGGGATCGCCCTGATAGTACATACCCAGATCGGCTACCCATTTTAATGGTTCAGGCTCTTCAACTTCAGCAGGAGGTACCGGCTCCTGTTCAGGAACCACCTCTTCGACGGGGGCAACAGCTACAGGTGGAGTAACGGGAGGAGGGACTTCTCTAACCGAAAGTAACGCAAGGTTTCCGCAAATCTTTGGAACAGAAAAGGTATAAATCATGCCCTCATGTGCAATATCAAATTCATACGCTTCAATAGCATTTTCCCCTTCCCAGTTTACACTATTGTCAATTCTCAGGGGACCGTCGCCATTCTTTCTAAAAAACATCCACTCAAAATGAGTACCATTTTGATAGAAAACATCACGTATTTCAGCATTTTCTATCTGCGTCATCAACGAATCATACACAGGACGAAGCCCCACGCTACGCAAACCAATTTTCACCTGATTTTTTTCAGTAACAAACATACTCTGCAAATCTGCTACAGACTGGAGAGGAGGCCTGTAAAAAGGATGTTCTCCAATTGTTGTAAGAGCAAGGGCTGAAGAGGCCCAGCAAGAAAGAAGCAGAACCATTACAAGGTTAACACAGCCTGTTTTTTTCATAATTTTTCTCCATAACGACAGCGAAATTTATAAATAATACATCCGACCTTTTCGTATTCTTTCAACTACTGGGGAATTCTTACATGGAATAGTAACCGTAATTTAGAAAAATACAAATCAGATTCTTCAATTTATTACAGATTAGTTGCTTACACATAGCAACAAAAGAGACCACATGTTTGTTAATTTTAAAACTCACCAGTTTTTCAAAGCTTTTTTATATATTGCAAATAATCGGATATTCAATATCATATCTCTTGCAACCTTTTCCTGTTCCGGCACTAAGAAGAAAAAATTATTCTTTTTATCAGGTAAAAAGACAGACTTTACATTCTTTCGCATAGATCAAAAAATCTTCAGCATTCCAGACAACGACACCTTCGAGAAGATCTTTTTCGTCAAGTTCCATCATATCCATCGTCAATTTACAGGCGATCAGTTCAACACCTTCAAGCTGAGCCATCTCCTGCATATCGGCAAGCGAAGGGATATTGGCTTTTTCGATCTTCTTTTTCATCATTGTGGTTGCCACATTGCTCATTCCGGGAACAGCCCCCAGTGCACCAGGAGGAATAAACTTTGCTTTATCTATACCGCCTTTTAAAACAAGGTTGATTCCCATAAAAGAATAAAAGATTTTGGTATCCATTCCCTGCCTGACTGCATTAAGTCCCAACACAAGTGAAGGATAGGCACCATCCAAAGAATCTTTCACACAGATAAACGCAGCTTTCTCCTTTTCCATTCTGTTCCTCCTCTATATTGTATACTTGATAATCTCGTAAAAAAATTAATTAAAGGCCTTTACCCCCAACTAACATATCGAACTTACCTCATGGAAATTTGCTAAAGTTACGTTTTTACGAAACCATCGTTTTAAAACAATCCTATTGTATTGAAAATAGCTATTGTTTAAGAAAAGTCCACAAACAATAAGGGAATCCTAAAAATCAAGAACTCTTCGAAAGAGAAAAAGAAAAGTGGAGCGGGAAACGAGATTCGAACTCGCGACTTCAACCTTGGCAAGGTTGCACTCTACCACTGAGTTATTCCCGCTCTCATCAGATCGAATAAAAATCGGATGTGTCTCTACCAAAGCTTTTCAGTTAAGTCAAGAGCTAAACCGAATTTAATATGAACATTTAAAAAATATATCCAATGTGGTAAATACACGGATATCTTTCTACCAATACCAAGCCATACTATTACCATGAAAAACTGCACACCTATACAACAACAGGACTCGAAATTCACCACATTTCATGAACTGATGACATTACGGGTTTCTGAAATATTATTAATCTCAAGCCCATACGACGCATACATCCTTCAGGAAGACGGACCTCTCTCGGAAAGAATCATTCACGAATACCGCGGGCTCAACCTTTCAAGACCACCACGACTGACCTGGATTTCAGAAGGGAAAAAAGCACTGGAAGAGATCAAGGGCAAGAAGTATGACCTTGTTATTATAATGCCCCATATCAGAGACATGGACAGTGTTACATTGTCCACAGCTATCAAGCAGAGCAACCCTGACCTTGCTGTCTACTATTTTGCCTACGAATCAGAACACCTTGTTACAGGATGCCACAATTTCGACCCATCAACATTCACCAGGACTCTACTCTGGTCGGGTAATACAGATTTACTCCTTGCTGTTGTCAAAAACGAAGAAGATAGAATGAATGTGGAACCCGACACAAAAAACGCGGGGGTACGGGTTATTATTCTTGTAGAAGATTCTCCCTTTTACCTCTCAACACTTCTCCCTCTTTTATATAGAGAAATTGTCTGGCAAACGCAAATGGTAATGGATGATTCTCTTAACGAAAAAGCAAGGCTTTTACGAATGCGTACCCGACCAAAGATCATGGTAGCACAAAATTATGAAGATGCCTGCGCCTTGTACCGGAGATATAGGGATTATCTGCTCTGTGTCATTTCAGACGTTCGTTTTCCCCACAACGGTAATGATGAGCAGTTAGCAGGCATCAAGCTGCTTACGGAAATCAGAAAAGAAATGACTGATATTCCCTTGCTTGTTTTAAGCTCGGAGCCTGGGAACAAAGACCGTGCTGAACAGATCAAGGCCCTGTTCTTCAACAAGAACTCATCAAGGCTTCATCATGATATCACACATTTTTTCAAACACTGTCTGGGCTTTGGAACCTTTATTTTCAGACTTGAAAATGGTGAAGCTGTGGGGCAGGCAAAAAATCTGCGTTCGATGGTCAATGCCCTCACCACAATACCTCAGGAATCGTTTATCTACCACGGCAGCCGTAATGATTTTTCCAGATGGCTCATCGCGCGCTTTGAAATGACAGCAGCAAAGGAAATTCGTGCCAAGGCTCTTTCTGATTTTGCCGACCCGGAAGATGCCAGACAGTTTGTAATAAACTGCATAAAAAATACCCTCCAGAAGCAGCAGCGCGGACTGATAACAGATTTTGTTCATGATGAGTACAATCCCGATCTTGATTTTGTAAAAATCGGTAAAGGATCTCTCGGCGGGAAAGCCCGGGGACTTGCCTTTATTTCGCATCTTTTTAACAAGACCGAATATCATACCTTTCAGAAATTTGCTGAAATCAACATATCATTTCCCAAAACCGTGGTGGTAACCACAGAAGGTTTTGATATGTTTGCTGCTGACAACAATATCTATGACTGTATAAACTCCACTCTAAACGATAAGGAAATACAAGAAATCTTTCGCAATGCCAATTTCCCTGAACCATTAACAAAAGATCTTTCCGTATTCCTGCAGCAGGTGACATCACCTCTTGCCATCAGATCTTCAGCTATCCTGGAAGATGCTCATTTTCGGGCAAGTGCCGGAGCGTATAAGACCTACATGCTGCCAAACAACGAAGAGGAGCATCAAATTCGGCTGGAAAGACTCATTGAGGCCATCAAACTTATCTATGCCTCTCTCTTTCAGGAAGCTCCTCGCACATTGGCAAGAAACTCCATTTATCGGCAGGAAGATGATAAAATGGCGGTTATCATCCAGCCCATCGTCGGACAACAGCATGACAACCTGTTCTATCCTGCCATCTCAGGAGTAGCCCAGTCCTACAATTATTATCCCATGGGAAAAATGAAACCTGAGGAAGGCATTGCCCATATTGCCATGGGACTGGGGAAAGTTGTGGTAGACGGAGGGATTGCACTACGTTTCTCCCCCAAATACCCGCAGTTTCTCCCCCAGTTTTCTGCGATGAAAGATATCCTGAAAAATGCACAACGTTTTTTTTATGCCCTGGAGATGGAAGAAAAAAACAAACCACTGGAAGATCTGCTGCAATATGTATCCATTGACGATGCTGTAACCCATCCGGCATTAACCAGGATAGCCTCGACATATGAGCCTGAAAATGAAAGGCTACGCGATTATTTTAATGGCAAGGGGATCCCTATTGTATCTTTTGCATCCATACTTAAATATAACACTATTCCCCTTTGCGACCTGCTGAACACCCTCCTTGCCGTAGGTGAAGAAGGTATGGGTTGTCCAGTTGAAATTGAATTTGCGATAAATTTCCCGCCCCAGGACAAACCACACTTCTACCTCCTGCAAATCCGCCCTATGACAGTATCAAAAAGTATGAGCAAGGTGCACATCAGCGAAGAAGAGAAAAAGAAGAGCTGGTGTTTTTCAGAAATGGCAATGGGACAAAGCCAGGAAAGCGATATAACAGATATTGTTTTTGTAAAAGATGATACATTTGATATCAGCAGAACCCTTGAAATAGCTCAGCATATTGGCATTTGCAACCAGAAATTTCAGGAACGTGACGAATCATACCTTCTTATCGGCCCCGGAAGATGGGGCAGCAGCGATAAATTTCTTGGTATCCCGGTAACCTGGAAAGATATTAACAAGGCTCATACCATCATTGAGAACAGTCATGCCAATCTGCAGGCAGAACCTTCACAGGGCAGTCATTTCTTTCATAATCTAACGTCTCTGGGCATAAACTATCTGGTTATCTCCCCCCAGACCACCTCACATATCGATCTCGCCTTGTTAGATACCTGTCAACCCGTTTACGAAACAGAGTACATAAAGCACATCAAACTCACGACACCATCACGGTTGAAGATCGAAGGAGAAAAATCGACATGTGCTATCCTGCAGCCTTAGTGCGCCTATGAGAAGTGTAATACAACGGGTCACAAGCTGTTCTGTGACCATCAACAACAAAGTTACCAGTAAAATTGAACGGGGATTACTTGTTTTATTGGGAATACAGCATAGTGACACCTCAAAAGAGGTCAACTGGATGGCTGAAAAGATCTGCAATTTGCGGATTTTTACTGATGATCAGGGAAAAATGAACAGGTCACTCCTGGAAACAGGAGGAGAAGTGCTTATCGTCTCACAGTTCACATTATATGGAGATTGCCGGAAGGGAAGACGGCCAGGCTACTCAAATGCAGCACCTCCGGAAATTGCTGAACCACTCTACAAGCTCTTTATTACAAGGATAGAAGAGCTCAACATTATAACAAAAACAGGGGTTTTTGGCGCGGATATGAAAGTGGCCCTGGTCAACGACGGCCCGGTTACCCTGCTTCTTGACTCGGATAAACGTTTCTGAATCAGGAAAATAACACATACCCCCTTTTACTAATCATCGACTATTACAATAACTATGACCTATACAGAAGGAAAAACTTACCACGGATTTACACTTGAGAAACAGCAGTTTATTGATGAAATCAATTCCCAGGTCTATCTTTTTAATCATGAAAAACTTCATTGTCCGCTTGTTGCTATAAAAAACAATGACTCCAATAAGACATTCACCGTCTCATTCAATACCATCCCCGAAGATTCGACCGGTGTTGCTCATATCCTGGAGCATTCTGTGCTGATGGGATCTGAAAAATATCCTGTTAAAGATGTTTTCGGTGAGATAAACAAAGGAGGGCTCACCACCTATCTCAACGCCCTTACCGGATCGGATATTACCTATTATCCCTTTGCCACCCGAAATATAAAAGAATATTTCAACATCATGGATGTCTATTGTGATGTGGTTTTTCATCCCCAGCTCCTTAAAACAACGTTCGAACAGGAGGGATGGCATCATCATCTCGAGTCAAACGAGAGCGAACTGCAATACCAGGGAGTAGTCTACAACGAGATGAAAGGAGCCTTTTCAGACCCCATTCGCTTGATTTTTCATCATATCTTCAAGGGACTGCTACCAGGTTCAACCTATTCACACGAATCAGGCGGAGATCCCAAAGACATCCCATCACTCTCTCATGAGGCATTCTGCGCTTTTCATAAAAAACATTATCATCCCAGCAACGCCACATTCTTCGTCTATGGAGATGCTGATCTGGATACTGAACTGCAGTTTCTACAGGATCGTTTTCTTGCACAGTATAAAACTGCAGGGAAACGCTGCTCCATTGCAGAAGGTATCCTGGAAAATGACAGGATCTTTATCGAAGACAGATACAGCGTGGAAACATCCGACACAAAAAACAAGACATTTCTAGCCGTAGGAACCAGGGTTGGAGAAGTGCATAACAGGATTGAAAATGTGGCCTTCCAGATTATCGCCAACATCTTATTCAACTCAGATGGTTCACCACTGAAAGATGCTATTATTTCAAGCGATATCTGCAGAGATTTTGGAGGATTTTATCTTTCATCAGCCTGTTACAAGACATTCATGATCACATATCTTGTTGGCAGCGAAGAAGAAAAACGTGAAAAATTTCTCACTCTCTACCATGACACACTCTCAGCCATGGCCAAAAATGGGCTGGAAAAAGACCTGGTAATCGCAGAACTGAACAAATTCGAGTTTTCATTCCGGGAAGAGGCTTCCAACGCACAACGCGGCCTTGATCTCATAGGAAAAGCACTTTCTGCAATAAAATACCACACCGATCCTTTTGAACAACTCACCAGCGAAGATATCCTGGCAACGGTTCGCAAAAAGGCCCTTTCTGAAGGCTATTTTGAGGAGCTTATAACAAAACATCTGCTCACAAACGACGCGACGGCCGTTGTAACACTCATTCCAGACCCGGAAAAGGGTACGCAAATTATCACACAGGAAAAAGAAGAGCTGGCCAGCTACAAAGACACCCTGAATGCGAAACAGCAACAAGAGCTTATTGCAAAGACTCAGGAGCTCATGGCACTCCAGCTCACCCCGAACACTGAAAAAGCATTGCAACTCCTCCCCAGATTGCAGCTGGATGACCTCTCCATTGCTCCCAGCTTTCACACTCCTGTCATAGAGAAGATAGATACTGTTTCCGCGCTGATCAACGATCTCCCGACCAATAGAATCAGCTATCTGGACATGGGCTTCGATCTCTCCACACTACCCACAGCACTTTTGTCCTGGCTTGATATTTTTGCCACCATTGTCACAGAAATCGGCACCCAGGATATGGATTTCAAACGATTTGCCAAGGAAATCGCCACATATACCGGCAGTCTTTCTCACTCGTTCAGTGTATACAGACAGCATGATAAGAAAAATGAAATTCTGCCCGTTTTCTGGCTCCACACAAAATGTTTACCAGGTTATCTGGAAAAGACCCTTGAACTCATTACATCTGTTTTAAAACGTCCATCATTCGAAGATAGAAAACATATACGCGAAATTGTGGCAAGGGAATTCGCCTGGGCGGAACACAGTGTACAAAGCGAAGGATACACCCTGCCAGTAACCCGTGTTTTTTCCCATTTTAACACGGCTGGTATCTATAACGAACTGATAAACGGAGTAAGTGCATACCGTGCCCTGAAAGAGCTTGTAATGAACTACGAGCAAAGGGAAGCGTCATTTCTGGCAGCACTTGAAGAGATCGCATCCACGCTGTTTAACCGCAACACTATCCGCCTCTGTTTTACAGGAGAAGAAAAGGAAATAGCATGCTACACCAAACTGATACCCTCTCTGCTTTCCGAGCTTCCCGAGCATACGATGCAAAGACATATCCCTGACAAACTAAGCATTGCGAGAAACGAGGCTTTTATCACCTCTGCTGAAGTTGCATTCGTGGTGGAAGGCAGTAATATTTTTCCCGAAGGGCAAGGATACAATGGCCATTTTGAGGTATTAAAAACATATCTCACAAAAGATTACCTCTGGAATTCCGTACGCCAAATGGGCGGAGCATATGGATGTTTCATCCAGTTCAATCATCTCTCGGGGAATATGGTCATAGTCAGCTACCGTGACCCACAGGTAGGCAAGACCTACGAGGCATATGCAAAAATCCCGGAGAACATTGCAAATCTGGACCTTACTGAAAAGGTGCTGGATCAACTGATCATTGGCACCTATGGCGCCTTTGATCCGCATCAGAGCCCCTACATGAAGGCAACGACAGCACGCAACGAATATTTCAGCGGCATAACACCTGAATTTAAGTTGAATCGACTCCAGGAAATCAGCGAAACCACGTTGGCAGATCTGAAATCTTTTGCTCCGGCACTTTCGTCTATTACAAAAGATTCATATCGTGCCGTTATCGGTAACAGGACAAAAATTGAACAGGATGGAAAGTTGTTTGATGTGATCTCAGAACTCTAACCCATATTTCTGATAAACACAATCGTTTGAAAATAGCAGGCGCATTCTTTTTACAAAGAATACCGCCTCTTTTTCATACGATAACAGTCTGACCGTTTTTGGCAGCCGATGAAAGGATATTGTCAGCGGATAGGTGGGGCAAAGAGTAATCCCCCCCTGTTCCAGAGTTCATTGAGTCCTCTTTTTAACTTGAGAGGTGAAAGTTCACCAAGATTACGGTCATATACTTCCTTGTAATTTCCCACTTGCCTGATAATCTCCTCTGCCCAATCATCACGCAAACCAAGCCCCTTACCTCCCGGCCCTTCAAGTCCCAGGAAAGATTTTATAAAACCATTTGAAGAAGAAGCCATCTCGGCAATATTCTCAGAGTTGATTCCCAGCTGCTCAGCATAGATCATTGCAAAGACAGACCATTTAACGATATCAAACCAGTTGTCATCGCCATGGCGCACGGCCGGACCAAGAGGGACATTGGTGACTATTTCCGGTAAAAAAATAGTATCTGCTGGATCGACAAGCTTACTGCGCAAACCTTGCAACTGGGCGCGCCCACCTGTGATAACTTCACAGCGTCCAGCTTCAAAATCTTTGACGATCTGATCGGGTGTACTGGAAACAACAGGACGATATCGAATCTCACTCTGTTGCAGATAATCTGCCAGGTTGTCACCATACCGTGTTCCTGACTGATAACAGACACCAAATTCTTTCAATTCAAGTACCGATTCTACACCTATCTTTTTCGTGGCAAGAAAGCCCTGAAGATCATGAAAGGTCACAGTGACAAAATTGAGATTCAGACTGCCATCACGGGTCAGATCCCAGGCAAAATTTCTGGCCAGGATATCGACATCTCCTGAAACGAGTGCGGCGGTCCTCTCTTTGGGCAACAGAGGGACATAGGTTACCTTGTCGGCATCAGAAAAGAGAGCTGCTGCCACGGCACGGCATACATCAACATCAAGACCACGCCATTCACCTTTGCCATCGACACTGGAAAACCCCGGGATACCCGTTGAAACACCACAACGCAGATACCCGCGCTCAATAACGGTGGTTTTAGTAAAAGGAAAAGCACACACATCTGCTGTCATAAGCAACAGAAATAAAATAATAACAGCAAACCGATGTATTCCCATTCTTTCCATAATTGCGAGTAAAGGCTCTTTAAATAATAAGATTTTTTGATCAAGGTCACAGTATACGAAAACTCTTACCATATTGACTTTACCAGTATGGCTTTCCAATGTCCAGCCCGCTTTTCTGTGAGCTTCTTCCACTTACTCATCGGGAAACCACCCATATCTCTTTTTTACAATTAAAAAAAATGAACAAAACACAACCATCAGATATACGTATCCCGTCAGCGTAAAAGGATAAACACATTGAACAATCCCTGCCAAACAAGTAGCTTTATCTCTACCTTTTCTACCAACAATACTTTTACAGGATACTTTTAGAGAAAATATCACTACTACACCATTGCTGCCATGTCCCAACAAACGTCACGAGATCTCTGCTTACAAACATTACTTGCGCTTGCATCAACAAAGACTCCGCTGCCTGTGCTTTTTGATGCCAACTCTAAAAAACATAATCTATCCGGTGCAGACAGGGCCTTTGCAATGCACATCATCTACGGCATCCTCCGCCAGCGCGACTATCTGTATTATATTATCGAACAGCTTAGTACCCTGTCCGTAAAAAAAATGCATCCCGTTGTTCGTCAAGCTCTGCTTATCGGGCTCTACCAACTTTTTTTCATGGACACACCTGATTCCGCTGCGGTCAATGAAACTGTCAAGGCGGCTAAACGTGCAGGTGCTCCCAAAAAGCTGTACGGTTTCATAAACGGCGTACTTAGAGAGTCCGGCCGTAAACGGGCAACACTTCCCAAACCGGATATCATCTATACGCTGAAACCTCCCCGTTATAACCACCCACAGTGGATGATCAAAAGATGGCAAAAACAGTATCAGGAAAAAACTGTTAAAGATATTTGCAGATACAACAACAGCCAGCCAGCCCTCACCTTGCGGATAGACCCGGGAAAAATCGAGAAAAAAGAGTTTCTGCACATGCTTGCAGACAAAAATATCGAAGCAACTACAGGAAAATACAGCGAAGAGGCAGTACTACTCAAGGATTTTCATGGAAAGATATCCACTCTGCCCGGATTTGAGGAGGGATTTTTTCACGTGCAGGGAGAAGCGGCACAACTGGCCACTAAACTCCTTGGTCCCTTTGAAACGTCAACTCCATACCAGGAAAAAAAGAAACGTTTTCTTGACTGTTGCGCAGGACTTGGTGGGAAAACAAGCCACCTGACAAGACTTCTTTCTGATACCCCAGCAGAGCTTACGGCATTAGAACCAGATTCTCATAGATTCAAGCTACTCGCGCTCCTGAAAGAAAGAAGCGCTGACCTAAAAATAGACATCTTCAATACAACATTACAAAAATTCACAGAAACCCGCCCGACCCCGTTTGACGGTGTTATGGTTGATGCGCCCTGTTCAGGCACAGGAGTCCTGGCAAAGCAGGTTGATATCAGATGGAGACGCACGCAGGCAGATATCTTTCGGTATGCAAAAATCCAGTATAAGCTGCTTGAAACGGCAGCATCTCTGGTAAAACCAGGAGGCGTTTTACTCTATATCACCTGCTCTATTGAAACAGAAGAAAATATGGAAAATATCGCCTTATTTCTTAGAAAAAACACTTCTTTCACTCTCAGTGATCCAGCACCTTTCCTCACTGAAAACTGTCAGAGTCTCATTAAAAATTCCTGTTTTGCTCCTCTTCCCTGCCAAGAGATAGAAGGCTTTTTTGCAGCCAGACTTGTTCGCTCGTAAAAAAATGATTATTTTGAGATTCTTATACAAAGGGAATACCTGTGAGTCTGTCACCTCCCGCACTGCGACCTCAAATATTGATGACGTCGCTGGTAAAATGAAAAGTCCGAGGAAATGGGGCAACATATAACTATTTTTTAAAAGGATCTACAGTAATGGCTGAAATAAGGAGCACCATGGATATGGTCATGGAACGGGCCGCACGCATGGCGGAACAGGCCAAAGATACGAACACGGATGAAACTGCAATTCGTGAAGGCATGCGCCTGGCGGCTGAATATTTGAAAGCACCACAAGGTAACTTATCTGATCTCGTTAACAAGACTGATCAGGCAAAAAAACCGCACATTGTAAAGGGCATTGCTGATATACTATTGCGTAATATTGTACTTCCACGAGACGAGATGCTTCTTGAGACCAGCCAAAAAGCCCTGGCTGCCATAGCTGAGCTGACCGGCGACGCTGCTGGAAAAATCAGCAATGAACTTAATCAGATTCTTGCTCAATACACCCAGCATAAGGAGCAGATGAAGCAGCAGCTCGAAGATGCCATTCGTAACCAGCTTAAACAGAAGCTGATGGCGCAGGGTGCTGAAATCAGCGATGAGATCTCAATTAATCCAGCCATGCATCCGCAATATGCAGAAGAGCTTGCAAAGATGGAGACCAATCTGAACACGCAGTACATGGACGCTCTGGATGAACGTAAGGAACTCATTCGTCAACATCTAACCATCAACTCATAAACAACCTGGCAGGGACAAGGAGAAATACTGCTTTAACATTAGCCAGAAAATCAGGTATATACCATGAACTACACACATAGAATTCAGCGCCTCCAGCGCTCTCTGCAGGCCAGAAGAATTGACGCGATTCTCATCAGCCAGCCGGAAAACAGGAGATATCTTTCAGGTTATACAGGAGGAGACCATGGAATTGAGGAAAGTTCAGGATATCTGCTCATCTCCCAGAAAGGCACCTCTTATCTGTTTACTGATTTCAGGTATCTTGAACAGGCAGAAAAAGATACACGAGACTATGAAATCGTACTCTACCCTAAAGGCTTACTGGCTCTTTGCAAGGAAATGCTGCCAAAACTTGGGATCAAGCGATTAGCCATCGAATCTGATTATACCCTGCACAGTACCGCCTGCGATTTTTTCAAAATGGGGGAAGAAAAATCCATTGAGATCATCCCCACAACTGATTACATCACCGATTTCCGTTTGATTAAAGACGATGATGAAATTGAGCTGATCCGTCAATCGGTACACCTCAATGAAGAAGTTTTTCAGGAAGTCTACAGGGGTATCACCGGAGAAGAAACAGAACTTGATATCGCCCTGAAAATTGCTACCACCATGCGCAAAAAAGGAGCAGAATCAGAGAGCTTCTCAACAATTGTCGCAGCAGGAGCAAACGCGTCCTTACCCCATGCAGTACCTGGTGACACACCAGTACGAAAAGATACCATGATCCTCATTGATATGGGGCTGATATACAAAGGATACTGTTCGGATATGACCAGGACTTTTACCCTTTCCGCCCCGGATAAACAATATCTTGAGATACATCGTCTGGTTCGCAAAGCGCAATTGGCGGGTATCAATGCTATACGGGCCGGAGTGACTGGAAAAGAGGTTGACAGTGTCGCCAGGAAGGTCATAGCAGATGGTGGTTATGGAAAATATTTTGGCCATGCACTTGGCCATGGAGTGGGTATTGCCGTACACGAAAACCCACGCCTATCTCAGCAATCTTTGAAAAAGCTGCAGGCGGGCATGATAGTCACTGTTGAACCAGGCATCTATATTCCCGGCTGGGGCGGTGTCCGTCTCGAGAACATGGTGGTTGTTCGGGAAGGAGGGTGTGAAAACCTGAACAGGGACACCACCTTTCTCGATATATAAACAGATCCTGACACAGGCCATACAATGCGGCAAATTATACTCGATGAGCTCTCACCGATGGAGAAGGATAACATTGATTCCTACCTGAAGAGAATGCTTAAACAGGGACCGATGATTGGCCTGTACTGGCTGGAGATACCTGAACATCTGCTCTCTGAGACACAGGCTGAACATACGCGGTGTGCTCCTTTTTATACTGGGGTTGAAATGGAAAACAACCGCGTTCGCTTTGAGCTGCTGATTCGCAATGCAGTAAATCTGCACTGTTCCTGTATCCACTATGCCACGCCTTCTC